>Ga0153915_10002646_pt1 | contig 16307 bp, 16 predicted proteins | sample Opewatmetagenome_2_FD_107003 | JGI IMG/M metagenome (GOLD analysis project Ga0153915, IMG submission 107003) | Freshwater wetland microbial communities from Ohio, USA - Open water 3 Core 3 Depth 3 metaG | ecosystem: Environmental > Aquatic > Freshwater > Wetlands | place: USA: Ohio, Lake Erie...
CCGCTGCCCGCCGGCCGCTGCCCGCCCGGGGCCTACTTCGCCAGCCCGGGAAGCAGGTACGCCTGCACGAGCGTGATCCCTCCGATGATCAGGACCATCGCCAGGCTGTGCCCCACCGTGGACCGGAACAGCCGCCCTTCCTGGCCGACGAGCCGTACCGACGCGGCGGCCACGGCGATGCTCTGCGGGGAGACCATCTTGCCCGCGACGCCGCCGGACGCGTTGGCCGCCACCAGCAGCGCCGGGCTCATCCCCAGGCTGTCCGCGGTGGTCCGCTGGAGCGCGCCGAACAGGGCGTTGGAGGACGTGTCGGATCCCGTGACCAGGACTCCCAGCCAGCCCAGGAGCGGGGAGACCAGCGGGAACAGCGCGCCGGTCGCCGCGAAGGCGCTGCCCAGCGTGACGCTCATGCCCGAGGCGTTCATGACGAAGGCGGTGGCAAGCACGAGGCAGACCGTCAGGATCGTGTCCCGGAGGCTCCGGACGGTTTCCACCAGGCACGCCAGCGCCTTCCACGGCCCCATCCCGGGGAGCACGAAGGCCGCCACCACGCCGGCGAGAAAGATGGCGGTGCCCGGCGTCGCGGCAATGGGGAGGGTGAAGCGGACGTTCGGCAGCCCCGGCCACGGGAACCTGATGTCGCCGCGGTGCAGCAGCGGCACGAGCGGCCCGAGGCTCCACAGCAGCACCAGGACGGACATGAGGAGGTACGGGAGCCACGCGCGGAGCACGGTCAGGGCATGGGGTTTTTCCACGGATCCGGGCGTGCGCCGGGCGGCGGGCTTCCCGGGGCGCGCCGCGGCCCCGGGAAAATCCCACGGGCGGCGCGGCTTCCAGAAACGGAGGAAGAGCCACAGGCCGGCGAGCGTCACGATGCCCGACAGGATTCCGGCGGTCCACGGCCCGCTGAAATGGGAAATGAGCAGCTGGGTGACGGACATCAGCAGGCCCGCCACGAGCAGGGCGGGGAGGACTTCCAGGCTGCGCTTCCACCCGCACAACACCACGGAGAGCCAGAGCGGGACGATGAAGGACAGCAGGCTCACCTGGTGGCCGATGACCCTCCCGAGGGTGACCGCGTCGATCCCGCTCACGCCGGCGGCGACCGCCACCGGCACGCCGGCGGCGGCGAACGCAACCGGGCAGGAGTTGGCGATCAGGCAGAGCACCGCCGCCGCCCTCGCCTCGAACCCGAGGCCCACCAGCATGGCGGCGGAGATGGCCACGGGCGTTCCGAAACCGGCGGTGCCCTCCAGAAACGCCCCGAAGGCGAACGCGATGAACAGCACCTGCAGGCGCCGGTCCTCGGTGATGGACGCGAGGGTCGTGCGGATGGTTTCAAACTGCCCGGATGCCACGACGAGCGAGTGCACCCACAACGCTGAGACAACGATCCAAAGGATGGGGAAGACCGCCGTTGCCGTCCCCTGCAGGGCAGCGGACAGGGCGGGGATCGGCGGTATTCTCCAGCCCAGCGTCGCGGTGAAGAGCGCCGCGGCGGCCGCGCACGCCGCGGGCGCCCAGCTCGGCAGGCGTCCCCATGCCATCAGGCCGAAAAGGACCGCCAGGGGTATGGCGGCGGCGAACGCCGACAGGACGATGCTCCCCAGGGGAGCCAGGGCCGGCGTCCACGTCATGGTGCACGACTAGAGCACGGCGCCCGCGGCGTGTAAAGGGCCGCGGAATCGGCGCGCGGCGGATCGGGAGGCGCGAGGGGATCAGCGCCGGGACGGGGAAAGGATGTGGCCGGGAATCTCGGCGAGCGTCGCTGTCGCGGCGTTGCTCGGCAGGCACCGCAGGAAGGCCTCCGCGGACGAACGGCATTCCTCGGCCTTCTCCGCGAGCCGGGCACGGTCCGCGTACGCTGCGTCCCCGTCCGCCAGGTCGTCGGCGATCTGGAAGAGAAGGCCCAGCGCCCTGCCGTAGCCGGCCAGCGCTTCCGCAAGCGGGTCCGTCGCGAAGTTCAGCAGTGCCCCGGCCCGGCAGCAGGCGGCCAGGAGGCTCGCCGTCTTCGTTTCGGTGATGTGCAGGTACTCCTCGAAGGAAGGAGCGGCGCCGTCGGATCGAATCTGCTCCTCCAGGATCTCCCCTTCGCACATCCGGGCGGTGACCTCCAGGAAGGCGTCCAGGACCCGGACCCGCAGCCCCGGGCTCACGCCCGGCAGCGCAGCCAGCTCCTGGAAGAACCGGGCATAGAACAGGTCTCCCACGAGTATGGCGGTGGTCGTCCCGAAGGCGTTGTGCAGGCTGGGAACGCCCCGGCGCTCCGCCGAGGCGTCCACCATGTCGTCATGGGCAAGGGAGGCGGTGTGCAGGAGCTCGACCGCCGCCGCGGCCCGAACGAGCGCGGGAGATACCCGCGGGGTGATCTCGGCGACCGCCCGCGCGGAAAGGAGAAGGAGAAGCGGGCGCAGGAGCTTTCCCCCGGAAAGGAACAAGTGTCGAACCGGGGGATCCACGTAGCGCGCGTACTGTTCGGGGAAGGCCGAGCCCCCGGAAACGCCCGAGACCAGCGCGTCCAGCCTCTGCCCGGCCTCCTCGAACTGCGCGCGGATGGACGCGGTGAACCGCTCCAGCTCCGTCATCGCCCGCTCACCTCATCGCCCGCCCCGGTATGGTTCCCTACTTCGCTGGCGCGGCCTGCATCGTGGCAGGCGCCCACTTTCCGAAGGCGTCGATGTGGGCCCAGTAGGCGGGGAAGCCGACGAGGACCCAGATGATGGCGCTTCCCAGCGCGGCGAGGGCCGCGAGCCAGCGGATCCACTTCATCTTGGGAAGAGCGAGCGCCGGCAGCGTGAGCACGGCCGTTGCGCCGGTGATGACAAAGCCCAGGCCGGCGACGAAGGGCTCGGAGGTCATGCCGGAGGCCCAGATCCGCACGCCCAGGAGGACGGCCACGGCCCCGCCGAACAGCGAGTAGATCCCGATGGTGAGCAGGTTCCACCCGAAGTGGATGGAGAGACCCGCCATGAAGAAGAAGGCCCCGAGCAGAACGCTGAGCTCCCCGTACATGATGTTGTACGGACCCGGCAACGGCCAGGTGAACGCCATGCGGAAACCGGCGATCAGAGCGATGGCCCCTGTCATCAGGAAGCCCGGGATCAGTTTCTTGGCATCCTTTTCGATCCAGAATCCCATGAACAGCGAGTGCAGAACCAGGGCCACCATCATGTTGACAAGCAGCAGGGTCAACCAGTCTATGAACACGCAACACCTCCTCTGCCCGGTCGGGCGATTGAGGATACAGGTTTTCTGGTCATGGATGTCTCGCTCCCTGGCCAGGAAATCCTTGTATCATCTTGATGGCTAATAACATACCATACATGTCAGGTATTTGCCAATAGTAGTTTACATAATACCACCTATTTGATCATATTATTATTCATACTGCTGAGGTGAATCGAGGGCAGGCCTCGCCCGGCCCTGGGAGGATTGAATGGACATCGCGATGTGGAGAAAAGCGCTGCGGGTGATCCCTTCTGTGTCGAAGGGCACATGGGACACGCTGGACGTGGTTTCGAAATGGCTCATCTCCTCCCGGGCGGCCGTGCTGGTCATGACCTTCACCTCCAGCGCCATTGCCGGCCTGTTCGCGGCGAGGGACGGCGGCTTCCGGATCCTGCCCTGGGTGTTCATGACGCTCGGGCTCATGCTCGGGCACGCGGCCAACAATCTCTTCAATGACTACACCGACTACGTGCGGGGCGTGGACAAGGACAACTACTTCCGCACGATGTACGGGCCGCAGCCCGTTGCCCACGGTCTGATGAGCACCCGGCAGCTCCTCGGCTTCTTCGGCGCCACCTTCGCGATTCTCGTCGGCTGCGTCCTCGCGGTTTTCGCGCTGGACGCCTGGGACCCGATGGTCCTGGTGCTGTTCGGCATCGGGGTCTTCTTCGTGATGCTGTACACGTGGCCATTGAAGTACCTGGGACTCGGGGAAATCTCGGTTTTCCTCGTCTGGGGGCCGCTCATGATCGGGGGCGGGTACTACGTGCTCGTCGGGCACTGGAGCTGGCAGGTGCTGCTGGCCGCAACTCCCTACGTGCTCGGCGTGACGAGCGTGATCTTCGGCAAGCACATCGACAAGGTGAGCATGGACCGGGAGAAGCACATCCGCACCCTTCCCGTGCTGATCGGCGAGGCGGCCTCCCGCTGGACCATCGTCTCGTTCTTCATCGTCTCGTACCTGATCACCGCGTACCTCGTGATCTCCCGGTACTTCACCCCGTCCTTCGCCCTGGTTCTGCTCGCCCTGCCGGCCCTCGTCCGTGAGCTTCCCTCGTTCTTCTCGCCCAAGCCCGACAAGCGGCCGAAGGACTTCCCCGAGGGAGAGGGGGGGTGGCCCCTGTACTTCGCGCCCAAGGCGTTCATCTACACCCGGGCGTTCGGCACCTGGTTCCTCGTTGCCCTTGCGGCCGAGGTTGCGCTGCGGCTTCTTCTGCCGGATTTCTGGCGATGAGGGCGGGGGCCGGCACCCGCTCGGAAAGGGCGGTTCCGGGAGCCCCGGCCAGCTCTCCGTTTTGACTGCTCTTTTCTGCAAAAACAATCTTGACAAGAAAAGTGGGATATAAATAGACTCCGTTATCCTGATTCAACGGAGGTGCCCGTGGAGTACGGAACGATACTCGCGTTCCTTGCTGTCGCTCTATTGCTCGGCTTCACGGTCCTCGGACTGAACCGGCTGCTGATGCCGTTCCGCCCCAACCCGGTGAAAAACGCCACCTACGAGTGCGGCAACGAGCCGGTCGGGGACGCGCAGATCCGCTACAACGTCCGGTTCTACATATTCGCCCTGCTGTACGTCGTCTTCGCCGTGGAGGCGGCGTTCCTGTTCCCCTGGGCGGTGGTCTTCCGGGAGATCGAGGGGCTGCTTCCGCTCGCCGAGGTAGTGGTGTTTCTCGGCATCCTCGTGATCGCGCTGGCCTATGCGTGGCGCAAGGGAGCGTTGAAGTGGGACTGATGAACGGCGTGGAGCCCGGCAGCCTGGTACTGCGGATGCCCGGCGGAAACGTCCTGGTCGGATCCCTGGAGACGGCGGTCAACGCCGCGCGAAGCAACTCCCTGTGGACCCTGACCTTCGGGCTTGCCTGCTGCGCCATCGAGATGATGGCGGCGGGGGCCTCCACCTATGACTGGGCGAGGTTCGGGTTCGAGATACCCTCCGCCTCACCCCGGCGTTCGGACATGATGATCGTGGCGGGGACGGTCGTCCGCAAGATGGTGCCGGTGATCCGCACGCTGTACGAGCAGATGCCGGACCCGAAGTACGTGGTGGCAATGGGCGGGTGCGCGATCGCGGGAGGGCCCTACACGTACGACTCGTACACCATCGTCCGCGGCGTGTCGGAGATCGTGCCGGTGGACATCTACATCCCCGGCTGCCCCCCGAGGCCAGAAGCGCTGCTCCATGGCCTGATGACCCTGCAGGAGCGGATCCGGGGCCAGACGGTGCGAAAATGAGAGACACGGCGGATATCCTTGCGGCCATCCGCAGCCGGTTCCCCCGCGTGGAGAACCGGCCGGTCGACCCGGCGCCATCCCTCGTCGTGGAGCCGGAAAAGCTGCGCGAGCATCTCCTCTTCCTGAGGGACCAGCTCTCTTTCCACCACCTGGTCTTCCTGACCGCCCTGGACCGGCCGGCGGAGTCGGAGCTGGAGCTGGTCTACCGGCTGTTTTCCTACGAGTCCCGGCTGTCCGTGATGGTGAGGTTTCGAGTCCCCCGGGACGCCGGCCGGGTGCCCACCGTGTCCGACCTCTTTCGCACCGCGGAATGGCATGAGCGGGAGACCGCGGAGCTCTTCGGGCTGGAGTTCACCGGCCACCCGGATCCGCGCCGGCTTCTCCTGCCGGACGATCTCGAGGGCTATCCCCTGCGCAAGGATTTCACCCATCCCAACATGCCCCGGCTTCCCGAGGTGACCTCAACGTGAGCGACCCGACGACCCCGACGGGCGGGCGCGCCTCCCCGGCGACCGCGCAGGCTTCCGCTGGAACCTCCGACGAGTTCCTCCTGAACGTCGGGCCGCAGCACCCGGCCACGCACGGCGTTCTTCGCGTCGTGGTCACGATGGACGGGGAGGTGGTGAAGGACCTTCAGCCCCACCTCGGCTACGTCCACCGGGGCCTGGAGAAGCTCTTCGAGAACCGCACCTACGAGCAGATCATCCCCTTCACGGACCGCACCGACTACCTCTCGGCCATCGCGAACAACTGGGCCTACGTCATGGCGGTGGAGAAGCTCCTGGGGATGGAGGTGCCGAAGAAGGTCGAATACATCCGCGTGCTCATGGCCGAGCTGAACCGGATCAACAGCCACCTGCTCTGGCTCGCCGCCTACGGCCTGGACATGGGCGCCTTCACCCCGTTTCTCTACGCCTTCCGCGACCGGGAAGAGATCAACACGATGATCGAGGAAGCCTCGGGCGGCCGGCTCACCACCAACTACTTCCGCATCGGGGGGTTCATCCACGACCTCCCCCCCGCGTTCTTCCCGCGCCTGAAGAAGTTCCTCGGCAGGTTCGGCCGGGCCGTAGACGAGCTGGACACCCTCCTCGTGGAGAACGCCATCTTCGTGGCGCGGACGAGAGGCGTGGGCATCATCAGCCGGGAGCGGGCGATCTCCTACGGGATGAGCGGTCCGTGCCTCCGTGCCTCCGATGCCCCGCTGGACCTTCGTCGGGAGGCCCCGTACTCGATCTACGGCTCACTGGAGTTCGAGATCCCCGCCGGGCGCAACGGGGACACCTGGGACCGCTCGTGGGTGCGCATCGAGGAGATGCGCCAGTCCCTGCGGATCCTTCGCCAGGCCATGGACGGCTTCCCGGAAGGGGAGCATCGGGTCCGGGCGCCCCGGAACATCGAGCCGCCGGCCGGAGAAGTGTATTCCGCCGTGGAGGGACCGCGGGGGGAGGTAGGATTCTACGTGGTGAGCGACGGTACCAGGAAGCCGTACCGGGTGAAGATGCGCAAGCCCAGCTTCTCCAATTTCAGCGCGCTGCCCGAGATCATGCGCGGCCTGAAGATCGCCGACCTCGTGGCCGTGATGGGCAGCCTGGACCTCGTGGTGCCGGAGATCGATCGGTAGGCAGGGGCGTTGCCAATGGAGACATTCCTGTACAAGCTGTTCTACGACACCGGGGCCCTCATAGACGGGTGGCACGCGGCCGCGAACGCCGCCGGGGCCGCCCGGGGATGGCCGCCGCTCGTCGTGGACATTCTCTTCCAGCTCGGCTGGGCCGTGGCCGCCGCCCTGTTCCTCGCCCTGAACGCGCTGTTCATCATCTGGTTCGAGCGCAAGGTGGCGGCCAAGATGCAGCTGCGCCGGGGGCCCAACCGCGTAGGCCCCTTCGGGCTCCTGCAGACCCTCGCGGACACGGGGAAGCTCCTGATCAAGGAGGACATCATTCCCACGGCGGCGGACCGGCCCGTGTTCCGTGCGGCCCCGTTCGTCGTCCTGGCGGCCACGGTTCTCCTGTTCGTCGTGCTTCCGTTCGGCAAGGGGCTCATCCCGGCGGACCTGAACATCGGCGTCGTGTACTTCCTGGCCATCAGCGGCATCTCGGTCATCGGGATCCTCTCCGGCGGCTGGGCGTCCAACAACAAGTACTCGCTGATGGGAGGCATGCGCTCGGCCGCCCAGATCGTGAGCTACGAAGTGCCCGGGGTGCTGGTCGTGCTGTCCGTGGCGATGCTCGCCGGCTCGCTCAAGATGGGGGACATCGTTCGCGCCCAGCCCTCGTACGGGTACGCGCTGCTGCAGCCCGTGGGGTTCATCCTGTTCCTCATCGCCTCCAACGCGGAGATCAACCGCGGGCCGTTCGACCTTCCCGAAGCCGACTCCGAGCTCGTCTCGGGCTTCGTCACCGAGTACAGCGCCATGCGCTTCGCCTTCTTCTTCCTCGCCGAGTACACCAACCTTTTCCTCGCGGGAGCATTCGCCACCACGCTCTTCCTCGGAGGCTGGCGCGGACCGCTGCTGCCGCCCGTGGTCTGGTTCCTCCTGAAGAGCTACATCGTGGTGTTCGTGCTCATCTGGATCCGCTGGACCTTCCCCCGGCTTAGGGTGGATCACCTGATGGAGTTCTCCTGGAAGGTGCTCCTCCCCCTGGCGCTGCTCAACCTGCTGGTCACCGCCGTGCTGGTGAAGGTGCTCTGATGCAGGCCCCGCTCGCGCCGCGCGGAATCGCCCTGGTGCTCTCCGGCCTCGCCTCCCTGGGCAAGGGCCTGTGGATCACCTTCTCCGCGATGTTTCGAAAATCCATCACCGTGTCGTACCCCGAGAAGCGGGTGGTCCTGCCCCTGCGGTTCCGGGGGAGGCTCGTGATGCCCATCGACCCCGACAAGGGGGACAACCGCTGCACGGCCTGCATGCGGTGCGTCAAAGTCTGCCCGAACCACTCCATAGACATCGACAAGGCCAGCGGCCCGGACGGCAAGCCCCTGTCCAAGCCGGCGAGCTACCGCTACAACCTCGGGACGTGCATCTTCTGCAACCTCTGCGTGGAAACCTGCCCGTTCTTCGCCATCGTGATGTCGGACGAGCACGAGCTTGCCACCGCCGACCCGTCGCGGCTGGTGATCGACCTGGCAGCGGAAAAATACCGCTTGCAGGGGAAAAAGGGGTCCTGGTGGCAGAAGAAGTTCCGGGGCACCGGGGAGGAGGCGTAGCGTGCAGGCCGTGTTGTTCTACGCGCTGGCGGCGGCGCTCCTGGTGAGCGCCGGGCTGGTGGTGGCTTCCCGCAACATCTTCCACGCCGCGCTGTGGCTGGCCGTGGCGCTGTTCGTGGTGGCGGCCCTGTACGTCATGCTGGGCGCGTACTTTCTCGCCGCGATTCAGGTCCTCATCTACATCGGGGCAGTCGTGGTGCTCGCCATTTTCGTCATCAACCTGACGCGCACCGTGGTCGGGGCGCCCGTTACGCTGACTCGCCGGTGGGTGATCCCCGCGGCGCTTGTTTCCGCGCTCACCGCCTGCCTCATCGCGGTGGCGCTGGCGAAATCGGGACTTCCCGGCGGCCCGGCGCCGGACACCGCGGGCGTGGACTGGACCGCCGCGCTGGGCCGGCACCTGCTGGGGGACTACGTCATCCCCTTCGAGCTGGTGTCCGTGCTGCTTCTGGCCGCCCTGATCGCGGCCATCGCGATCGTGGGCAAGGACCGCGAGGACGAGAAGTGATGCAGGTCACCCTCACGCACTACCTCGTCCTGGCCGCGCTCCTGTTCTGCATCGGGATCTACGGCGCGGTCAGCCGCAAGAACGCCATCGGCATCCTCATGGCGCTGGAGCTCGTCTTCAACGCGGTAAACCTCACGTTCGTGGCCGCGGGCCGCTTCCGCCCTGCGCCGGACGCCGTGGGGCAGCTCTTCGCCCTGTTCGTCATCGCGGCCGCCGCGGCGGAAAGCGTGCTGGGGCTCGCGATCATCCTTGCCATCTACCGCCGGCGGGTCGTGGTGAACGCCGACGAGATGGATCTCATGAAGCACTGAGGAGGAAAGCTGTGGAGATAGCGGTGGGGGATCCCGTCACGCTTGCTGTCCTTGTGCCCCTGTGTCCGCTTGCCGCGTTCGCGCTGACGTGGCTGCTCGCGAGAAAACGGCCCGCCGCGGCGGCCGCGCTCTCCCTCGCCGCCGTGTCCGTCTCTCTCGCCCTCTCGGTCATCCTGCTGGCGGGCCAGGTCCAGGCGCCGGCCGAGATCCGGGCGGACCTCCCGTGGATGCCGGCGGGACACCTGCTCATCCGCATGGGGATCCTCCTCAATCCCCTGAGCGCGCTGATGATCGTGATCGTCTCTGCCGTGAGCCTGCTCGTGCAGGTCTACTCCCTGGGATACATGAAGGGCGACCCGGCATTTCCCCGGTTCTTCTCCTACCTCTCCCTCTTTTCCTTTTCCATGCTCACCCTCGTGCTGGCCGACAACTTCATCCTGCTGTACATGGCCTGGGAGCTGGTGGGGCTGTGCTCCTACCTCCTGATCGGGTTCTGGTACCACAAGCCCGAGGCCGCGCGCGCGGCGAAGAAGGCCTTCGTGGTGACGCGCGTCGGAGACCTCGGGTTCCTCGTCGGGATCCTCGTGCTCAGCCTGCTGGCGGGAACGTTCGACTTCCAGGAGGTCGCCCGCTTCATTGGAGCCGGCAGCGTGCCGCAGGGACAGGTGACCCTGGTCGTGCTCCTCCTCTTCTGCGGCGCGGTGGGCAAGAGCGGGCAGTTCCCGCTGCACGTGTGGCTGCCGGACGCCATGGAAGGACCCACCCCGGTCTCCGCCCTCATCCACTCGGCCACCATGGTCGCGGCCGGCGTGTTCATGGTGGCCCGGCTGTACACCATCTTCCAGGCCAGCGCCGACGCGTTGCGCGTCGTGGCTTCCCTCGGGGCCTTCACGGCCGCCTTCGCGGCGCTCATCGCCCTCGCGCAGGACGACATCAAGCGGGTCCTCGCGTACTCCACGATCAGCCAGCTGGGCTACATGATGCTCGCCCTCGGCGCCGGCGGGTACGGCGCCGGCCTCTTCCACCTCACCACGCACGCCGCGTTCAAGACGCTGCTCTTCCTCGGCGCGGGAAGCGTCATCCATGTCCTGGGGACCAACGACCTGCGCCGCATGGGAGGACTCGGCCGGCGGATGCCCGTCACGGCCGTCGCCTTCGGCGTGGCAGTGCTCGCCATCGCCGGGATCTTCCCGCTGTCCGGGTTCTGGAGCAAGGACGCGATCCTGGAAGCGGTCCGTTCCAGCGGGCAGACCGCGGCCTACGCCGCTGCCCTGGGCACGGTGTTCCTGACCGCGCTGTACATGTCGCGCCTGTTCTTCCTGGCGTTCACCGGAGCCCCGCGGGGCGAGCAGGCTCCCCACGAGTCGCCGGCCGTCATGACAGTCCCGATGATCATCCTTGCCGCCCTGGCCATCGGGCTCGGCGTGATCGGGTCCCCCCTGGCCGTCCGCGGCATCGAGGGCTTCCTGGACCCCGCATCCCCGCGGCCCGCGCTGGACATCGGCATGCTGCTCCTTTCCAACGGCCTTGCCGCCGCCGGAATCATGGTCGCGCTCGCCGTGTTCGGGCCGTGGAGGACCCCTGCCTCCCTTTCCCGCCGTCCGTCAGGTCCTTTCCACGCGGTGCTTGCGAACAAGTTCTACATCGATGAGCTGTACATGCTCGTGATCCGCGGCCTGTACTTCACGCTCACCCGGGTCATCGCATGGTTCGACCGTCACGTGGTGGACGGGATGGTCAACCTCGTGGGCGGCGCCTCCACGCGCGGCGGCACGCTGCTGCGCCGCACGGTCGGCGGCAAGGTGCAGGGTTACGCGCTGATGGTCACCGGCGGAACCCTGGCGGTGCTCGTGCTCCTGCTCCTGGCCGGGCTGGGCGTGTTCGGACAGGGAGGGGGCGGGCGATGAGCTTCCCGATTCTCACCGCCATGTTCTGTCTCCCCTTCCTGGCGGTGCTCGTGCTGTTCGCCGTTCCCGAGCGCATGCGGATGGCCATCCGGGTGATCTCCCTCACGGCCTCCGCCGGCGCCCTGGCCCTGGCCCTGCTCCTGTTCTTCTCCTACGACCGCGCGGCCGGCGGGCTTCAATTCGTGGAGCGGGTGTCCTGGATTCCCACGTTCGGCGTCTCGTACTTCGTCGGGGTGAACGGCATCAACGTGCTGCTCCTGCTGCTCACGGGTGTCATCATCACCGCGGGGGTGCTCGCCTCCTGGGACGTGGTGCATCGGCAGAAGGAGTTTTTCATCCTGCTGCTCACCCTGACCACGGGCGTGTTCGGCGTGTTCATGTCCTGGAACCTGTTCCTGTTCTTCCTGTTCTACGAGGTCGCCGTCCTGCCGATGTACCTGCTCATCGGCATCTGGGGCACGGGCCGCAAGGAATACGCGGCCATGAAGCTGACCCTGTACCTCATGGCTGGAAGCGCGTTGATCCTCGCCGGGATCCTGGGGCTATACTTCGCCTCCGGCCTGCGCACGTTCGACCTGGACCTGCTGGAGAAGGCCGCCTACAGCCCGGTGTTCCAGAAGGTGTTCTTCCCGATCCTGTTCCTGGGGTTCGGAACGCTCGCCGCCCTTTGGCCGCTTCACACGTGGTCTCCTGACGGTCACGCCTCCGCGCCGACCGCCGTCTCCATGCTGCACGCCGGGGTGCTCATGAAGCTCGGCGCCTACGGGTGCCTCCTGGTGCCCATGACGCTGCTGCCCGAGGGGGCCCGGTTCTGGCTTCCATTCGTGGCCGCGCTCTCCGTGGTGAACATCGTCTACGGCTCGCTGGGGGCCACGGCCCAGCAGGACCTGAAATACATCGTGGCCTACTCCAGCGTCAGCCACATGGGGATCGTGCTGCTGGGCCTTTCCGCGATGAATGAAACGGCCATCAGCGGCGCGGTGCTGCAGATGTTCTCCCACGGCATCATGACCGGCCTGTTCTTCGCGCTGGTGGGCATGATCTACGGCCGCACGCACACGAGGATCGTCGGCGAGCAGGCGGGGCTTGCTTCCCGCATGCCGGCCCTCGCCGCGTTCTTCGTGCTCACGGGGCTCACCTCCCTCGGCCTTCCGGGGCTCAGCGGGTTTCCCGCGGAGCTGGCCGTCTTCCTCGGCGCCTTCCGCGCGTACCCCGCGGTAACGGTGATCTGCACGACCGGCATCGTGATCACGGCGTTCTACATCCTGCGCCTCCTGCAGCGGATGCTCTTCGGCGCGGGACCCGTCGTGCTCGCGGCCGCCGGGGCTCCGGCGCACGGTGCCGGACCTGCCCATGCCGCCGGACCGGTCCATGCCGCCATTTCCCTCACCGACGCCAACCGGGTGGAGTTCCTCGCCCTGGCGCTTCTCATGGTCTTCATCCTGGTGGTGGGGATCTTCCCGCTGCCGTTCTTCCAGCTGATCGGCTCCGCCGTGGCGCCGGTAGTCGCGCGGCTGGGAGGAGCATGAGATGAGCATTCCTCCCACCGTGGTGGAGATCGCCACCGCTTCCCTGATGGTCATCGTGCTGCTCGCCGACCTGCTCTCCCCCCGGAGCAAGACCCCGGTGTGGGCGTGCTTCCTGGCGGGGTCCGCCGTGATCCTTGCCCTCGCCGTGGCGGCACGCGGAGACCTCCTGCTCTTCGGCGGCTCGTACGCCGCGGACGACCTCTCGTGGCTTTCCAAGATCGTGATCGTGATCGGCACCGGATTGGCGGGCGCCCTGTCCATGGCCTCCCGTTCCGAGGCCGCGAGCGCCGTACCCGTCAAGCAGAAGTACCACGGTGCCTACGCGGCGCTGCTGCTGGCGGCGGCCGTGGGGATGATGGTGCTGGTCTCCTCCCGCGAGCTGGTGACGCTGTACGTGGGGCTTGAGACCTCGGCGGTCAGCCTCTACGGACTGGCTGCCCTCGCGAAGAAGGACGACCTTTCGCTGGAAGCGGGGATCAAGTACCTCGTCATCGGCGCGCTGTCCTCGGGAGTGCTCCTGTACGGCCTGGCCCTGGTCTACACCGCGACCGGTTCCACGTCGCTGGATGGCATCCGTTCCGCACTGGCGGGGCATGCGCCGGTCCCGATCGTCGTGGCGGGGATCCTCCTCGTGCTGCTCGGCGTGGGGTTCAAGCTCTCCATGGTCCCGATGCACGTGTGGGCCCCGGACGTGTACCAGGGTGCCCCGACGCCGGTATCCGCCTTCATCTCCGTCGTCTCGAAGTCCGCGGGGTTCGTGTTTGCCATCCGGCTGTTCTCGGTGGCGTTCGTCGACCTGAGGTCGTGGTGGGAGCCGTTCGTGATGGGGGGCGCCGTGCTGACGATGACGGTGGGCAACCTCGCCGCCATCCCGCAGGCCAGCGCCAAGCGCCTGCTGGCCTACTCGTCGATCTCCCAGGCCGGCTACCTGCTGGTCGGGTTCCTCGGCACTTCCTCCTCCGCCGCCAGCTCCGTGCTGTTCTACCTCTTTGTCTACACGCTGACCAACGTGGCGGCCTTCGGGGCGGTCATCGCGTTCAGCTCCGCAACGGGCTCCGACCGGCTGGAGGACTACAACGGCCTGGCACGGCGGGACCCGGTGCTCGCCCTGGTGTTCACCTTCGCGCTGCTCTCGCTGGCGGGCATCCCGCCGCTGGGCGGGTTCATCGGCAAGCTGTACCTGTTCTCCGCGGCAATGGAGCAGGGCTATCTCTGGCTCGTCGTGGTTGCTGCCCTCAACAGCGTGGTGTCCCTGTACTACTACCTGCTGGTACTGCGCAGGATGTACATCGCCGAGTCGCCGGCCGGCGCGGGCCCGCTGAAGGTGGCGTTCCCCGTGAAGGCGGTGCTCCTGTTCACGACCGTGGGAGTGTTCTGGCTGGGGATCCTCCCCGGCTCCCTGATGCGCATCCTTTCCGAGGTTTCCACGCGGGTATTCCCCTAGGTTGCCCCATGTCCACCGTGCCCGGGCCCAGACGGGGCGGCGCGACCCGTGCTACGATGACCGCATGACAGCACGCCTGCGTTTCCTCGGCCTCCTGGCGGCCGCTTTCTTCGCCCTGGGCGCCGGGCTGACGTGGGCGCAGGGCGCCGCGGCGGCCGCCGCCCTCTACCGTGACGTGGGCCCGGCGGAGCTTCGGCAGATGCTGGCCCACAAGGATTTCTTCCTGGTCAATGTCCACATCCCGTACGAGGGTGAGATCGCTTCCACGGACGCATTCATCCCGTTTGACCGCACCGCGGCGCTGATCTCGAAGTACCCGGCGGACAAGAAGGCGAAGATCGTTCTGTACTGCAGGAGCGGACGGATGTCGGACATAGCCGCGAGGAAGCTCGCCGCGGCAGGGTACAAAAACCTGTTCAACCTCGCTGGCGGGATGATCGCCTGGGAAGAGGCCGGCCTGCCGCTCCTGACGGACCCCGCAAGGGAATAGCCTTCATTCCCCCCGGGCAAGGCGCCCGGCGTTCTGGACGTTCACCGTCGCCTTTCCTTCTGTAGCTCTATGGCAAGCCCTACGGGGCGACCGCGGCGGTCAGGTTGACCACGGTAGTGTAGTCCAGCAGCCCGTTCGCCGCGAAGGCCCAATCCCATGTCCCCTTGAACATGCGGCCATTGGAGTAGTCGCTTGCCGTGAGGATGGCATCCGGAGGCTGGGCAGGATCCCACGTGAAGCTGCCCGGAGCTATCCCCGTGCTGACTGGCGACCCGTTGAGCCATGCCGTGATGGAGATTCCGCCGAGAACGGGATCCACGGACACGTTCAGCACCAGGGTGTAGGTCGTTCCGGCCGAAATCGTCATGCCGGTGAGAGGCAGAGTGTTGGCGTGGTTCTTCAGGTCCACCGACAGGTTGCCCGACGTGTCGATGTTCACCATGATCCAGCGCCACCCGTAACCCCCCACGAATAGGGGGCGGGAGGCGCTCAGGTCACTTGCCGCGAATTTGACGCCAATCGTGAAGAGATTCTGATTGAAGACCACGGAACCGTTCGAGAGGGCGACGGTCGCGGTATCCGTGCTGTAGTTGCCTCCGATGGCCAGGCTTCCACCGGTCACCGAGACATTGCCGCCGAGGTTCCAGCTCGCCCCGCCGCCCACCGCGCTGCCGGAGCCGCTGTTGAACCCCCAGACGCCGTCGTAGTTGAACACGCCCAACGTGGCATCGGATATCTGGAGGCTTTGCGCTCCAGGGGAACCGATGGAATATCCGGATCCCGTCGCAAGGGACACTTGCGGATTCTGCACTTCGTAGCCGGCCCCGGTGGACGCGCTCACCTGGAATTGCGCGCTCGTCGCGCCGGACGGGATGGTGAGGCCCGACGGGACAATCACCGTGCCGGTTGCGTAGCCGCTCGAGGCGACATTTACGACGAGATCCGCCTGTGGTGCGAAGGTCGCGTTGACCGTGAACGTCGCAACCTGGAGGTTCGTCATTGTGGAGCGGTCCGCGCTCAGCGTGAGTACCGGGGCGTTGTCGTCCTGGATCGTCACGCTCGCGCTGGCAGGGGTGCCCACCGTATATGCAGGCGGGTTGGCGGGGTCGGGTTGGATCCCAAGCGTGACGGTCTCGTTGACGCCGTTTGTATCGTGATTGGCGGTAATAGGTATGGTGACTGACGTCGTGGATTGCGCGAGGGTCACGGTGAAGGTCGTACCCGAGACCGGTATGCCTGTCACTTCACCCGAGCCGTAGCTGCCGCCCGTCAGCAGGGTCACGATGATGTCACTGGCCGGAGCGCTGGAGGCGCTGATCGTGAAGGTCGCCGTCCCCCCATCCTCGCTGATGGAGGCGGCGTTGCGGGTCACCGAGAGGATCGGGAAGGGGCTGACGGCCACGCTGAAGTGCACCGCCGGGCTGGGCAGCATGTTCGGGCCCACGGCC
>Ga0153915_10002647_pt1 | contig 16301 bp, 15 predicted proteins | sample Opewatmetagenome_2_FD_107003 | JGI IMG/M metagenome (GOLD analysis project Ga0153915, IMG submission 107003) | Freshwater wetland microbial communities from Ohio, USA - Open water 3 Core 3 Depth 3 metaG | ecosystem: Environmental > Aquatic > Freshwater > Wetlands | place: USA: Ohio, Lake Erie...
CGAAGCGCCGTCCTGGCGGCCGCCGCCGCTGCGGCGCTCGTCTCGTGCCAGAAGCAGCCGAAGCCGGAGGAGGCCGCCGGCACGGCCGTGCAGAGCCTCGCGGCCATCGTCGCCACCTGCGCCAGCGCAGTCGGCGACGTGCAGGTGAAGCGGGCCGGGCAGGCGGCCTGGGAAACCGTCGCCACCGGCGCGACCTTCCGGGCCGGCGACGAGGTCCGCACCGGGCCGCTCGCCTTCGTCCGGGTCGAGTTCCTCACCGGCGGCGGCCTCGAGCTCGAGGAGAAGGCCTCGGTGGTCATCGACGTGGCGCCGCCGGAGAAGGGCGCCCCCGACGCCGCCGTATCCGGCCACGAGAATCGCGTGGCGGTGAAGGAGGGCGTGGTCCGCGGCTTCCTCCCGCAGGCGACCGAGGGCGTCGAGCCGCTCGGCATCGTCATCAAGGCGGCCGACGGCTCCCAAACCCGCCTTGCCGCCAAGGCCGGCGACAAGCCCGCCGCCTTCCGCCTGACCGGCGGCAAGAAGGGCACCGAGCTGGCGGTGACGCAGGGCGCCGCGCGCATCGTGACCGCCAAGGGCGAGAAGGAGATCCGGCGCGGCCAGGCGGTGGAGGTGACCCAGGGCGAGACGAGCGCCCCTGCCGAGCTCATCGACTTCCCGCCGAGCCTGGAGCCCGGCATCGACGCCCGCTTCCACTTCGTCCCGGGCCTGTCGGTCAGGCTCACCTGGCGCGCCGTTCCCGGCGCCGCGGCCTACCGGGTGCAGGTGGCGCACGACCTCGCCTTCCAGGCCGTCGACCGGGTCGCCGAGGTGGAGGGCACCGACTTCTCCTTCTCCGCCAAGGACCCGGGCATGCACGCCTGGCGCGTCGCCGCGCGCGACGCCTCCGGGCGCTACGGCGAGTACGGGTTCGCCCGCCGCTTCTACGCGGAGAAGGACCAGCCGCGCGACATGCTCGTCGCCCCCGAGGAAGGCGCCGTTCTCAGGTTCACCGACGTGACGCCGGCCATCTCCTTCTCCTGGGAGTCGGCCGGCGCGGCCCAGAAGTACCGCGTGGTGGTGGCGAGCGGCCCGAACCTGCTCGAGCAGAAGGTGATGAGCACGGTCTCGCAGGGGCAGCGAGTCGAGCTCGAGGGCCTCGGGGCCGGCGAGTACTACTGGGGCGTCTACGTCGACGACGGCAAGACCCCCGAGCCCATCTTCGTGAAGCCCCGGCGCCTCTCGCTGCAGAAGGTCGCGAAGCCGAAGGTGAAGGTCCCGAAATCCCTCAGCGAGTGGGGCAAGTGAGCCACCGCTCCGGCCGGGCAGGGGTCGCGGCCGGGGCCGCGGTCGCGGTATGACTCCGGCGTGGCGAAGCCGGGCAACCTCGACCTCTTCGACCGGGTGCGGCCGCGGGCCGTCTCGGTCGGCGAGCTGACGCGCGCCCTCAAGGCCGCGATCGAGCCGAGCTTCCGCGACGTCTGGGTGGCCGGCGAGATCACGAACCTCCGCAAGCAGGCGAGCGGCCACCTCTACTTCAGCCTCAAGGACGACGAGGCCCAGATCGGCGCCGTCATCTGGGCCTCGCAGGCGCGCCGCGTGAGGTTCGACCTCCGCGACGGCATCGAGGTCGTGGCGAGGGGCTACGTCGAGATCTACCCGCCCCACGGCAAGTACCAGCTCATCGTCCAGGAGGTGGAGCCGCGCGGCGCGGGCGCCCGGGCCCTCCTGCTCCAGCAGATCAAGGAGCGGCTCCAGGCCGACGGCCTCCTCGACCCGGCGCGCAAGCGCAGGCTCCCCTTCCTGCCGCGCCGCGTGGGGGTCGCGACCAGCCCGACCGGCGCCGCGCTGCACGACTTCCTGCGCGTGCTGCACGGCCGCTTTCCCGGCATCCACGTCCTCGTCGCCCCGTGCCGCGTCCAGGGCGAGGGCGCCGCCGCCACCGTGGTCTCGGCGCTGCGGCTCCTGTGCGACGCGGGAGTGGACGTCGCGGTGGTGACCCGCGGCGGCGGCTCGCAGGAGGACCTCTGGGAATTCAACGACGAGCGGCTGGCGCGCGCCATCGCCGCCTGCCCGGTGCCGGTGGTGAGCGCGGTGGGGCACGAGGTGGACGTGACCGTCGCCGACCTCGTGGCCGACGCCCGCGCAGCGACCCCGACGCACGCCGCCCAGCTCGTCGCCCCGGTACGGGAGGAGCTCTCCACCGGCCTGCGCGCCCTGCGGGGGAGGCTCGCCCGCGCGGCCGCCGAGGCGACGGGCTCGCGCCGCCGCGATCTGCGAACGCTGCGGGCCGAGCTCCTGGACCCGAAGCACCTCCTGTCGCTCCAGCGCCACCGCCTCGACGACCTCGCCCACCGGGCCGAGTCGTCGGTCCGGGACCGCCTCCGGGCGGGACGGGCGCTCGTCGCGGCGGCGCGGGAGCGGCTCGCACGGCGCGAGCCCCGTGCCCTCCTGCGGTCGCTTCGCCGGCGCGCGGACGAGGCGCGGGGCCGGCTCGCGGCGTGGCAGGCCGCGACGTTCCGCCGCGAGTCGCTGCGCCTCGAGCGGCTCGCCGCGCGCCTCGAGCCCGCCAACGTGGCGAAGCTCCTGTCCCGGGGCTTCGCGCTCGTCCTCGAGGGCGGCCGCCTGGTGCGCCGGAGCGCCGCCGTGACGCCGGGAGACGCGGTGCGCGTGGTTCTCGGCGAGGGCTGGCTCGACGCGCAAATCACCTCCCGCGACGCCGGGGAGGACCCGCTTCCCGGACGGCCTGCCCCCCTTGGGGGCGGCGGGAAGCCTTCCGGGGGAACGCGCGGTTGACCCCCCCGGGATGCGCTGTTAACAAGGATCGTCCGGAGCCACGGTGACGCGAGAGAAGGAGCGGAAGACGGCCGCAGGGCCGGGAGAGGGCGCGGCCCCCGAGCCCTACGACGCGCTCGTGGCCCGGCTCGAGAAGGTGGTCGGGGAGCTGGAGGCCGGGAGCCTCTCACTGGAGCAGTCCCTCGAGAAGTTCGCCGAGGGGGTCCGCCTGGCGCGCGAGGCCTCGAAGAAGCTCGACGAGGCCGAGCGGCGCGTGGAGCAGCTCACGCGGACCGAGGAGGGCGAGCCCGTGGCGTCGCCGCTCGATCCGGAGGGCGCGAAGTGAGGAAGCCCAAGATCACCATCGTCGACGACGACCGGGACACGCGGGAGATGCTCACGCTGGCGCTGGAGCTCGAGGGCTTCGACGTCGGCCAGGCGGCGAACGGGCTCCGGCTCATCTCGGCCATGCACGTGGACCGGCCCGACGTCATCCTGCTCGACGTGATGATGAGCTGGATCGACGGCTTCGAGCTGTGCCGGGCCATCAAGAAGAACCCGACCTTCGGCGACATCCCGGTGATCTTCATCTCGGCCCGCAAGAGCGCCGAGGACGAGCGCACCGGCCTCGACGCCGGCGCCATCGACTACTTCACCAAGCCCCTCGACATGGACCGGCTCATCGCCCGCATCCGCGAGATCCTGGCCCAGCGCGCCGCCGGCGCCTTGCCCGCGCCGGCCTGATCGGCCCCGACGCTCCCGAGCCCCTCCGGCCTGTGCTAGAACGTCCGCGCGTGCCCCCCGCCGGCTTCGACATCGAGGACTATCTCCGCACCGTCGCCGGCCGCGTCGAGGCGGCGCTGCGGCACGCCGCCGGGGAGCAGGCCCGGACCGGGCCGGCCCGCCTCGTCGAGGCGCTCTCCTACGCGCTCCTCGGCGGCGGAAAACGCCTGCGGCCGGCACTGGTGCTCGCCACCTGCGAGGCGTTCGGCGGCGATACCGGCGACGGCTCGCTCGCCATGCGCTTCGCGGTGGCGATGGAGATGATCCACACCTACTCCCTCGTCCACGACGACCTCCCCTGCATGGACGACGACGATCTCCGGCGCGGGCGGCCGACCGTCCACAAGGCCTTCGACGAGGCCACTGCGGTGCTCGTGGGCGACGGGCTCCAGTCGCTCGCCTTCCAGCACCTCCTCGCCGAGCCCGACGCGCGGGCGGCGAAGCTCGCCCGCCTGCTCGCCGAGAACGCGGCGCGCATGGTCGAGGGGCAGGCGCTGGACCTCGCCGCCGAGGAGCGGCGCCTTCCGGAGGACGAGGTGCTGGACCTCATGCGGCGCAAGACCGGCGCGCTCCTCGCCGCCTCGGTGGCGGGCGGCGCCGTTGCCGCCACCGGCTCCGACCAGGGCCTCTACCCGGTGGGCCTGAAGCTCGGCCTCGCCTTCCAGATCGCCGACGACCTCCTCGACCTCACCGGCGACGCCGCGACGCTGGGGAAGCGCGCCGGCAAGGACGCCGCCGCGGGGAAGGCCACCCTCCCGTCCCTGGTTGGGGTGGAGGAGGCGCGGAGGCGCGCGGAGCGGTACTGTGACGAGGCCCTGGCGGTGCTGGAGCCGCAGGGGGACCGGGCGGTCGCCCTGCGCGCGCTGGCGCGCTTCGTGGTCGCCAGGAGGAGATGAGCATGGCCCGACTGCTCGACACCATCGATTCGCCGCGAGATCTCAAGGCGCTGGCCCTCGAGGACCTCCCGAAGCTGTGCCAGGAGATCCGCGACGAGATCATCGAGACCTGCGCCAAGACCGGCGGCCACCTCGGCTCGTCCCTGGGCGCGGTGGAGATCAACGTCGCCCTGCACTACGTCTTCGACTCGCCGCGCGACCGGCTGGTGTGGGACGTCGGGCACCAGGCCTACGGCCACAAGCTCCTCACCGGCCGCAGGGACCGCTTCCGCACCATCCGCACGCCGGGCGGGCTCGCCGGCTTCCCCGAGCGCCACGAGTCGGAGCACGACGCCTTCGGCGTGGGCCACGCCTCCACCGCGGTGAGCGCCGCGCTCGGCATGATCGAGGCCCGGCGCCTCTCGGGCGAGGCGGGCAGGGTGGTGGCCGTGGTCGGGGACGGCGCCCTCACCGGCGGCGTCGCCTTCGAGGGGCTCAACCAGGCCGGCTACCTGGGCCGCGACCTGCTCGTGGTCCTGAACGACAACGAGATGTCGATCTCGCCCAACGTCGGCGCGCTCTCGGAGTGGTTCTCGAAGAAGTTCGCGAGCCGCACCTACAACCGCTGGCGCCACGCGGTGAAGGACTTCCTCGAGCACATGCCCAAGGGGCCGGAGGCCATCGAGATCATCCGGCACGGCATCGCCGCCACCAAGGCCCTCGTCACCCCCGGCATCCTCTTCGAGGGGCTCGGCTTCCACTACGTCGGCCCCGCAGACGGGCACGACGTGGCCGGTCTCGTCGAGACCTTCCAGAAGCTCGCCACCTTCGACGGGCCGGTGCTCTTCCACGTCGTCACCACCAAGGGCAAGGGGTACCACCCCGCCGAGTCGGACGCGGCCACGCGCGGCCACGGTCTCTCCTTCTTCGACGTCGCCACCGGCAAGTCCACCGCCAAGAAGCCAGCGGTGAAGGCCTACACCGAGCTCTTCGCCGAGGCCCTCTGCGAGGCCATGGAGCGGGACAAGCGCGTCGTGGCCATCACCGCCGCCATGCTGGAGGGGACCGGACTCATCAAGTGCAAGCAGCTCTACCCAGACCGCACCTACGACGTGGGCATCGCCGAGCAGCACGCCGTCACCTTCGCGGCGGGCCTCGCCTGCGAGGGGATGCGGCCGGTGGCGGCCATCTACTCCACCTTCCTCCAGCGCGCCTACGACCAGATCATCCACGACGTGGCGCTCCAGAAGCTGCCGGTCACCTTCGCGCTCGACCGCGGGGGACTGGTGGGCGCCGACGGCAAGACGCACCAGGGCGCCTTCGACCTGTCGTACCTGCGCTGCGTCCCGAACATGGTGGTGATGGCGCCGGCGGACGAGAACGAGCTGCGCCACGCGCTGCAGACCGCGCTCACCATCGACGGGCCGGCGGCATTCCGGTTCCCGCGCGGGAGCGGCGTGGGCGTGCCCATCGACCCGGTCCCGCAGGCCCTTCCGGTCGGCAAGGGGCGGGTGCTGCGCAAGGCGGGGCCACGCCCCGACGTACTGGTGGCCGCGGTGGGGAGCACGGTCCACCCGGCGCTCGCCGCCGCCGAGGCGCTCGCGAAGGAGGGCATCGACGCCGCGGTCGTGGACGCCCGCTTCGTGAAGCCCCTCGACGAGGAGCTCGTCTGCGGCCTCGCCGCCAAGGCGCGGCGGGTGGTGACGGTGGAGGAGGGCGCCCTCGCGGGCGGCTTCGGCTCGGCCTGCCTCGAGGCCTTCGAGCGGAATGGCCTCCTCGAGTCGGGGCTCCGGGTGAAGCGGCTCGGCCTTCCCGACCAGTTCGTGACCCACGGCGACGCCAGCAAGCAGCGGGCCGAGCTGGGCCTCGACGCGGCGGGCATCGCCGCGGCGTGCCGCGCCCTCGTGGGCGACCGGCGAGCGACCGGGGCCGCGTAGGTCGCGACGCGAGGCCGCTCACGCGAACCTGGCCGTCCCCGCGGGAGGCGAGGCAAGCGGCGGCCTTCGTCCGATGCGCGGCCATGTGCCCCCCCCCGCCTCGGAACTGGCCCCGCCCTCCGCTCCTGCGCCACAATCGCCCCCATGGGGAAGAAGCGGCGCGTGGACCTGCTGCTCGTCGAGCGCGGCCTCGCCGAGTCCCGCGCACGCGCGCAGGCGCTGGTGCTCGCCGGGGCGGTGGTGGCCGGCGAGGCGCGGGTGGACAAGCCCGGGCAGCTCGTGGACTCCGAGATCCCGCTGCGCCTCAAGGAGGGCTCAGCGCCGCAGAAGTACGCCTCGCGAGGCGCGCTCAAGCTCGAGAAGGCGCTCGACGCCTTCCCGGTGGACCCGCGCGGGAAGGTCTGCGCCGACCTGGGCGCGTCCACCGGCGGCTTCACGGACCTCCTGCTCCAGCGCGGGGCCGCGAGAGTCCACGCCGTGGACGTGGGCTACGGCCAGCTCCACCCGAAGCTGCGAACCGACCCCCGGGTGGTGGTGCACGAGCGGACCAACGCCCGGCATCTCACCCTGCAGGAACTGGGTGAGCGCGTGGACCTCGCGGTGGGAGACCTGTCCTTCATCTCCCTTCGGCTCGTCCTGCCTGCGGTGAAGGCCATCCTCCGGCCCGGAGGCGACGCCGTCCTGCTCGTGAAGCCGCAGTTCGAGGTCGGAAAGGGCGAGGTGGGGAAGGGCGGCGTCGTCCGCGACGACGCGAAGCGGCGCGCAGCGCTCGAGGGCGTGAAGGCCGCGGCGCAGGTCCTCGGCTTCGAGGTCCTGGGCGAGACGGAGTCGCCGATCGAGGGGCCGGCCGGGAACCGCGAGTGGTTGCTCGCGCTGAGGCTGCCGGCGGTGCTGCTCGCCTGAGGGGAGACGCCGCGGCCCCGAGCCGCCGGATCGGGCGCGGCGCCCCCGGGGCGCCGGGCCCGCGGTGGCAGGGACGGGTCGTGGCGGGCGGCACGCTTCTCGCTACAATGTCGCGCATGCCAGCCACGGTTCCGCTCGAGGACGCGTTGCTGCTCCGACAGCGCTGCTATGTCGGCGGCGCCTGGACCGAGGCGGCCGACGGCCGGACGATCGCGGTCAGGAACCCCGCCACCCGCGCCGAGATCGGCACGGTCCCGCGGATGGGGGCCGAGGACGCGCGCCGCGCCGTTGCCGCGGCCGCGGACGCGCTCCCCGCCTGGCGGGCCCGCACGGCCAGGGAACGGTCCGTCGTCCTGCGCCACTGGTTCGATCTCATCATGGCGAACCAGGAGGACCTCGCCACCCTGATGACCGCCGAGCAGGGGAAGCCCATGGCCGAGTCGCGCGGCGAGATCGCCTACGCCGCCGCCTTCATCGAGTGGTTCGCCGAGGAGGGGAGGCGCGTCTATGGCGATACCATCCCCCCGCACCAGGCGGACAAGCGCATCCTGGTGCTCAAGCAGCCCATCGGCGTGGTGGCCGCCATCACGCCCTGGAACTTCCCCTCCGCCATGATCACCCGCAAGGCCGGCCCGGCGCTGGCGGCCGGCTGCACCGTGGTGCTCAAGCCGGCCAGCGCCACCCCGTTCTCGGCGCTGGCGCTGGCGGAGCTGGGCGAGCGGGCCGGCCTGCCGCCCGGCGCCTTCAACGTCGTGACCGGCGACTCCAGCGCCATCGGCAAGGAGCTCACCTCCAACCCGATCGTCCGCAAGCTCACCTTCACCGGATCGACCGAGGTCGGCAAGCAGCTCATGGCGCAGTGCGCGTCCACGGTGAAGAAGGTCTCCCTGGAGCTGGGCGGGAACGCGCCCTTCATCGTCTTCGACGACGCCGACCTCGACGCCGCCGTGCAGGGGGCCATCCAGTCCAAGTACCGCAACAGCGGCCAGACCTGCGTCTGCACCAACCGGATCCTGGTGCAGGACGGGGTCTACGACGCCTTCGCCAGGAAGCTCTCGGAGGCGGTGGCCAGGCTCAAGGTCGGCGACGGGCTGAAGGCCGAGACGCAGCAGGGACCGCTCATCGACGAGAAGGCGGTGAAGAAGGTGGAGGAGCACATCGCCGACGCGGTGAGCAAGGGGGCGAGGGTGGCCGTCGGCGGCGCGCGCCACGCCCTGGGAGGCACCTTCTTCCAGCCGACCGTGCTCACGAGCGTCACCCCCGAGATGCGGGTGGCGCGGGAGGAGACCTTCGGGCCGGTGGCCGCGCTCTTCCGCTTCAAGACGGAGGACGAGGCGGTCCGCATGGCCAACGACACCGAGTTCGGCCTGGCCTCCTACTGCTACACGCGCGACCTGGCCAGGTCCTGGCGCGTCTCGGAGCGGCTCGAGTACGGCATGGTCGGGCTCAACACCGGCCTCATCTCCACCGAGGTCGCCCCGTTCGGCGGCGTGAAGGAGTCGGGCACCGGCCGCGAGGGCTCGAAGTACGGCATCGAGGACTACCTCGAGATCAAGTACGTCTGCGTGGGCGGGATCGCCTGACCGAGGGGCGCCCGTGCTCCGCGCCTTTCCAGGCCGGCGCCCGGGAAACCTTGACGCTGCGCAGGCGTTCTGTTAGGAAACCCCCACATTTTCGCCCCCGGATCGCCGGGTTACGAAAGTGGGCAGCGGCTGCGCCCACTTTTTCTATTTTCAGGACATGGCCGGCATCGGCACAGAATCGGTCGCGGACCGCACGCGAAGGGTCGTGGAGCCCATCCTCGGCCGCGACGGGTACGATCTCGTCGAGGTGGAGTGGCAGCGCGAGGGCGGCAGCTGGGTCCTGCGCCTCTACGTCGATCGCCCGGGCGGCGTCACCATCGACGACTGCCAGGCGGTCTCCCGCACGATCGAGCCGGTGCTCGACGTCGAGGACTTCATCGAGCCCGCCTACCAGCTCGAGGTGAGCTCACCCGGCGTGGAGAGGCCGCTCAGAAAGGCCAACGATTTCGAGCGGTTCGCCGGCCAGCGCGCCCGTGTGAAGACCTTCGGGCCGGTCGAGTCCGCCCCTTCCGCGCCCGGCGCCGGGCCGCGGAAGAACTGGACCGGCATCCTCCGCGGCTTCAAGGACGGCGCCGTGGAGATCGAGGTGGACGGCCACCTCCACCGGATCCCGCACGACCAGATCGCCAAGGCGAACCTCGAGTACGACTACGAGGCCGACCTGCGGCGGAAGGAGTAGCCATGCGAGAGAACGTCAACCTGAACCTCATCCTCGACCAGGTGGCCAAGGACAAGGGCATCGATCGGGTCACGCTCGTCGCCATCCTGGAGGAGTCGATCGCCACCGCCGCGAAGAAGCACTTCGGCATGGAGCGGAACCTCAAGGCCCACTACGACGAGGACAAGGGGCAGATCGACCTCTTCCAGGTCCTGACCATCATCGCCGATCCCACCCCGGAGAACCCGCTCCCCGACCCCGTGAACATGATCCCGGTGAGCGTGGCGCGGGAGAAGGGCATCGAGGTCGAGGCCGGAGACGAGCTCGACTTCCCCATCTACTACCGGCCCGAGGACGAGGCGGAGGCCAAGGCCCAGGACGAGCAGTGGGGAGATCTCCTCAAGCTCAAGACCTTCCGCCGATCCTTCGGCCGCATCGCCGCCCAGACCGCGAAGCAGGTGATGATCCAGGGCACCCGCAACGCCGAGCGCGAGAACGTCTACAACGAGTACAAGGACCGCAAGGGCGAGGTCATCACCGGCATCGTGCGGCGCTTCGAGCGCGGCAACGTGGTCGTGGACCTGGGGCGCGCCGAGGCCGTCCTTCCGGTCCGCGAGCAGGTGCCGCGCGAGAGCTACCGCGCCGGCGACCGGATCCAGGCCTACGTCCTCGACGTGCTGCGCGAGTCGAAGGGGCCGCAGATCATCCTGTCGCGCGCCTCGGTCGAGCTGCTCCGCAAGCTCTTCGAGATGGAGGTTCCGGAGATCGCCGAGGGCGTCGTGGTCATCGAGGCCGCGGCCCGGGAGCCGGGCGGGCGCGCCAAGATCGCGGTCTCGAGCCGCGACAACGACGTGGACCCGGTGGGCGCCTGCGTCGGCATGAAGGGCAGCCGCGTCCAGGCCGTGGTGCAGGAGCTGCGCGGCGAGAAGATCGACATCGTGCCCTGGCACGAGGACCCGGCGCGCTTCGTGTGCAACGGCCTCGCCCCCGCCGAGGTGAGCCGCGTGCTCCTCGACGAGCAGAACAAGGCGATGGAGATCATCGTCCCCGACGACCAGCTCTCCCTCGCCATCGGGCGGCGCGGCCAGAACGTGCGCCTCGCCTCCCAGCTCACCGGCTGGAAGCTAGACATCAACTCCGAGTCGCGCGTGAAGGAGATGCGCGAGTTCGCGAAGGTGAGCTTCAACGCCATCGGCATCCCCGAGGCGACGCAGGAGATGCTGTACGCCCACGGCTTCCGCAAGGCGCAGGACGTGGCCAATGCCTCGGCGGACATGCTCACCCAGTTCCCCGGCTTCAGCCTGGACATGATCCCCGACCTCCAGAAGAAGGCCCGGGAGCAGGCCATCGTGGACGCCGAGGAGGAGATCCGGCTCGAGCAGGAGCGCGAGGCGGCCCGGATCGCCGAGGCGCGGCGCCACCCCGACGAGCTCAGCCAGGACGAGCGGCTCGCGCGCGTGCGCGGCGTCGGCGAGAAGACCATCGAGTCGCTCAAGGGCGCGGGCTACAACACCGTCGAGGCCATCAACGCCGAGCCCGACGTCATGAAGCTCGGCGAGTCCACCACGCTCGGCGTGAAGAAGGCCCGCCAGATCAAGCACGCGGTCGGCGTGTACCTGGAGGAGGAGAAGAAGCTCCGCGAGGAGCTCGACGCGCAACGCGAGAAGGAGGGGGCCGCCAGCTCGCCGATCTAGCGAGCGGATCGAGGTCCCTGAGGACGCCGTGAGCGCGCAGCCGGAGCGAACCTGCATCGGGTGCGGGCTGAAGGCGGGGCAGGTGGACCTGGTCCGCCTCGCCCTGGTGGAGGGGCGGGTGGCGGTGGACCGGGAGCGGCGAGGTGGGAGGGGAGCCTGGATCCACCCCGCCGAGGCGTGCCTGGAGAAGGCGGTGAGGCGGAAGGCGTTCGGGCGGGCCTTCCGCGGGCCGGCGGCGGCGGACCCGGAGGCGCTCCGGGGCCAGTTGACGGGAATTGCCCGCAGGGATTAGAGAGGCTGTCCATGTCGAAGAAGCGGGTTCACGAGCTCGGCAAGCAGCTCAAGGAGCACGGGATCGAGCTCTCCAACCAGGAGCTCGTCGAGAAGCTCCATGCGCTGGGCTATGACGTGAAGAGCCACTCGTCCTCCCTGGAGGACGACCAGGCGCAAGCCGCGTTCGAGAAGATCTCGGGGGAGAAGAAGCCCAAGCCTGCCCCCGTCCGCCACGCCGGACCGGGCTTCGTGGTGCGCAAGAGGGCCCACGTCGAGCCGGCCGCGCCCACGCCGCCTCCGGTGGCGCACGCCGAGGCGCCGGAGCCGCTTGCCCCGGAGGAGGAGGCGCTGCCGCCGTTCGAGCCCCAGTCCGAGCCCGAGGCGGCCGCTCCGGCCGAGTTCCCGGGCGGACTCGCGCCGGTGCCAGCGGCGAGCGAGCCGGCGCCGGCGATGGCGGCCGCCCCGGCGGCCGAGGCCAAGGCGCCCGCGCCCGAGGCGAGGCCCCTGCGCCCGACCTCCACGCAGGCGGTGGTCATCTCGCGCCCGACCATCCCGGTCCGCCGCGTGACGCCGCCCTCCAGCACGCGACAGAGCTTCCCCGCCGCGCCTGGGCCCCGCGCCCTCGGCGAGGTCCGCGAGCTCAAGGTCGTGCCCGGCATGCTCGGGCGAGAGCGGGAGTTCATCGACGTCTCCAAGGACAAGAAGCGCGGCCGCGGCACCGGCCGGCCGGCGGGCGAGGGCGACAAGAGCGTGACGCCCAAGGACCTCCTCCAGGCGGCCATCTCGGATCGGGCCTACGTGCCGATCCGCGGAAAGAAGAAGAAGCCCACCAAGAAGGGGGCGAAGACCCTGGTGACCGAGCGCGCCGAGCACAAGAAGATCATCCGCATCGAGGAGTCGATCTCGGTGTCCGAGCTCTCCCAGGCCATGGGCGTGAAGGCCTCCGACCTCATCCGCAAGCTGATGCAGGCCGGCACGATGGCGACCATCAACCAGCAGCTCGACGCAGACACCGCCGCGCTCCTGGCGGGCGAGAGCGGTTTCACCGTCGAGAAGAAGGGCTTCGAGGTCGAGGAGTACATCCCGGAGGTGGCCGAGGACCAGTCCAAGCTCGCGCCCCGGCCGCCGGTGGTCACCGTCATGGGCCACGTCGACCACGGCAAGACCTCGCTCCTCGACGCCATCCGCCAGGCCGACGTGGCGAGCGGCGAGGCGGGCGGCATCACCCAGCACATCGGCGCCTACTCGGTGCAGACGCCCAAGGGGCCCATCACCTTCCTCGACACCCCCGGCCACGAGGCCTTCACCGCCATGCGCGAGCGCGGGGCGAAGGTGACCGACCTCGTCGTGCTGGTGGTGGCGGCCGACGACGGCGTCATGCCGCAGACGGTGGAGGCCGTGAAGCACGCCAAGGCCGCCGGGGTCACGATCCTCGTCGCCATCAACAAGGTGGACAAGCCGGGCGCGGCGCCCGAGCGCGTCATGCAGCAGCTCACCGAGCACGGGCTCGTGGCCGAGAAGTGGGGCGGCGACACCATCATGCTGCCGGTTTCCGCCCGGACGAAGCAGGGCGTGCCCGAGCTGCTCGAGCTCATCGCGCTGCAGGCCGAGGTGCTGGAGCTCAAGGCCAACCCCGAGAAGCTGGCCGCCGGGCGCGTCATCGAGGCGAAGCTCGAGAAGGGGCGCGGGCCGGTGGCCACGGTGCTGGTGCAGGAGGGCACGCTCCGGGTGGGCGACGCGCTCGTCACCGGCATCCACTACGGGCGCGTCCGCGCCATGATGAACGAGCGCGGCGAGCAGGTGAAGGACGTCCCGCCGGGCTACCCGGTGGAGGTGCTGGGACTGAACGGCGTCCCCACCGCGGGCGACGAGTTCGACGTGGTCCAGGACGAGAAGGCGGCCAAGGAGGTCGCCGAGCACCGGGCCGAGAAGGCCCGCGAGAAGGAGCTCGGCTCCGTCAAGAAGGCCACGCTCGAGGACCTCTTCGCCAAGTCCAAGCCGGGCGGGCAGAAGGAGCTCAACGTCGTTGTCAAGGCGGACGTGCAGGGCTCGGCCGAGGCCGTGTCCCAGGCGCTCCAGAAGCTCGCAACCAAGAAGGTGGGGGTGAAGATCCTGGACTCGGCGGTGGGCGCCATCACCGAGTCGGACGTCCTCACGGCCGCCGCGGGCAAGGCGGTCATCGTCGGGTTCAGCACCAAGCCCGAGACCAAGGTCGAGCAGATCGCCAGCCAGCAGGGCGTGAAGATCATGCTGTTCGACATCATCTACGAGGCGGTGGACGCGCTCCGCGAGGAGATGGTCGGGCTGCTCGAGCCCATCATCAAGGAGAAGCCGCTCGGCAAGGCCGAGGTGCGGCAGGTGTTCGACATCTCCCGCGTCGGCGTCATCGCCGGCTCGGCGGTCACCGAGGGCGTCGTGAAGCGCGGCGCCCACTGCCGCGTCGTGCGCGAGCGAAAGGTGGTCCACACCGGCCGGATCGGGTCGCTCAAGCGCGTCAAGGAGGACGTGCGCGAGGTCCAGAATGGCTTCGAGTGCGGCATCGGCGTGGAGGGCTTCACCGACTTCAAGCCGGGCGACGTCATCGACGCCTACGAGCTGGAGGAGATCCGCCCGTCTCTCGACTAGATCGGCGCACGATCCCGGCCGATCTCGGGCGGGCTCGTCGCCGTGCTGCTCGCCGTACGGAAGAAGTACGGCTGCGCTGCTCGCTCCTCACGCGCCCGACCTCGGCTCGGGCTCGCGCGCCGGAGAAGACGATGTTCGTAGGAATCCTACGTCTGACCCTGTTCCTGCCGGATCCCGGGTCGCTCAAGTCGAAGCGGCACCTGCTGCGCTCGGCGATCGACCGGGTGAAGGCCCGCTACAACGTCTCCATCGCCGAGGTGGCGGAGAACGACCTGTGGCAGCGGAGCGTGGTCGGGGTCGCCGCGGTGGGAAACGACCACGCCTTCGTGAACGAGACGCTGGACAAGGTCGCGAGCTTCGTGGCCGAGATGCACGGAGGCCAGATCCAGGTGACCGACCGCGCGCTGGAGATCGTCTCCTACGCCGGCCACCTCGGCGAGGGCGGCCGCACGCTCGCCGAGGCCGAGGAGGACGCGCGGCGGGCCCGGAGGCGGGGGAGCGAAGACCCCCCCGAGCACGAATGACGACGCACGACCGGCCGACCCGCGTGGCCCACGAGTTCCAGCGGGAGATCTCCACGCTCCTGGCGCACGGGCTCAAGGACCCCCGCGTCACCGGCTTCGTCACCGTGACGGGCGCCAAGATGTCGCCCGACCTCAAGGAGGCGACGGTCTACGTCTCCATCCACGGCGACGACGAGACGCGCAAGAAGACGCTCTCCGGCCTCGCGGCGGCCTCGGGCTTTTTGAAGCGCGAGGTCTCTCGCGCCATCGGGCTGCGCTGGGTCCCGAACCTCACCTTCCGCTACGATCCGAGCGTCGCCGAGGGGGACAAGATCGAGCGGCTGCTCAAGGAAGTGAAGGAGAAGGAAGGTTGGAAGTAGCCGGCGTCCTGGTGGTGGACAAGCCCGCGGGGCCGACCAGCTTCGACGTGGTCGCCCGCGTGCGGAGGCTGCTGCGCGCCGGGAAGGCCGGCCACACCGGCACCCTCGACCCGATGGCCACCGGCGTGCTGGCGGTGTGCGTGGGCGAGGCAGTGAAGCTCCAGCAGTGGCTCGCCGAGGGGGACAAGGCCTACGAGGCGACGGTGGCCTTCGGCGCCGCCACCGACACCGAGGATGCGGAGGGGAAGGTCGTCCTGCGGGGAGACCCGGCGGGCCTCACGGCGGAGCGGGTGGCCGCGGCGCTGCCGCGCTTCCTCGGCGAGATCTCCCAGGTGCCCCCGATGTACTCGGCGGTCCGCGTGGCCGGCCGCCGGCTCCACGAGGCGGCGAGGGCGGGCGAGGAGCTGGAGCGGGCGCCGCGCGCCGTCCGGATCCTCGCCCTGGACCTGCTCGGGTTCGAGCCGGCCCGGGACGGGATGGCGCTGGCGCGGATCGCGGTGCGCTGCGGAAAGGGCACCTACGTCCGGACGCTCGCCGCCGACCTGGGCACCGCCCTCTCCGTCCCGGCGCACCTCGCGGCGCTACGGCGGACGGCCGCCGGCCCGTTCGGGATGGCGCAGGCCATCCCACTCTCCGACGCCGAGGCACTGGCGCGGGCGGACCCGGAGGCGCTCCGGGCGCGCCTCGTGCCGCCCGGCGATGCGGTGGCGTTCCTGCCCGCGGTCCGGCTCGACGCGCGGCAGGCCCGGGAGATCGCGAACGGCGTGGTGCTCGCGCTCGACGCCCCGCCGGGCCCGTCCCGGGCGATCGGTCCGGACGGCGCGCTCGTCGCCATCTGCGCCCCCGGTGCCGGGGGCGGTCTTCGTCCGGTGCGGGTGCTCGTCTCGCGGATAACCCCTCGTAACGATTGACTTGACGCGACAGATCGCTTATCTACCCACCTTCACCCCCGTGCACGGCCGCTTGCGGCGCACGCCTTCGCCCTCGCGGCGGTGACCGAAACGAGAAGAAACGGAGCAGCATCTATGGCGATGGTCGCAGAGAAGAAGACGGAGCTCGTGACGAAGTACCGCAGGCACGACAAGGACACCGGCTCGCCTGAGGTCCAGGTCGCGATCATCACCGAGCGCATCGCGTACCTGACGGAGCATTTCAAGACGCACAAGAGCGATCACCACAGCCGCCGCGGCCTGCTGAAGCTCGTCGGCCGCCGCCGCCGGCTCCTGGAGTACCTCAAGCGCGAGGACATCCAGCGCTACCGCGACATCGTCGCGAAGCTGGGCCTGCGCCGCTAGGCCGTGCGTGGACGCCCCGCGGGGCGTCCGGCGCGCATCCG
>Ga0153915_10002648_pt1 | contig 16299 bp, 14 predicted proteins | sample Opewatmetagenome_2_FD_107003 | JGI IMG/M metagenome (GOLD analysis project Ga0153915, IMG submission 107003) | Freshwater wetland microbial communities from Ohio, USA - Open water 3 Core 3 Depth 3 metaG | ecosystem: Environmental > Aquatic > Freshwater > Wetlands | place: USA: Ohio, Lake Erie...
CTGCCTTCCTGGCTTTCGATCTCGACCGTGCCGCGCAACGCCTCGACGTTGCGCCGCACCACGTCCATACCGACGCCGCGGCCGGAAAGATTGGTGACTGTCTCCGCGGTGGAAAAGCCGGCCTCGAAAACCAGGTTGCAGATTTCCCTGTCGCTCAGCTCCTGGTCAGGGGCGACGATGCCCCGCTCCAGCGCCCGCTCGAGAATTTTCCCGCGGTTCAGGCCGCTCCCATCGTCGCCGACCTCGATGACGATACTGCCCGAATCATGAAAGGCATTGAGCCGCACCATGCCCTTCGCCGGCTTGCCCAGCGCCTGGCGTTGATCCGCCGGCTCGATGCCATGATCCAGCGCGTTGCGCACCAGATGCGTCAACGGGTCGGTGATCCGTTCAATCACCGTCTTGTCGAGCTCGGTTTCCGCGCCGCTGATGACGAGTTGGACGTCCTTGTTCAGTTCGTGGCCGAGATCGTGCACCACGCGCCGGAAACGGCTGAAGGTCTCACCGATCGGCAGCATGCGCAGCTGCAACGCCCCGCCGCGGATTTCATCCACCAGCTGCGATACCACTGCGATCGCCTCCTGCAGCGCGCCATTGCCGGCCTGCTGCGCCAGCAGCGAGGCACTGGCGTTGGCGATGACCAGCTCGCTGACCAGGTTGATGAGGGTATCGAGCTTGTCCGCGTGCACGCGGACGAATTTGCGTTCCTGCTGCTTGCTGTTCCTGTTTTTCTCCTGCTTCCGCAGCGCGCCGTTCACGATCTCCCGCTGGACCATGCCTTCTTCCACCAGGACATCGCCAAGCAGCATGTGCGGCGGCGTCACTTCCGGGGACGCATGGAAACTGCAGCCTGCCGCAGGGTCTGCGGAACAGGACGCGTCGGCGCAATCATCTTTTTCCTTATAGACACATGCCTTCGCATTCAGCCCTGCGGGACACTGCTGAATTTGCAATCCTTCCTCGAGTTCCCTGCGCGTCAGGGCGCCGCTGCTGACAAGCAGCTCGCCGAGCCTGGTCTTGTCCTCGGGCAGCGCATCGATGAGCTCGATATACGCGGAGACACGGCTGTGCGGCGGGAGGATGCGCACGATGGAATCCTCGCGCACGAAATCAAAGACACTTTCGATGGCCGCCTTGTCGGCCGTGCTGCGGAAATCCAGTTCGACGCCGAGATAGCAGGACTCCGGATCCATCGCGGCTGCCGCAGGCATCCCGTCGAGCATGGTCCGCAGGCTGACGATATCCCCGAGCGTGCCGAGGTAGCGCAGGAACGACAGCGGGTCCATGCCGTTTCGCAGCACGTCGCGCCCGAACCGCAGCGAGATATGCCAGTTGTCGTTTCTGACCTTGTTTTCGCTGATCGCGGGAGTCACTACCGGGCCTGGCGCCGGCTTGTCGCCCCGGTCCGCGCCTTCATCCGATGTCGTCCCCGGGCCTGTGTACGCGCGCAGCTGATCCAGCAACGCCACGCCCCGGGCCTGCAGTTCCGGCTCCGGATCGATGCCCTGTTCCGCCACGCACCCCACCAGTGCCTCGATGTGATCTCCGCAGGACAGCAGCAGCGCCACGAGGTCGTATCCGACCGGCATCTTTCCGCTGCGCATCTCGCTCAACACGCCCTCGACGACGTGGGTAAAGGCCACGATCGGCTCGAAACCGAACACACCCGCCGAGCCTTTGATGGTATGCACGCAACGAAACAGGGCGTCGAGCGTGCCCTTGTCGTCGGGCATCGTTTCAAGCAGGAGCAGGAACTCCTCCATGTTCCGGAGGAGTTCGCGCGCTTCGATGACGAAGGTCTGTTTGGCCTGGTCCAGGTTCATGTGGTTTTCTTCGTTTTAACGCGGCGCCGCGGAGTGCGGGCCTTTTTTTGCGCGCGCGGGAGCGCCGCGGTGTCGCCGAAATAAGCCGCCATGTTGTACAGCCCCATGACTTCCGCCACCGCCGGGCTGTGGGACGTAAAATGCAACGTCTTGCCGTTGTTGACGGCTTCGCGTTTTGCCAGGCACAGCACCTGGAAACCGGCCGAATCCATTTCGCTGACGTGCGACAGATTTATTTCCATCTTATCCGCCGAGCCGAGCTGATCGAGCAGCCGCCGTTTCAGCTCGGGGGCGCTGTAGATGTTCATCTCACCCTCGATGCGGATTTTGCGGAGTCCCGCGTTTGTCTCGATGCGAATCATCATGATCGGTCCTTGCCGCTAGGGCATGATCAGTTTCGAAACTGCCATGAGCATCTGCGCCGGCCGGAACGGTTTCACCACCCACGCCTTGGCTCCGGCCGCCTGCCCTTCCCGTTTCTTTTCTTCATGCCCGTCGGTGGTCAGCATGATGACGGGGGTGAACTTGTGCGCCGGCAGCTGCTTCAACTCCTTGACGAAGGTGATACCGTCCATGTTGGGCATGTTGACGTCGCAGATGATCAGGTGAATCTTTTTCCCGTTGATTTTGTCCAGCGCTTCCGCGCCGTCGCATGCCTCGATCACCTGGTATCCGGCGCCGCTCAAGGCGATGTTGACGACCTGCCGCAGGGACTCGGAGTCATCAATGATCATGACCGTTTTCGACATACCGCCTCCTCGAAATAAATCACATCCGAATCGGGCCTGGAATCGCGGCGCGCTTCCCGGTGAATATGACGCTGCTCTTCCGTGGTGTAGGTTTTCGCCATCTCGTCGAGCCATTTGCCGACGTCCGCGGAGGATCCTTCGCGCTCTTGCAGTTGCCGCCCCAGGCGCACGCTCAATTCCTCCAGGCTGGTGCGCACGTGCGCGAGAATCTGGCTCACCCTGTCCTGGAACTGCAGGGAAACCAGCACATCCGAAATCTCGTCGCGGATACCGCCGCTTTCGCGCTGCAGGATATCGGCGGATTCCGAAAGCCGTGACGTCGTGTCCTGAAAGCGCGTCAAAACGTTTTGAATGGTGGACTCGCATTGCAAAACCGACTGCGTGTCCTCCGCCGCCGAGCGCTCGGCGGAGCCCGTCACATTGACAATTGCCTTGTTGATGAGCCCGACCTTGTCCGCCATCTTCTTCCCGGCCTCGCTGGACAGGGTCGACAGTTTGCGCACCTCGTCCGCCACGACGGCGAAGCCCTTGGCGGAAGTGCCGGCGCGCGCGGCTTCCACGGCGGCGTTAAGCGCCAGCAACTTGGTTTGCAGGGCGATGGAGGCGACGTCCGCCGCCATATCGCGCAATTCGTTGGTGTACTGCGCCAGACCGCGTATTTCCGCCAGCATCGTGTTCCGGCTTTGTTGAACGGATTTCAGCGTGTCGGTAACGGTCGTCAATTCGGTCCGGCTCCGGGTCAGCAGCGACAGCACGCTGTCATTCCCTCCGCCGTTCAACCCGCCCGCGGCGTCCTGCGATGCCGTCACGGCCGATTCCAGTTTGTCCGCGATGCCGGAAAAGCGCGCCGTCAACGCCGTAATGGCGTCTTCGGTCTGCACCCGTGAGCTTTCAATCTGTCCCGAGAGAATGGTTACCGCTTGACGATGCATCCGGCCAAGTCCGGCGATGAAACTCTCGCCCGAAGCGGTATTTTCGGTTCCTGGATGTGCAGAACGGCGACGGAATATCCACCAGGCAGAGGCGACGGCAGAACCGGCCAGAAGCGAACCCGCCATGGCGCTAACAAGGGTAAAGTCGCCCCCCAGCAGCACCATGGCCAAAGCCACGGCGAACATGACCGGTATCGACACGTACAGCACGAAGTCTCCCTTGTGCATTTCCGTAATTTTCATTTCTTCGTCAGAAGAAAACCGGGTAGCGCGATTTCGGCTCGCTATCCCTGCGGTTACCCACCGCAACATCGGATGGCACAACGACAACACGCAGGTTCATCCTGCAGACATGTGCCGGTCGCGCACGAATGCCGCTGTGCGCGCGTCAGTACGTCGTAATGTGTCTGATTGTTTCGAGCGGGAAATCGGCTCGGGGATAAAGCATCCACGCAAACTGCGCTACGGCGCGCGGATCTTGAGGGACGACACGGCGGGGATGGGGCCGGCTCCTGTTTAACTCATGCAAGACCGGTGCCACAACCCGGCACCGGTGAAGCATACATGGAGGTATAGGACACGGCCTACGGCTGTCAAGCCATGCCTGAATCACGTCAGGAGAACTGGAGGAATACCTTTGATTACTACTTCTGGGAAAAGTTGTTCACGACAGTAACCGCCTGCACCAGTTCCTGCGCCACGTCACGCAAAGTCCGTCGCTGGGTGCGCGCGAGTTGTCGCAAATGCTCGAAGGCCACGTCGGAGCCAAGGCCGGCACGTTCCATGATAATGCCGACAGCGGTGCTGATAACACGATTCTTCTCGACGCCCTCCCGCAGATTCTCCCGGTTCTTGATCAATGCGTTCACCTCGGCAAACCTGGCCAGGGCCGCCTCGATGCTGGGCGCCATCTGGTTGGCGTCGATGGGCTTGACGAGATAGCCCGACACGCCCATCGCCACGGCTTCCTTCACGATGGTGAGATCGTCATAGGCCGACAGCATCAGGATGGGACGATAGGCCGCCTCGAGCATGGCGCGGGCCGTCTCGAGGCCACCGATACCCGGCATGCGCACATCCAACACCACGAGATCGGGCGGGTTTTGACGATAAGACTCGATCGCGTCCTGCCCGTTGTCGCAGGTCGTCACCGCGTATCCCAGCCGGGACAGACCCTGTTTCAACGTGGCCAGCACCAGCCGGTCGTCATCGACCAGCAGGACGTGCGTCTGGGGGGCGGGCTCGGATATGTTTCCCGCAGTGGTCATATTTGCCGGCATGTTCGAAACCTTCGTTGTGCAGATTCCTCGGACAACCTGCCATGTTTTCCGCGCACGCGACGCAACAAGCGCGAGCATGCGCTGTGTCAATTACCAGTTAAGAATCCTGAATTGCGAGCGGGGTATGGGCTCGGCAACGGCTTTGACATTATTTATAGTAATGATCGCATCCAACTGCATCTTTGAGTGGCGGGCGGGACATCGGCCGCAGACCACTCGCTCCCTGTATCACACAAAGTAGTCGGCGTTATCCATTTACGCAAATTCCGCGCCGGAAGCCGTGGTTTCCGAAGGCAGGATTCGAGGCATCAGTTCCACCTCGGCCACGGTCCAGTCACCCTTGCGATAAAGCCGGAAAGAGGCACCTTTGCTGGGCAACAACGCCTGCACCAGGTTCAGGCCGGTGCCAAAACCCTCGCCGTTTTCCCCATCCACCTCGGCGGGGGGCGGTATGCCGTCATCCAGTACCTTGAGAGAAACCCTGTCGGACGTTTCATCGAGAGTGACCCGGATGATGCCCTTTTCCCCGTCGGGATAGCCGTGATTGACGGCGTTCTGGATGAGCTCGTTGAGCACCAACGCGATTGGAACCGCGTCACCCGCGGAGACCAGGAATCCGCTGGCTTGGGGGTTCAAGGCGGGTTCGATGCAGTGCGGGCAGAGAGACGATACCGCGCGACACACGCCGCGCACGAGCTCGTGCAGCAAAACGGTTTCGTTCGTGTGATGACTCAGAAGATTGTGCACTTCGGCGACGGTATGCAACTGGCCGATCGCATTGTTGAAGACTTGCGTCAATGACGGGTGCTCTTCCCGGTAATGCCCGAGAAGACCGATGACTCCCTGAAGATTGTTTTTGATGCGGTGATGAACCTCCCGCACGATGGTGGCCAGGTGATCCGCCTCGCTGCGCGCCAATTGGTAACGCTGGATATTGGCCACGGTATGCGCGACCTGGATGGCCAGGGATTCCAGATGAGAAAGCTGATTATCGTTGAATGTGTGCGGCAAATGACTGGCAATAGCCAGCGCGCCCAGAAATTCACCCGCGTTGTACAGCGGGATACGGACGCAGGAGCGCAGTCCGTCTTCCATGACCAGCAGATCTTCCGGAAAATGGCGTCCGCCGGCGGCCAAATCGAAAATAATGTAACTACGACCCACCTCCTTGATGTGTTCAAGGAAGCTTCCGTGGAACGGCACGCGGGTGTTCGGCTTCAGGCGCGATGACGCGTTATCTTTCGTCTCCACCACCACAAAAACGGTGTCCTCGCCTTCCTGCAGGAGAATCATGAAATGATCCACCGGCGCGATGCGGCGCAGAGCGCAGGCCACGGGACCGAAAGTGCCGGCATATTCCAGGCGCGAGTTCGCGAGAACGCTGGCTTCCTGAATCACCCGCATCCAGGCGTACCCTTGCGCCAACGCCTCCTCCGTCTTCTTGCGCGCCGTGATGTCCTGCATCGTACCCAACATCAGCGCGTTTCCTTCGTGCACGTCCTCGACAACGGTTCCCTTTTCGAAGACCCAGCGCTCCGTTCCATCCGGGCTGACGAGCCGGTGCTCGAAGCCGAAATCCGCATTCCGCCGGACCGCCGTCATTAATGACTTGGCGACAAATTCGCGGTCGTCCGGATGCACCCAGCCCAGGAACGTCTGGAAATTGCCCGGGCATTTCCCGAATTGCCGTCCAAACAGTCTCCAGAAGTTATCCGACCATTTCCAATCACCCTCCAGGGAACCGCTCCACACACAAACGCCGGCATAATCCAGGGCGCGCTGCCGCCAGTCCCACCCGCCCGAGCGCCTGGGTAATCCGTTCCTGGATTTTTTCGCGCGCACCGCAGCTTTCCTCCCGCGTCGCGCAATGAACCGTTTGCCACGCATCGTCGGCACCCCAAAATCAGCTCGTCACTGTCAATCCCGATCCCGGACAGAAACGGATTTCACGTTTGATAAATATTTATATGTTAGGTCATGCAACCGGGGCCGGGGAGCAAACCAGTCGCTCACGATGAATTTCGATCGCGGCGCTCCCGGGTCTGCAAAAATCATGTTTTATTTTCAATGCGCGGCCAAAACTACTTCTTGTGCTCCAACGCACGCCGGCGGTGACGCAGCAGCGTAATCAGCCAGATAAGAATTCCCACCACCACCAGGCCGAGGAGCACATACATCTCATACATCTGGAAATTGTCGATGAAGATACGGAAGGCCTCGCCGAACAGAAAGCCGGCGTAACCGAAAGAAAACGCCCAGACGACGGCGCCGATCAGGTTGAGGCTGAAAAACCGCGCGCGTGAAATGCGGGCAGCGCCGACGGCGAACGGCGTGACGTTGCGAAAGCCGTAGAAGAAACGGAACGTCAGAATCAGCAGGTTCTGATGGCGGTGCAGGTGCTTGTAGACTTTCTCCGCGCCTTCCTGCCACGACAGACGGCGCGAGATGATCTTCGGCCCGAAGTGCCGGCCGATGTAGAAATAGAGCTGATCGCCGCTGAAGCTGCCGGCGAAGGCGGAGGCGATCACCCACGGCAGCTCGAGATAACCCATGTGCGCGGCGAAGCCGCCCAGGATCAGGATCGTTTCGCCTTCGAGAAAGGTTCCGATCAGGATGGCGATATAGCCGTACTGTTTGATCAGTTCGGTCAGCGTCTCAAGCGACATGGGCGATCAACAACAAGCCACGGCCTCCGGGCCTGAGCCAACGCGATAAGATAAAAGGCCCCGTCGTCGACGGGGCCTTCGGTATCGGCAAGTTTTTGTGCTGTCCTTCTTTGAAACCTAGCGGGGAATCACCCGAGTGGCCTGTTTGCCCTTCGGTCCCTGCGTATGTTCAAACTCGACCTTTTGCCCCTCGTTCAGGGTCTTGTATCCATCCGCCTCAATAGTGGAAAAATGCACAAACACGTCTTCGCTGCCGTCGCTCGGGGTGATGAAGCCGTAACCCTTCGCGTTGTTGAACCACTTCACAGTACCGGTCTGCATAGATACCTCTTTATATTTTGTATGGTGAAAACCGCCCTACGGACATACAGCCTCCCGCCCCGGGCGTGAAAAACATCCTACGTCAAGTTTCACGTTCTTACAATTACGGCTGGAGTTGGAGGTGCGGCACAGGGATGTACCGTCTGCGAAGCCGAGGACGCCAATTGGACGGGCCTTGGCCCGCCCCGAAGGGGCGAGCCACATAGGTGTGGCCAGTCACACAATTCCGCCTGGGTGACGGATGAGCAAACCCTAATATTCTTCGCGCCCCCGGGAGCGCAGGCGTTTCAGCGCCGCGTGGCGCTTCTTGGACGCCAGCCGCCGTTCCTTGACCGCGCGGCTGACGCGGGTCGGCTTGCGCGGCTTGGGCACGCGATTGAGCAGGCGCAGCTTGTGGATCAGCCGCTCGAACGCGATCTCGCGGTTGCGCGCCTGGGAGCGGGTGTCGGAGGCCGTCACCACCACCCCCGATGGCAGATGGGTCAGGCGCACCGCCGATTCGGTGCGGTTGACGTGCTGCCCGCCCGGCCCCTGGGAGCGGGAGGTATCGAGGCGCACCTCGCGTTCGAGGAGGTGCCGGGTCAGCGTGTAGGGCGGGTTGGAAGTCTGCATGGCTTGGATGTTTATGTTTATACACATTCTTGGCGTGTAGCCCGGATGCAGGCCCGCAGGGCCGGAATCCGGGTTTTCGGGCGTTCCCGGATTCCGCTGCGCTACATCCGGGCTACAGTAAAAGTCTCAACGAATTATGCAATCCTCGACCGCTATCCGTAAGCGGTTCCGGCGACACGGACCTCGGCGGGAAACGTGTTTTTCCCCTCACCCTTGCTAAAATACGCGCCCGCAGCCGTCCCGACAATAGACCAAAGGCCAGCCGATGATCGTTATCCTCAAATCCGACCTCACCGACAAGAGTCCCGAATACCGCCAGATCCTGGAGTTCCTGAGCCACAAGCCCAACATCCGCACGCGCATCCACCAGGAGATCGGCACGCAGCAGACGCTGACCGAAATCTATCTCATCGGCGACACCGGCTCGCTCGACAAGGCCGAGATCGAGAGCCTCGCCGGTGTCGAGCGCGTGGTGCGCGTGTCGGAAGAATACCGCATCCTCGGACGCCACAAGGACGACCGTCGCGCCACCGGCTTCGAATACAACGGCGTGCAGTTCAGCCAGGACAATCTGAACGTCTTCGCCGGCCTGTGCGCGGTGGACAATCCCACGCACGTCGAGATGATGTTGAAGGCGCTCAAGGAACACGGCCAGGTGTGCACGCGCATGGGCGCGTACAAGCCGCGCACCAACCCGTACTCGTTCCAGGGCCACGGCAAGGACTGCCTGCCGTGGGTGTTCGAGCTCGCCGGCAAGTACGGCATCAAGGTGATCGCCATGGAGATCACCCACGACTCGCATCTCGACGAGGTCCGCGAGGCGCTCGAAAAAACCGGCAAGCCCACCGGCGTGATGATCCAGATCGGCACGCGCAACACCCAGAACTTCGAACTGCTCAAGATCGTCGGGCGCCAGCACGAGATGCCGGTGCTCCTGAAGCGCGGCTTCGGCATCACGCTCGAGGAATCACTCAACGCCGCCGAGTACCTGGCGAGCGAGGGCAACCGCAACATCGTCTTCGGGCTGCGCGGCATGAAGACCAACATGGGCGACCCGCACCGCAACTTCGTCGACTTCGCGCACGTGCCGGTGGTGAAACGCCTGACGCGCATGCCGGTGTGCGTCGATCCGTCGCACTCGGTCGGCTCGCGCGACCGGTCGCCCGACGGCATCCTCGACATCATGCACGTGACCACGCAGGGCGTGGTCGCCGGCGCCAACATGATCCTGGTGGATTTTCATCCGGTGCCGGCCAAGGCGCTGGTCGACGGACCGCAGGCGCTGACGCTGGAAGAACTGCCCTACTTTCTCGATGACGTGGCGATCGCGCGCGAGGCGTATGAGAAACGCCGGGCGCTCGCGCAGCGGTTCCTGAAAAAATAAATTATCTGTTTGCGTAGGGTAGGTTAGTTTCGTAGGTTGGGGTGAGCACCGCGACAAAATTGCCTGGAGCAATTTTGGACAGCCGCAGGCTGGCCCGCAGGGCGGAGTCCAGGGATGGACTCCGCAAGCCCGACATGACACCATCTCCATCTCCTTCGTGCACCTGTGCGCAGGTCATCCATTTCAAATTTCGTTGGGGTTCATTTCATTCACCCCAACCTACCGTACCAACCCCCGGTTTATTCGCTGTCGGGCATAAAAAAAGGGAGGGCCTACGCCCTCCCTTCGTACTTAACTGCGAAATTACGCTTTACTGCGTGCAGCTGCTCGCGTGGATTTGCAGGTTGCCTCCGGTGATAGCGGTCGGATCAATCGTGGCCGCATTGTTATCGTCGTCCAGGAACAGCAGCGTCGCACCGGTGGAACAATTGGTGATGTTGATGTAATACCGATCCTTCAGCGTGCCGTCATTCGCGCCACTGCTACCGGGTTCGTTGCGATCCTCGGCGCGTCCGAAGAAGCAGACGGTTCCATAGTCCGCCTTGTTCCCTTTGATTCCCGTGAGCGTCCCCGTTCCCTGGAATTCGATGAAGTTGTACGGCGTTGCCGGCGATGTCGAACCCGGCGGAATGCCGTCGATGTTACCGCAGCGGACTACGCGAATGCTGGTCCCCTGGAAACGCAGCTTTGCGCCATGGTCCACGTGATTCCACTGGCCACCATCACCCGGATTGGAACTGCAGCTCGGGTTTACGTTGCCGCCGAAATTCTGTTGCGGACCGTGCTGTGCCAGCATCGTGCCGGTAACCGAGTCGAACTTCGTGCCGCCCCCGGTAAGCCAACAGCCCAACTGCGTGCAATTTGGATCACTGACGACCCAGTCGATCGATCCCAGGGTATTGTCATTCGTCACCGAAAACGCGCCGGAACCGGGGCTGACGACCGTGGAGTTTGGCAGAGAAGCAATATAGCTCCCCGGCGTATCCGGCAGGTCGAGGTAGTAATGACCGTTGGCATCGGTTGTCCCCGTCGCCGTGAACTGCACATCGACGCCTACCACCTGCACCGTCACACCCGCGAGGGGCAATCCGGCGCCGTCACAATACACATTACCGAGAAAACCCCAGGCCCAGGCCTGGCCGGTACTGAACAGCCCCAGCAATACCGATACGGCCATAAAAGTGGAACGTAAGGTCCTCATGTTGCCCTCCTTCGTAGTGGAATAAGTTGTTTTAGTTCGTGAAACCCCGACAACAATGCAACTATGCACCAAGAGAGCGATGTGGCTCAAGCGGGAATGGTGTTGAGCTTTCGTTTGGATGCTCGAAACAACATTCAAAGCACTTGCCAGCAAATTGAAATAAAGGGGTTGCCTCCCTTTGATTCTCAAATCAGCAGGTTGGGGTGAGCATCGCGAACCCCAACACCACACACGTCAAATTTCGTTGGAGCTCGGTTCATTCACCCCAACCCGCTGTGCTCAGGCGGCGCTCTGCCGGTCGATGTCTGAACCCCCGGCATTCCGCGGGCATCGCGCGGTAAGGTTGGGGGCCTCGAGCATTCGCAGGCAGAAGAGAAGGTCGCGCACCAGACTGGGGTGGGTCTTGTGCAGTCTGACCGGAAAGACAAAGCATGCAGTATCCGGGCACTGACGACAGGTTCCGCAGGGATGCGCTTGCGCCTGGCCTCTCCAATGTGCGGCGACGATGCACATCAGCCGGTCGATCCAGTTCGATGGGCGGATTCTTCGCTTTCCGGTGCCATGCACCACGAACGCTTCCTCGAATTTCATCGTGCAAATCCCTCGGTCACATTTCCAGATGTCCACGGGAACTGTCGTCCCGCCAGGAATGGTTAATCGGCGCGAGCACGTGCTGGACGAAAATTGCGTGGGAGATACAGGAACGGAAATACCGATGATGTGTACGTGGAGCCTGCTCGTGATTCATTACACCGTCTCATCCCGAACGGAATGCCCGGGATATAAAAGCAATCCGCGTGCCAGTCAGGCGTAAATAAATACGCGGAAATAACTTATTGAATAAGAAACAACGTGTCGTTCGACAGCGAATGAACACGAAAAGTTCTTGCACTGTGCCGGTGCATGAGCACGACCGCGTCCCTGTTTTGGAACGTCGAAGTTTCAAAAAGGAAATCTTAAGGAGTCTGTGTAATCACCGGCGTCAGAATGACCCTGATGGATTTTCACCTGGTACAGAGAAAAAGTTAGTCAAACAGCTGATCCTGATTTCCAGCCAGAGCCCGGAGCGGGTCAAGGCGATCCGCCGGCTACAGCAACCTGCGGCCACGCCTTGAACGCGGGACCTTGGCCTGGCGATTCCTTGACGTCAGTAGGTGTAAGTGGCGGAAAACATGCCGGTCAGGGGAACGTCGAAATCATACGCACGCGATAAGTCTATGTCGCATTTTTTTATTGCGGCTTGATCGGCGGCACTAACCGGGCGGCCATATCGGCGATCGAAATATTTCGAACGTCCTCGGGCCCTACGTTCTTGAGCTCTCCGCCTAACAATTCGGCTAACTTCCCGGTCATCTTGGCCACAATCTTGTAGCCGAGGTGCCGATAAGCCTCAAACTGGTTCTCGTCGAAGAACTGGTCCGCGGTACTCTCGTGCGGGAAGTCTTTATGGGTGTCGGCGTACTGTCGAATGTCCGGCCACTCATCGCCGATCATCGAACTCTTGAGATAGATGAGCGCGCCGTCTGGTAAGTCGTCGTAATATTGAATGCGGCCGACCGCGCCATGAACGCTGCAATAGCGGCTGTCTTTCAGGCGATGCATTGGCTCAAAATCGTCGAAGCGGATGTTGACCCCGAGATCCGTCCAGCATTTTCTAATCGTGCTGGCCAGATCCTCGAATTGATATTCCGGGTCGCAACCGGCGTCAGTGACAACGATCAGCCGGCAACGCCGGCGGATGAGTTCGTACACCCCGAGGTTGTCGAAATGGCCGCCGTCGGTCAGATTGATCCAGCGGGCCTGCGCAGTGGCCGATCCCGTGAGTTCCGCGAAGATGGGTAGTGCCGCAAAACATGGACTCCTCTTCTTCCAAACCTTGTCCAGCTTCGGATTGCCACACCAGCGGCCAAGCCGCAGGTTGAAGGCGGTCATTAGCGCGGCGACGCCCGGTGACGTGTGATAACCCATGTTGGGACTCGCGGCGGCGCCAGAAATTGCCATGAGCGTGCCAAGTTTCCGGCCGCCGGCGTACTCGGCGGTGGGACGATAGGTGCCGAGCGGTTCCCCCTGGGTGCTGAGGGTCTCGAAGCCATCCCAGGCCGGGGTAAAGGCGAAGGATGCCGCACGGCGCGTCTGCCATGCCAGGTCATCGCCTCCCGTCATGTTGATGGCCGTATTGATGATCGGAATCGGCCGCTGGTTGGTGAGTAAGTGGAAATGCAGGTCGTCCTCGCGATCGAAACCGGTGAAAGGGTTTGGCCACCGCTTGGAACACGAGGCGCCGAGGAAAGCGCGCGCGATCCGGTTGCAGTACATGGCGTGCAGGGAAAACAGGTTGATGTCGAAGCGCCAAGCCAAAATGATGAACGCAAATATGGTTCCGACCAGTGCATAGACCAGCGCAGGGAAGAGCTCTCGTAGGCCCAATACGTTGAGCTGTTCTAGAGTATTCCCGACCGCAACGCAAAAGTCTGAATTACATTGGCTGGCATAAACATCTGGATGGTGGTGGTCTCCAATAACGAATTTCAACAAAGCCATATGCGTCGCATAGGCGACTATCACGCCGAGCCCCGCCAGGAACAACCAGGGCGCGATCCGTGCGGCAATTTCTTTCCACGCGATGCCGCCCGTTTTGTCGCCGGTCTTGCCGTTTGTCGAGGGACCGTGAGCGAGCCAGGCGCCGAGGCTGGATCCAGCCGCCCAAGTCACGAGCGCGACGAAACCGCCACCGGCGAGCCACTGCACGAAGGGTGTCGCATACATAATCAGCGAAAAGATCAGTATCCACGCCGCGCACAACCACAACACGAAACCGCCCAGCCGCGCGAACCATTCTCGATCGGGTTCCGTGAAGGCGCGTCGCGCGCCCCCGATGTGTATCGTAACGACGAACGAGAGTCCCAGCAGAAACAATGGCGGGCCGAAGGCGACCGCATACCACATGTCTATCGGTGAAAACTTCAATACCAGCCTGACGGCAGCGTACATCAACAGCCCAAGCAGGCCACCGGCAAAGGCAGCGGCGAGACACTGCTCAAACCAAGAGCCAGTGCCGGAGTCCTCGTCCGGTACCCCGCCCTCCGTCGATACAGTGCGAATTTTTTCCTCACGGTGGCGTCTTTTCTCGTTGCGGCTTCTCGTCAGGTTTGTCGTGACATAACCCAATCCCCAGGCCACGCCGTAGCCAATAGCGCCGGCCAGCATCCACCGCCACCAAAACGCGTCGCCCGTTATACCGAGTGTGCCGGGGTGTAATGGGTTTGTAGGCGTAACGATGACTGTGCAGAACGCCCAGGCGGCGATAACGCCGGGGAAGATGACGAAACAGGACACCAGCAGGCTGGCGCGCGCAGGGTTTTTTGGATTCATTCGGTTTCCCGCGGAAAGCCATGCCGCAAGAAAGACCGCGACCACGAGCGCCAGCGCACCGACCGCGAGCGGCCATGCTTCCTCTTTGACTCTTATCGATCCCGCACCGACGAAGTGGAAAAAAAGCAGGACGCTCGCCACCAAGGTGATGAGCGTCAGCTGGATGAGTACAAAATTGCGCAAAAAGATCGCGGCCGCCGCCAGCGCATCACCAGACAGCCCGAGCCGGGGGGAGAGGTAGTTGCTGTAACCTCGCAGATAACGTACCGCTTTGTGTTCAACCGCTTCGAAACCCACGGTCTTGTCGAGACCAGTCTCGGCCGGGTGCGTTTTGAGGTTTTCCTGGAAGTCTCGAACTGCCCGCTCATCGACCTTTCCATTCCGCGCCGCTTGGCGGTGCAATAGGGCCGACAACCACCCGCCGATGAAACCACCCCCGGATACCGTCGAAAGATAGTCAAACTTCGACAGCAAGCCGTATCGAGACAGCGCTTGGATGACGCCGAGGTTGAACGTGGCGCTGCGGATACCGCCGCCGGAAAACGCCAGTCCGGCCAGGTTCGACTCATGTGCGCGAAGGTAGACTGAGTCGCCTGTATGGCTGATGCCCTCGTCTCGAAGTAGGCGTAGGAGTTTCAGTTCCTCTCCAAGTACGTCTGCGAATTCGGATGAGTCCTTCTTGTTCTGTGACATCTTTTGCGCCCTCCGATGGCATTTTTTTGATTGCGCTCACCGACCGTCGCGCTGTCGGTCAGCTATCCGGTGTTAGTGATGCCAGGCCAGATTACACCTTCCAATGACGGGCGAACAATCGTTAAGAAAAGAAGCAGTGCGATCCTTGGCAGCCGGCCAATGTCTGCTCCTGGCAAACTTCACTGACCGCAGGCAACCCAAATCAGACCTTCACGATGGATGGAATACCGTGGTACGTCCCCTCTTGTTGCGACCTGCCGTGTTGTGGGTGGATTTAACTATGCAACAGCGATATATAAAGCCGAACTGATAGGGCTGAAAGGAGGATTTTTATGGACACACGAGGAGTTTTCGTTGTCGCGGCTCTTTATATCGTAACGTGCCTCAACGGCCTGGCTGTGGCTGACGATCTCCCGGACCTGAGCAAAACTCCCGGTGTCGTCCGTTCCGGTCTGTCCAAGACGAAAATCTGCAGCATCAAATGGGGCTTGGACGAACGGCACGTTACCAACGCGATGAAAAAACAGGTATTCGCCCTCTATGGATACTCCGGCTATCACGACCCGCACTGCGTGCCGGATGCCCACGGCAAGACCTGCGAGATCGATCATCTGATCAGTCGCGAGCTGGGCGGCGCGGACGTGGTAAAGAACCTCTGGCCGGAAGCCTACGGCACTTCACCCTGGAACGCCCACCTCAAGGACAAGTTGGAGAATCGCCTGCACAACGAGGTGTGCGCCAGACACATTACGCTGACGCAGGCCCGCAGCATGATCACCCACGACTGGCGGGTGGCGTACAAGCACTTTTACGGAAATCCGTAACGTCGTCCACATTCAACCCTTAGCGGACCCTAGACAAGGTGGGCCCGTATTTGTCGCGGAAAAAGCGCAAAAGGCGTAGGATGAAAAAAATACTAGGGGCCTAATGAAAAACCATCATCGCTGTTCTCATCTCTTATTATCTGCGTTAGCGATAGCTGGTCTCTTTTATTCCGTCCAAGCAGTCGCAGCGGATTACACGATCACTGATTTCGGCACCCTAGGCGGTCCCAGCAGCTTCGCCCTAGGTATCAACAACAACGCTCAAGTAGTGGGATTTGCCGACACCGTGGCAAGTCCAGGTCATGCTTTCCTCTATAGCAACAGTGTGATGACCGAACTCGGCACTTTATACGGAAACGCCCGCGCTATTAACAATAGCGGTCAGGTCGTAGGTGGGGCCTCTACATCAGATAATCTCGCCTTCCATGCTTTTTCCTACAGC
>Ga0153915_10002650_pt1 | contig 16292 bp, 14 predicted proteins | sample Opewatmetagenome_2_FD_107003 | JGI IMG/M metagenome (GOLD analysis project Ga0153915, IMG submission 107003) | Freshwater wetland microbial communities from Ohio, USA - Open water 3 Core 3 Depth 3 metaG | ecosystem: Environmental > Aquatic > Freshwater > Wetlands | place: USA: Ohio, Lake Erie...
TCAAGGCTTCATCCTCTTCCCGCTTGGCTTTCTCGTTCATCTCCCTCTTTTCTTTCTCTTCGGTGCGCTTGATAAGTACCTCCTCAAGCGGCACGATAATCTTTGGGATGATTCGCAAGTCCTTCTCTCGCCACATGCGATAGAGCACCTTGTCTGGTAGAACATGACCTTCGTGAAGTACGGCCATCCGTTGATAGAAGTGGGATACTTGCCGTCTGGCTTTGTCTATTCTTTCGGTGTCATTTTCTTTTTCGGTTACTTCTTCTTCATTCTTCTTTTTCACATCGAGAAGCTCCAGGCCGTCTGCGAACTTCTTCTTCATTGTTGTCAACTTCTGTTCACAATCATAGTGGAAGAAATCGTAAAGTGTTGCAACCGCCTTGTGCATCTCGGGCTGCGCGTACTCCCTCATCAACTCTGTCAACATCCGGTACTTTAGGTCTCTGTTGGCGACTGACCAAGCCAGCCCTGCGAAAAGCGCGCTGGCAATGCCAACGCCTATGCCGACAGCTCCGTAGTCCATTTTTGCTTCGCCCTCAGATGCGACGCGAAATCAAGGCCTTCCCAAGGCGTTCCAACTTAGGGGTATCGAGGTTCTCCTGGTCCAAGAAAGACCAGCGCAGCACAAGCCAGCCAGCGCTCTGTCGGAAGATCCGCGTTTCTGAATCGGGGTGGGTGGACGATTTTAGAACTGCTGCATCCATCTATCCCGTTACTCTGGATCTGTCCATAGTAGCATAAATCGCTTTGCTATCTGGGAGTTAGTGTACGATGCTGCGATGCCGAGCGCCGTACTCAATACCCATATACCTTGCGACGCCGCCCTCTTCCACCAATTTCTGTGCAAGAACTTCGGGTGGCCGGCACGGATGAAGGCATGACAACTGACGGAGAGGGCGGGATTCGAACCCGCCCCTCCTGTTTAATGTTAAGAAACAACGGTTTTGACCGCAAGCCTTTTTTCCGCAAGAAATTACATCTACAATACGTTACTATTCCAATACGACTTCCACACCACTTGTGACCTCAAAAATAGGACCGTCTGTAGGACAGTGCCTTAAATGGCAAGGCCGTTCTGATCCGCGGATCAACCCGCACCAAGCTGTTCACACATCCGGAAACTACGGAGTCGGGGGCCAATTGGTTTGGAGATTTTGACGACCGTGGGCTTGAGCGGAGACGCCCGCCCAAGTAAACCAGCACAGTTTCCCTGGATAGCACCCAAGAGCGTATCCATTCTGCGGCTACCGGCGCCGGTCTTCACACTCTCAGACTACCTGCATCCCCTCTGGCCATTGCCGGCAAAAATCGGCTGCCATTTCTCGTTGTGGGGATGTTCGCGCCCGTTGCATCCCCCACAACGCGACGAGCACTCCGGCAGACACGGGCTGACCCCCTATGCGGACCGTATCCGATGGTCCGCAGGACATCCGGTCCGCAGCGCCCTCGCCCTCAATCCGCAACGACGGAATCCCGTAGTTACTCGTCATCAGCGTGAATGTGGCGTCCTTCGCTGCATAGACTATATGATCCATGATACACCTCGTAAGGATAAAGTGGGCAGGATTTAGCGAGGCCGTACAGCGGCCCGCAAAGCGTCGCCGGCAGAGCTGTCGCGCCCGTTATTGGCTGGTTGTCGAATGGATTGGGCGCTCTGCGTTTCATGGCCTCAGAATAGACTCGGGCTGGGAATCCGTCAACCCAATTTTCACCACAACTAATCTGCGCCAGCTCACTCGGTCAATTCCTGATTCCCTCGCTTTTCTGCTCGTTTCATCAGAGTACCAAACATGATCCAATTCGCAGTTCCGTCCGTCGGTGGCCTGCGCAGGGTCCGCAGTTTTCCAACATTCCAACCACTATTGAGATCAGTCACAAGGCCGGAACAGTTACCCGACCGCACCCACAGACCAGTATGCCCCCCCGGCTGACGTTCCCGATCGGATGAAGTCACCGAAAAGAAACCGATCTGGCTGTTTTCACGAATGCAGGATGTCGCTCAACTGACCACAGTTATCTTGTTGACAATGCGGTATTTTCTGCTGTAAAGTCGGTGCGCCGGATCAGGACATGGCAGGAGATTTCTTGTGGATAGGAACGATGACCATATCGGGCCAGAAGCACAGGATCGTTCACGGACACGGGATCCCATCAGGCCCCTGGATGAGATCGGTGGCCGCATCGGAGATTACAGGCTGCTCAGCGCGCTGGGGGAAGGCGGCTTCGGGATGGTCTACTTGGCCGAGCAGGAGCATCCCATCAAGCGTCAGGTAGCCCTGAAAATAATCAAGCCGGGGATGGATACCAAGCAGGTGATTGCCCGCTTTGAAACCGAGCGGCAGGCCATAGCGATTCTGGACCATCCGAATATCGCCCGTGTCTTCGACGCCGGGGCGACGGAAGCGGGCCGGCCGTATTTCGCGATGGAATACGTCAAGGGGATCCCGATCACGGAGTACTGCGACCGATACAGGTTGGGCACGCCGGAACGACTGCGGCTGTTCATTCCGCTGTGTCAGGCGATCCAACACGCGCACTTGAAGGGCATCATTCACCGGGATCTCAAGCCGTCCAACGTTCTGGTGACGTTGCACGACGAGAAGGCGATTCCCAAGATCATCGACTTTGGCGTGGCCAAGGCCCTCAATCGGCGTCTGACGGAGAAGACCCTGGTCACGCAGCAGGGTCAGTTCATCGGCACGCCGGACTACATGAGTCCGGAACAAGCCGAGGTCACGGGGCTCGACGTGGACACACGGACTGACCTCTATTCACTTGGCGTGCTGCTCTACGAGTTGTTGACGGGGTGTACACCCTTTGACCCTGAGGAGTTGCGGAGCAAGGGCTACGCCGAGATGCAGCGGATCATCTGTGAGCAAGACCCAGTCAAGCCCTCGATGAAACTGACGATGCTGGGCGCCGAACTGAAGGATTTGGCCAAGCGTCGCAGCACCACGGCGGACCAACTGCACAAGTCGGTGCGGGGAGACCTGGACTGGATCGTGATGAAGGCGATGGAGAAGGACCGGATGCGTCGCTACGAGACGGCCAACGCTCTGGCGGCAGACATTGAGCGTCACCTGAACAATGAGCCCGTCACGGCTCGTCCGCCGAGCAAGGTTTACCGATTGCGGAAGTTGGTGCGGCGAAACAGGACGGTCTTTGTCGCAGTCGCAGTCGTGGCGTCAGCGCTTGCGCTTGGCGCGATCGTGAGCACCTGGCAGGCTATCGTCGCGACTCAGGCGAAGCGAGCGGAGAGTCGTTTGCGCCTGCAGGCGGAAGCTAAGGAGCTTGCTATGCGCCAGCTCGCCTACGCCTCGGACATGAGCTTAGCACAACAGGCGCTGACACAAAATAATCTCGGTCGGGCGCAGGACCTGTTGAACCGTAACCGGCCCAAGTCCGGGGAGCGAGATTTGCGCGGTTGGGAGTGGCGCTACCTGTGGCAAGAGTGCCGCAGTGACGAGTTGTTCACCCTCTACCAGGAATCGGACCCTACTGTATCGCTGACGGTCAGTCCTGACGGGAAGTTACTTGCCGTGGGTGGCTATGTTAGTGGCCGCCTTTCCATCTGGGATTTGACAACGCATCAGCCGATCGTGCGCTTGTTGGCCGGCGAATCGGGGGTTCGGGCCGCCTTCTCTCCACACGAACCTCTGCTGGCATTCGGAACGACAAGGAGTTTCGGCGGTCCGACCAATCAGCAATCCAGCGTTTGTTTATGGGACGGCAAGACCCGGGAAATTATCGCCGAACTGCCGCTGAGTGGCCAGTGCGCTGGACTGACATTTTCAGAAGACGGGCGAACGCTCGTGACTGCCGCGGCTAGCGACCCGGGTCAAATCACACTGTGGAGTGTTCCGGACCGAAGGAAGCTGGCCACCCACACAGTCTCTCCCATCCGCAATGGGCTTCCCTGTTGGCCTCTCGCTGTCAGCCGCGACCTGCATTTGGCCGCGTTCCTTTCCAACAGCATTCTTGGGAGCACCTTGGGTGTTGTTGATCTTGCCACTGGAGAGCTTTGCTGGGCCCAGGAACGCCCCGGAGGGTTCGTGGCCTGTGCCTTTTCGCCCGATGGCAAAACCTTGGCTACCAGTTCTGGCTATGCCGAATCGGTTGTACGTCTTTGGGATGTCGCCTCGGGCCGTGAACTTCGGTCATTAGAGGGACACCGAGGTTATGTACAGGACCTACTGTTCTGGCTGGATGGGACCAAGCTGGCCTCGTCCAGTGCGGACCAGACTATCCGAGTGTGGGACCTGCAGTCCGGTCGATCCATTGCCATCTTCCGCGGCCACAAGGACGAGGTGTGGCGATTGGCCCTGCTGCCGGACAGCAAGACGTTGGTGAGCGGGAGCAAGGATGGATCCGTGCGTCTCTGGGACACAACCAGCATCGGTCGAGATCACGCCTACATGCGGTCGCCCACGAGGCTACGCGCTTGGTGTTTTGACGCCGACAGTCAGTCGGTCCTCACGGTGGACCGGCAGGGTAATGTAGCGCGGTGGCGCGGCGTTGGTTTTCAGGAGATGCGACCGTTGTTCGCTATCGGTCCGGATTCCACCGCTTCTGCGTTTGGCACAGAGCGGTTTTCGTTAGATCGTCGCTTCCTCGCGACGGCCTCAACGACCGGTGTCGTCCAGGTCTGGGACCTGCAACATAGCAATTTGCTCTACCAGTTTTCGGCCCACTCTGGACCGGTCTTCCCCGTCGAGTTCCTGTCCCAGGGGACGGTATTGGTCGTCCTGCACCCGAACGATGGCTCGCTTCACGAATGGGACTTAGTCAGTGGTCGGGAGACGCGGTCGTGGCAAGGCGTGGCACAGCCCTCAGCGGTTGCGTTCTCGCCGGATCAGAAGCTGTGCGTCATGTTCGGATATGGAGGTGCCAACCTGATCCGGGATATGGTGACTGGGCGGGAGACAAGTCCGAAGCTGGACATCGGAACGACCGAAAGTGTGGTCTTCTCTCCCAACGGCAGAATTCTCGCCGCGGCCAGCTTCAGCAGTATTGCGCGGCTGTGGGACACGGCCACGCTCGGAGAAGCGGCCACCCTTCGCCGTTTCCTGCTGGGCGCTCATTCGGTTGCCTTCACACCGGATGGGACGCGTCTGGCCGTCAGCAGCACTGGGCGGGAAACGATCAAGCTGTGGGATGTGGAAAGCCATCAGGAAGTCCTGACGTTAGAAACCCAGGAGTCTCGCTTCGTCTTCAGCGCATTTTCTCCGGACGGCAAGGTACTTGGTTCCTTAAGCATGGAAGGGTTCCTGCATCTCTGGCCTGCGCCGTCGTGGGCGGAGATTGAGGCCGCGGAGAGGCAGGAGGATTCACATAGGCCAGATGGGTGACCCTAAGAAGCCCGGGGCGGAGCGTCCCGTGCAGTATCCGGCGGATTGTATCTCCGAGGCTCTCTTTGGCCTGATCATGGCGATTACGCTCATGGGTTCGATGAGGATCTCTTCAGTCGGCCACGGTGAAATGAATGCAATGCTCGTCGGTGTGATAAGCTGCAACATGGCGTAGTGAATTTGCCGGAAAGCTATTGACATGGCGATGCAGTTTTGGTATTAGAGAGCTCGAGTTGTTACAGGAGTGTCTCAAGAAGAGTGCTGGGGGGCAGAAAGGCCGCTTATGAAGTTAGGTAGGGAATTCCATTTCAGAGTATTGTCGTTGCTGGGTCTGATCTATCTCTCCGGAGGTTGCGCGACGTATTACTACCAGGAGGGCAAGAGTTTCAAGGAATGCGCGACCGATCGTGCGGATTGCTTTTCCGAGCTGAAGAAACGTCTCGGCTCAGAAGACCAAAAGCCTGGCGATTATGAGCACAGGTACATGGAAGACTGCATGAAACAGAAAGGATATAGGCTCGTCACAGAAGACGAATTGCCACTCGACGTCAAACGCGAAGACCCCGATTCAACTCTCTATGGGTTCCTGTACGGGCGTCGAAGAGGTATGGCTGGAACCGTGGACGAGCAGTAATTGAGTGGCCGGATTCCTCGTCTTCACTGCGATTGGGGGCAGGAGAGCACCTTCTGCAGGCTGGCAGACTTCCGGCCACAGTACGCTCCGGTCCACGACAAGCGGCCGAAACGCATGTGTGGAGACAGCCTCAACATGCCGTTGAAAATCAGACCAAGATAGCTATGACCCGCGTGGCGGCAGCGCGATATGCCGTCTGCCTCCTGAACAGGCGTAGAGTGCCGGTGTTGTCACGGCCTATGGCAATTCATCCAATGCGTTCGTATTAGTCTGAGTTTTAGAGGTGAGAAGATGCGCGACGTGGTTGAGCTGGTGGCCAAGGGGATTGAGTCGCTCGCTGTCTTGATTATTGTGGGTGGCATTGTCAATGGTATCCCCCGCTATTTTCTTCATCGGCTCAAAAAGGTTGCCGGAGCCTACAAACGATTTAAGAATAGCATTGGGAATTCCTTGCTGTTAGGGCTGGAGTTTCTGGTGGCCGCTGATATTATCCGAACGGTTGCTCTGAACCCGACCCTGCAGGGTGTGGCGGTGCTGGGAGTGTTGGTCCTCATTCGTACGTTCCTGAGTTGGGCCCTGGTTGTGGAGGTTGAGGGAACGTGGCCGTGGCATCGAAAACCAAGCAAAGAGTAAAGAATAGAGCGCGTGTCGAGAGAAAAGAGAAGGAGTTCAATGCGTTTTCTTCGACCCTCGACATCCGACATTTTTTTTGAAGGGAGACCTTGAAACATGGAAGATCTACTCACTCGCATTGTTGAGGATATTGTGGGCCGCGTGAGCGGACCCATGAAGTTTCGGCTGATCCTCCAGCCGGTCGTGGCCACACTCTTAGCAATCCGCAGTGGGCTGAGGGATGCAAAAGAGAGCAAGCCCCCTTATTTCTGGGCGATGTTTACAGATCCTGATAGCCGGACGGAAATGATACGAGACGGTTGGAAGTCCGTGGGCCGGGTCTTCATCCTCGCGATCGCTCTGGATGCGGTCTATCAGTTCATTGTCTTTCGATGGTTTTACCCTGTAGAGGCGCTTTTGGTTGCCGTAATCCTGGCTCTCATACCGTATCTGCTAATCCGTGGTCCCGTGAACCGCATGGCAAAGCGAAAATAGACAGGTGCGATCCACCACGCATGCATGTAACGCCTTTTCCTGCAAGTCCATTGTTTTGCCGCCGTCCGGTAAAAAGAATTTCCATGAGAAAAAACTCATAAGTTCCGAATACATAAGTGTTTGAGAACTAACTGTCACCGATCAGCATTTTGCCTGTGGACATTTGTTTGGGTTCATGTTATTTTCCAATTGCTGTTGCCAGGTTTTCGGGAGCGCTGGTGTGCAGGAATCAAAGACGGCGAATGGCAAGGTACGCCCGCCGGACAACAGAGAATCCACTCATGGATGTGTCCAACAGAGTTGGCGGCACGAAAGGGGCGAGGGAGACACCGCAACGTTCCAGACATCTGCTTTTGGAGCAGAGTAATACACCTGAGATTTCCCACAGCACCCAAATCAGCCAGTCCCGAGACGTAGTCAGTGACTGCCCCGTCTTGGTGAAGACTGAAGGTTGGGTCGTCGCAGGAATCTCGGCCAGTCGAAAGGAGTTAAGAATCGCACAAACGCTGCGAAGTAGTTCGCCTGTGATTTGCAGCTGGGGCGCAGCGAGAATGAGCGGGGGCCGCTGTCTCAAAGCAGATAAGGCCCGAGAAACGTGGAAGACCATACGGGCTCGAACGGGGGATAACCAACAAGCATGAAGAAAGGAACAGTATGAAGACGAAGCAGGTATTGGTTGTGTGTGTGGCATGGGCGTTTGGCCTTTGCGGTGTAGCACTCGCGGCTGATCCTAATGAGCCACCTCACAAGATCACCGCACAGGAAGTGGCGGAAATGTTGGCCGACCCCTCGGCGACGATTACCTATCTGAGTGCATCCTACCGCCGCTATTTGGACGTAGGCCCCGGTGACGATACGAACCAGGAGCTCCGGCTCAACGGCGCCGGCTTCCTCAACCTTCCGGACAAGACCTCGCTGCTATACCGGGCGTATCTGCCGCTGTACTCGACCCAGTTTCCGTTTGATGACGAGGGGGTGGGCGACGCCCTGCTTTCGGCCTACTGGGTTCCAAAGAAGGGAAACTGGATCGTTGGCTATGGTGGCGCGCTGATCATGCCGACCGCTTCTGAAGACTATTTCGGCACGGACAAGTGGTCTGCGGGGCCGACGCTTGTGGTCGCCAAGAAGGTGCCGGGCCAATACACCGTCGGCGGACTGTTTACACACGTCTGGTCTTTTGCGGGTGATGATGACCGCGCTGACGTCAGCTTGACTACCATCCAGCCGGCGGCAACATTCTTCCTCAACAAGAAGGGTACGTCGATGACCATCGGATCGGAAACAACCTACAACTGGGAAGCCGACGAGGATCATTGGCAAGTGCCTGTGAGCGTGGGACTGACCCAAATCCTCCCCCCGCTTGGCAAGTCGTTCGTCGGCGTGGGCGTGGCCGGAAGCTACTACATCGAGAAACCCGAGTATGCACAGGAATGGGATGTTCGTTTGTCACTGTCGATTGTCTTCCCTTGAGTCAACGGCAGCTTAACACCATCCTGTCGAAAAGATGAGTGAATGACCTCCACATGCCGTGCGTCTCAGGCGCTATTGTGGGCTTGCCCATTTTCACCGATTACGGGGCGTCCCTTGCCTTTGTTGGCAAACTCCACACGGTTATGCTGGGCGTCAATGGCGAACTGATCGAGGACGACGAGATGATCGGGAGGAAAACCATCGTGCGACAGCAAATTGAATGATGAGGAAAGGAGAATTCCTTACGAAAGAGCAACACAGAGCCAGACGCGATGTTTTGCCCATTCCCGATATGCAGCACGTAGGGCTGACCACCTACGATGCCAAAGACCCGGACACAAAGTTTTCACCGATCCCGGACAAGCCATTCTTCATGTGGTTCGCTACGGGAGCAACGCGTGCGCCGCACCACGTGCCGAAGCAATGGATTGACAAATACAAACGCAAATTCGACCAGGGGTGGGACAAGCTGCCAGAAGAGATATTTGCGCGGCAGAAAAAGCTCGGGATGATCCGGGCGGACGGAGAGCTCACGAAACGGCATAAGGAACTGCCGGCTTGGGAGGACAAGTGAATGGCGCTATCTGATGCTCCGGCATCATTTCACATCATGGCCAAGCCCACAGGGTCGGACTGTAACCTGAACTGTGAATACTGCTTCTTCCTGAAGAAGGAGAAACTGTATCCCGGCAGTGATTTCCGGATGACGGATACTGTTCACGAGGCCTACATCAGACAGCTCCTGGAGGCTCATCAGACGGCTCAGGTCACTGTGGCCTGGCAGGGAGGAGAGCCGACGCTGATGGGATTGGATTTTTTTCGGCGGTCGGTGGAGCTTCAGGAGACGTATCAAAAGGCCACCACACGGATCCAGAATACGTTCCAGACCAACGGCATTCTTTTAACAGACCAGTGGTGTCAGTTCTTCCATGAGAACAATTTTCTTGTCGGCCTTAGTCTTGACGGTCCCCAAGAGCTGCACGATTTCTACCGCAAGGACAAAGGAGGCCGGGGAACATTCGAGCGCGTGATGCGAGGCGTCGGCCTGTTGCAGAAGCACGAGGTGGAATTCAATATTCTCTGTGCGGTCAACGCTAAGAATGGTGCTCATGGGCTGAAGGTCTATCGATTCTTCCGTGACGAAGTCGCAACGCCGTATATACAGTTCATTCCCGTTGTGGAACGCGCGAATGACACAGGTTTCCAGGAAGGCGATACAGTCACAAAACGTTCCGTTGGCTCAGAACAGTTCGGCAGATTCCTTGTCGAGATTTTTGACGAGTGGGTCAGATGCGACGTAGGGCGCACGTTTGTGCTTAATTTCGACGGTGCTCTGGCAGGTTGGCTGGGACGGGCAGGGACCATCTGTTTATTTGGGCCGACCTGCGGTCTCGGGATGGCTTTGGAGTTTAATGGCGACTTGTATAGCTGCGACCATTTTGTCGAACCCAAGCATTTTCTCGGCAACATCATGGAAACACCGATGGTCGAGCTTGTCGCATCGGAGAAACAGAGAACGTTCGGACAGGCCAAACGAGACGCGCTGCCGCGATACTGCCGTGAGTGCGAGTTTGTTTTCGTCTGCAACGGAGAATGCCCCAAGAACCGGTTTGTGAGATCGCCTGATGGCGAAGAGGGACTGAACTATCTCTGCTCGGGTTACAAAGGCTTTTTTCAACACGCCGACCCTTACATGAGAATCATGGCCAGATTGATGCTGAGCGGTAAGTCAGCAGACGGAGTAATGAAGATTCTGTCACAGGGCAATGTCAGAAGCACGGAAAAGTCTGCCGCAGTCGGGCGCAATGACCCGTGTCCCTGCGGAAGCGGACTGAAATTCAAACGTTGTCATGGTAATGATGGATGAATTCCAATTCGAGAAAGGAGAGAATTATGGCTAAGCAGTTGGAGAAACCGAATATTCTTGTACTTTGGGGCGACGACATCGGGTGGTGGAACATCAGCTACAACAGCCGCGGCCAGATGGGCTACAGGACGCCCAACATCGACCGTATCGCCAACGAAGGCATCACTTACACGGACTACTACGGGCAGCAGAGTTGCACGGCCGGGCGCGCTGCCTTCATCACCGGCCAGAACCCGATCCGCACGGGCCTGACCAAAGTCGGGGCGCCGGGGCACAAACTGGGCCTCATGGCGGAAGATCCGACCATCGCCGATCTCTTAAAGCCGCTGGGTTACGCGACCGGGCAGTTCGGCAAGAACCACTTCGGAGATCTGAACGAGTACCTGCCTACAGTCCACGGTTTTGACGAGTTCTTCGGCAACCTCTACCACCTGAACGCGGAGGAGGAGCCCGAGGATCCGGACTACCCAAAGGACCCGAGGTATCGTCAGGCGATGGGTCCCCGCGGCGTGCTTCACTCCTGGGCGACGGACAAGGACGATCCGACCGAACAGCCGCGTTGGGGCCGCGTGGGCAAACAGAAGATCGAAGACACAGGCCCGCTCACGAAGCAGCGTATGGAGACGTGCGATGAGGAGTTCACGGCGGCCGCCCTCGACTTCATCGACCGCACCCACAAGGCGGGTAAGCCTTTCTTCATCTGGTGGAATGCTACCGCGATGCACGTCTGGACCCACTGCGCCAAGAAGAACGAGGGAAAGAGCGGGCAAGGTTTTTACAACGACGTGATGGTCGCCCACGACGAGCTGGTCGGCAAGCTGCTCGCCAAGCTCGACGAGCTGGGGATCACCGACAACACCATCGTGTTCTACTCTACCGACAACGGTCCCCACTACAATACGTGGCCGGACGCAGGCATAAGCCCCTTCCGCAGTGAAAAGAACACCAACTGGGAGGGCGGGTGGCGCGTGCCGGCGTTCGCGCGCTGGCCGGGCCATTTCAAGGCCGGCACCGTACTAAATGACATCGTCTGCCATCAGGATTGGCTGCCGACGCTGCTGGCGGCTGCGGGGGATCCGGAGATCAACGCGAAGCTCTTGCAAGGCCACAAGGCCGGGGGGAAGTCGTTCAAGGTCCACATCGACGGTTTCAACATGCTGCCGTACTTCTTGGGCCAGGCGAAGGAGAGCCCCAGGAAGTACTTCGCCTACATCAACGACGATGGCCGGCTGGTGGCGATGCGGACGGGCGACTGGAAGGTTGTGTTCGAAGAGCAGCGCGCCAAGCAGATGGCCTGTTGGGCCGAGCCGTTCGTCCACCTGCGCATCCCGAAGATCTTCAACCTGCGGCGAGATCCATTCGAGCGTGCGGACGAGAACTCCAACTGCTACTGGAATTGGGTACTCAGCCACACGTTCATCATCGGGGCGGGCACGGCTGTCATAAAGCCGCTTCTGAAGTCCCTGAGCGAGTTCCCGCCGCGGCAGAAGCCGGCAGCTTTCAACATGGACAGGGTCCTGGCAACTATGCAGGATGCCTCAGGCGGCGGACATCGCTAAGTGTATGTTTACACGTCAGGTATCGCGCCCGGCGAAAAATGCCGGGCGCGACACCTGAGTGAGAGGAGAATTCTAATGGCGATAAAAGCTCTCCTATTGCTTGCGATTCTCGGGTCTCCCATTTCTGTCGCGCGGCTGACGGCTGCGCAGAGTGACCCTCTTGCCTCCTGGAACGAGGGGCCGGCAAAACTGGCAATCGTTGATTTCGTGCGTACAGTGACTGATAAGAACAATCCAAAATTTGTATCGCCGGAGGAACGGATTGCGGTTTTCGACAATGACGGCACACTCTGGGTTGAGCAGCCGATTTACGCTCAGTTTACCTTTGCCTTCGACCGCGTGATAGATTTGGCGCCGAAGAATCCACAATGGAACGACCAGGAACCTTGGAGGACAATTCTTGCACGCGACACCAAGGCGATGGCGAAATTTACCCAGCAGGACGTCGATAGAATAATCGCAGTTTCGCATAGCGGCATGACCGTCGAGGCTTTCCAGAATGACGTGAAAGAATGGCTTGTAGCCGCCAGACACCCGCGATTCAAACGCCCTTACACCGAGCTGGTCTATCAGCCGATGCTTGAACTGATGCAGTATCTTCGCGCGAATGGTTTCAAGACTTACATCGTCACCGGTGGCGGCCAGGAATTTCTGCGGGCCTTCGCCGAGAAGGTTTACGGCGTGCCGCCGGAACAGGTTATCGGCTCGGCAGGCAAGGTAAGATTCGAGTATGACAAGGATAGCAACCCGGTGCTGATGAAACTGCCCGAGATCCTGCTGATTGATGACAAGGGCGGCAAGCCGGAGAGCATCAGTATGTTTGTCGGGCGCCGGCCTGTGGCGGCGTTCGGCAACTCCACAGGGGATCAGCAAATGCTGGAGTGGACAGGGGCACAGAGGAGTGCTCGCTTGATGATGCTCGTCCATCACGACGATGCGGACCGTGAATACACCTACGGCGCGACTTCGAAGATAGGGCCATTCCCCGAGTCTCTGATGGCCGAGGCAAAGAGCAAAGGCTGGGTCGCAGTTAGTATGAAAAACGACTGGAAGAAGGTGTTTCCGTTCGAGGGCAAAACACCCTGACATGACCTGATGTAAACGATACCGTTTGCGAGAAGACACGCTGTATTACGGAGGTGAATGAGGAATGGCAGAAGAACTCTCGAACATGCTCTCGCAGCAGCGAACGAATCTGTCTGTTGAGCGGACGATGATGGCTGCGGACCGCACCCTGATGGCATGGACTCGGACGGCCCTTTCGATGATAGGCTTCGGATTTACCATTTACAAGTTCATGCAGTATATGCAGGAAGAAGGCAGAGCAGTCATTGGAAATCCTCAGGGTCCTCGCAATTTCGGAATGTCTTTGATTGCCCTGGGGATCGTTTCTCTGCTGATTGCCTGCATTCAGCACTGGTGCTTTCAAAAGAGGGTGGACCCTGCCGGCAAACCGCATTTCAGCCTAGCCTTCATAGTCGCGGGTTTTATCGCCGCTGTCGGATTTCTTGCGCTGGCAAATGTGATATTCAAGTTGGGACCGTTCTAACAATCAACGATTGCCGAGGTTGGAATAATACGCGGCAGGTGCCGATGATTCCGCCGAATTTGTTTCCGGCCATACATTCGACTATCAGAAAGAGGATTTCTGTGGAGACTTCATATGGCGGCGAGAGTCTTGCCGAATGACCTGAAGTACACGATTTCCGGCGGGGAGTACCTGTTGGTGGCCTTATGGGCTTTGGGTTTGGTTCTGCTTTATGTGATGGGCGGAAGTTACGGGGTTCGTCTGCTGCAAAAGTATAAGGCCCAGACGGCTCAGTTCCGACAAGACTGGATTAGTGCGCAGGTAGTCGGTCCTGCCGTGGAAACAGCCAATCTGCCGTCGCCCAACGAAGAAGGACCTGTTGATGTGAACGTTGGTATCTACATAGACTACATAGGTGAGTTCTCCCTGACTGAAAACAGATGGACGGCTGACTTTGACCTCTGGTTTGCCTGGACGGGCGACCAGGTTCATCCCGGGGAGACTTTTGAAATCGTGGATGGCCAGGTTGAGCACAAAGAGAAAATCGAGTCCCGTTCTCAAGGCGACCAACATTACGAGCGGTACCGCATACGGGCGCGGATTCTGAAGTTCATCGACCCTTCCCGGTTTCCATTTAATGACGAAGAAGCGGGCATTTGCATCGAAGAAAAGATCAATAGTGCCGGGAGGTTGCGCTATGTTGCCGACGCACAGAAATCCGACATCAACCCCCAAGCCATTCGTCGGTTCCTGAGAATAACAAAATCGGCTGTTTTTGTGAAGAACCATGCCCGTGGGGTCGACAGGAACATGCATTCCAGGTTCATCTATGCTATGCTCATTTCGCCGCTTGGTATGGATATCTATGTCAAGATGTTTCAGGGGCTTTTCGCGTCCGTAGCGATAGCTCTTCTTGCCCCGTTTATCAGGCCCACTCATTCCAGCCCCAAGATCAGCCTTGGAATAGGAGCTTTCTTTGCGGTCATCGGCAACAATATTGCCCTGGGAATCACTCTGCTTGGCTCGAATAAGCTTTCTCTCGCCGATATGGTGACTGGAATTGGGCTTGCTACCATCTTTCTTGTGCTGGCCGAGTCCGCTGTCTCCCTGTACGTTTTCGACTCAAAGGGTCGAGAAAAGTTGTCGCGACTTCTTGACAAAACGACTTTTGTGGTTTTGCTGCTGGGATACGTGGCGATCAATGTGCTGCTACCCCTTGCAGCGAAATCATGAAGACAGCGTACGATGCAAAGACTTTTTCTTGGGCGGAGCTTAAGTGATTTCGAGGAGCAAGCATCGAAATCGATGTGAAATGTGAGGTGACGGGGAAAGGTAAACGGAACAAGTGGTGAAATGGCGGATTTTGCGCCAGAGTGGAAGATTCTGGGGGAGAGCAGGAGACTGTTGGCCAGAGTTGCTGACATTAGATGCAGCGCCTGCGTATCATGCGACGGGTACTGTGCAGGAGCACAGCTTATGAAGACAGATAGGGAGTAACGAGTGAGGGTCAATAGGAAAGGAAGAAGGAGAGACTTATGAAGACAGAAAGAAAGGCAACGGTAGTGGCAGGCATCCTGCTGGCAGTTACGTCGGTAGTCACTGCCCAGGATAAGTGGAACTTCGAGGTGACACCCTACTTCTGGGCTGCGGGTGTTGAGGGGGACGCGACGGTCCAGGGCCGCGACGTGGATATCGACGCAGGGTTCGACGATATCTTCGACGCGGTAGATGCCGGAGCAGGCCTGATGACCGTGGCTGAGCAAGGCTCCTTTGTGATCTTAGGCCAGTTCGATTACGTCGGCATGGACACGGATCAGCTGGATCCCGCCCCTGTCGGTGGCTCCATTCAGACGGACTCCTTCCTGGGAGCCCTGGCCGCTGGTTTTCAGTTCGAGGGGCCGTTTGAGGGGTCCACGATCGGCCTTCTGGGCGGCGTGCGATACGCGACGATAGAGAACGACTTGACCATCAAGGGCGTAGGCAAGTGGGACGATACGCTTGACATTGTCGATGCCATCGTCGTGGTGCGTCCCAGCATTCGCCTAACTGAGAGGTGGCGCTTCAATCCGATTTTCTCCGTCGGCGCGGGCGACTCGGATCTGACCTGGGAGGTGCAGCCGAACGTTCAGTGCCAGTTCAGTGACAATATGGCTCTGCGCATAGGGTACCGCCGGTTGCACTATGACATTGAAGGGGAAAGAGGGAACAAGTTCGATGCCGCATTCCAAGGGCTGATCGTGGGCGTCGGTCTGCTGTTTTAGTCAGGCTCGATTCGCCCGCGGCGATGCATGGAAGAAGCTTGCCTTCAGGTCTCCTGCATCAGGCATAAGGGGAAGCTATTCCAATTCTCTGGCGTGGAAAGGAATCCGGGATCTGCGCTGTTGTCTGCCGAAGGCACGTGGGCGTCATCTCTGGTTCCATTAGCCTCTCGGCAGTATGAGCCAGAACCTATGGTCTGCGCAAGGGGTTGTCCGTCTTACCCCCGTCGTAGAGACGAAGTGCGCCGGCGTGCGATTCGTGCCTCAGCAAGGTCGGGACCAAGCTATCCATGGAGAATTGCTTGCTGTGTCTTTTGCCGCCATCTTCCATTGCCCCGCGTCTATCCTCGCTTTGTGTGCTCAAGAAACAGACCTTCGCTTTCAAGGGGCGCTTAAAGCCAGCCAGTATGGGCGCGTTCAAAACCAGCCACTTTGAGTGAAGAATAGATTGCCGTAGAACCTCTCTGAAATTCACAAGGTCAGGATTTCAGGGAGGTCTCTCATGGCAAATCAGCTCAAAA
>Ga0153915_10002651_pt1 | contig 16292 bp, 13 predicted proteins | sample Opewatmetagenome_2_FD_107003 | JGI IMG/M metagenome (GOLD analysis project Ga0153915, IMG submission 107003) | Freshwater wetland microbial communities from Ohio, USA - Open water 3 Core 3 Depth 3 metaG | ecosystem: Environmental > Aquatic > Freshwater > Wetlands | place: USA: Ohio, Lake Erie...
GATGACGGTTCAATCGCCATTGATATGGTCAGACAAGGGCCATATGACCTCATTTTGATGGACATACGCATGATCCGTGTATCAGGCCTGGAGGCCCTTGTCGAGATCAAGGCAGTCAATCCCTCCATACCGGTTATAATCATGACCGCTTACTCATCCGTGGAAAGCGCTGTGGAGGCCCTTAAAAACGGCGCTTATGATTATCTTACAAAGCCCCTTGATTTTGATGAATTGAAAATAACCTTAGCCAGGGCAATGGATCACACGAAGTTGAAAGAGGAGAACCGTCTCCTTAAGGAAAACCTGGGTCGCTTTGACAGACGCGATATCATCGGCAGGACCGCTGTCATAGTGAGTCTCCTGGAAACTGCGGCACAGGTTGCACCTTCCGAGGCTACTATTCTTATTACAGGCGAATCAGGCACAGGAAAGGAAGTGATAGCCGAGGCCATACATTCCAATAGTACCAGGAATAAAGCCCCGTTCATAAAACTGAACTGTGCTGCGATCACTGAGACCCTTCTTGAGTCGGAACTCTTCGGTCATGAAAAGGGTTCCTTTACCGGGGCATACAGGAGAAAGGAGGGACGTTTCCGTCAGGCCCATGGAGGGAGCCTCTTTCTTGATGAGGTCAGTGAGATGTCCCTCTCTATGCAGGCCAAGCTCCTGCGCGTCCTTCAGGAAAAGGAATTTACAAGGGTGGGCGGAGAAGAGATCATTAAGGTTGATGTAAGGCTTATAGCCGCTACAAACAGGGATTTGCTGCATGAGATTGAGGCAAAGAGATTCAGGGAAGACCTGTATTATCGCCTCAATGTAGTCAACCTGAAGGTCCCCCCCTTACGGGAAAGAAAGGAGGATATCCCTCTCCTGGCGCAACATTTTTTAAAGAGCTTTTCTGAAAAGAATCAGAAAATCATAAAGGGATTCACACCCCAGGCCATGGACCGCCTGCTTCGATATAACTGGCCCGGAAATGTAAGGGAGCTTATGAACGCCGTTGAACGTGGTGTTGTACTGACAAGGAGCGATTATATTGACGAGACAGATATACCGTTTTTCAAGGACGATGAAAACGCGGCTAAAGGGTTGTCAGTCAGAGATGTCCCGTCAAATATCTCCCTTGAGGAAATGGAAAGATCAACAATATTAAATATGCTCCAGTCAACGGAAGGCAATAAGAGCGAGGCTGCGAGACGTCTGGGGATTACAAGAAGGACGCTCCACAAGAAGTTGAAAAAATACGGAGTAATGGCCCTGTAAAATGAGACTATCCCTGAAAATACTTTTCATCCTGATAATCCAGTTTCTGTTATTGATCCCGACTCTTTCAACGGCTGAATCTTTCACTGTCACATATGTGGACGATGGCGACACTATAATATGCGAAAACAGTGATATGACCATTAGAGTCAGACTTGCAGGCATAGATGCACCTGAAACGGCCAGAGACAAAAAAGACGAAGGCCAGCCCTTCAGCCGTGAGGCAAAAGAGGTCTTAAAAAAACTGATCCTGGACAAGGTTGTCGACGTCAAGGGTTACGGGCTTGATGACTATAACCGCCTCCTGGCAGTGATCAGCCTGAACGGCAGGAATATCAACCTTGAGATGGTGCAGCAGGGCATGGCTGAGGCCTACATCGGCAAACCCCCGTCGGGATTCGATATCCAGCCATACAAAAAGGCTGAAAAAGAAGCCAGGGGAGTTCTAAGTGGGATATGGTCGCAGGGAGATAAATATATCCGCCCCAGCAAATGGAGAAAGACCCGCCCGGAGGATTGACCAGATGATTAAAAAGATCATATCAGGTGGACAGACCGGCGCAGACCAGGCTGCGCTGGATGCGGCGATCAAATGGAATATCCCCTATGGCGGCTGGATAGCAAAGGGGCGTCTGACTGAGACAGGAAGGCTGGCCGATATATATAAGATGCAGGAGATGCCCACGGACAGCAATGCGGCCCGCACCGAACAGAATGTAATCGACTCGGACGGCACACTGATCATATCACATGGCCCCCTCACAGGCGGATCAAAATATACCCATGAGATGGCACTGAAACATGACAGGCCTCATATCCATATCAATCTTAATGATACCAGGGCCTTTGATGCCGCAAGGCAGATCTATTCATGGATCATCAAGGCCGAAATCAGGACCCTTAATGTCGCAGGGCCAAGGGCGAGCAATGACCCTTATATCTACCAGTCAACAATGCACATCCTTACAACTGTCCTGATTATGGATTTCATAGAGACTGCAATGGTGGGGACGCAAAAGACATTGCCCTCCGAGGCAATTACACTGACAATGGCAGCAGATAACCTTATCTCAAAGATGTCCTTAAGGGAGAGATGTTTTATCGCCAATATGCCTGAAAGCGAGTTTATCTATCTGGATCTTGCCATCGGCAATTATATCCGCAAGAACTTCGGCCTTAAATCAGGACATGAGGCCTTGATAAAGACATGTAGAAATATCATGGAAAAGGATGATATAAGCGACGATGAAATAAGTCAGATCATTATAAAGGAACTGTGGAAAAAGCTGCACAAGACACATGTCCTGAGGATTATCAACTAAAAAAAGGGGCTTTCCTTTGTTGGAAAGGCACTTACTACGATCACGTTCGTGCTATGCTTGTTACCTCTGTCACAACACCAAACAATTGCACAGTGCTATGACGGGGTGACATCTGTTGCTGTGATAAGGCATGTGTAATGCTATGGATTACTTATCGCAACCTGAAATTGTAGATTACACAAATTAATCATTAAAATAAAAGAGCCCCCACCAGAACGAGTCGCTTTGATGGGGGCTTAACAATTTAACCTTGCCATTTATTGTAACAAATATTGATGGAGGATTTAATTCTTCTCTGCTGTCCAAGCATTGCTCATAGTTTGTCCTCCGCCTTGGCCACCCTGCCCGGCAGGAGCGCCACCGGATGCACCACCGGCAGAAGGAGCACCGCCCTGACCACCTTCTTGCCCACCTTGACCGCCTTGTCCACCACCAGAAGGAGCCTGTCCACCCTGACCACCAGCAGCTTGTCCACCACCACTAGGAGCACCACCCTGCCCACCACCCGGAGCGCTACCTTGTCCACCGCCGGCGCCCATCTTAAACTCTCTGGTCCCGGCCATCTTGTTACCGGTTACCTTTCCGGTAAACACAAATTCAATCTGCATCTGTCCTGTTGACTTGAGACTAAAATTTACAACATCACCTTTAATTGTCCCGGTTCCTTCCATTGCCTGTAACATGGGATGAGTAGCAGTAACCGTAAGGTTCTCACCAGCAGCCTTAATAACCATGGGAATTGATTCATCTCCCTGTCGCCCAGCCATCTTGAGTGTCCAGTTTCCAGAGAGGTCAGCAGCCCAAACTGATGATGTGAAAACGAATGCAAGCACAGTAGTAAGAAATAAAAGTTTACGCATAATCTTCTCCTTTGTTAAATTGTTCTTTATGTAACAGCGTCAGGGCCAAATGACCCTGCCTAAACCTTGGCTTTATAACAGGTGTTCGATTAGTTTTTCCTACATCTTTTCTCCATAAGTTTATAGTCGAAAAGTCTAGGCAAAAGGTTACATAGATTATTACTCTGCTGCGCCAACCATCTATAAAATATGTTATTTTTTAAGTAGCATAGCACTATACATGATCGCCCGAGATATCAGCGATGAAGGAGATTATCTATCGCGCCGTTCTATGGTCGAGTTACTCGATATCTTGATGACATGGCGACCTCCTTTTTTTGGTTGTCGCCATTATATCATATTTATAATTTATGCGAAATATATAATGTTACTTAGTACTAGTATAAACCCCAACGGTGTCCAAAATTTCACCTCAAAAAGCAGCATAGATTCGCTATAGAGGCCCCAGAGCCTCTTGCCACGAGGTGTCCATGAACAAGTGATTGCGTAACCAGCGAATATATTTTACTGACCTCTGCGTAGCCCTTTTGGGCTGTGTGGGGAAATCTGGCAGATTTTTCTCGCCTGCCTTTCTATTTGTGAGGACTTCTTTAAGCCTCGTATTGCGCCGGTTGTTTTCGATATCGTTTACAATCCCTTCTTTTTCAATACAGCCTTCCAGGATCAACATCAGATTATGCGCAATACATATGAACTGGGCCTGCATTTCCTTTGCTACGTCCGATGTAGCCCATGCTTTCTTTTCAGCAAGTTTATTTTTTATTTCATCAAATATCTTTTCAATATCCCATCTGCATTTATAAAGAAAAGCAATCAGGCCTGGCGGTATTGTTTTGTTCATGCTTGTTATAAAACGATACACATTGCCGTATAATGGGCATTTATAAATAACTCTATGCATCAATACACCAGCAGAACACCCAACGATCTGATACTTCAGAACCCCCTTGTCGATCGGATCTTTTTTGTCGTAATACAACTCGCCTACTACCATTCCATCCATGTTGCCTTTTTCCCTGCTGACAAAATATATTCCGCCAAGATGTTTCCATTTAAACCACTGATAAAAATCAATACAGCCTCTGTCCCAGACATATATCACTTTTCGGCCTTTTGGAGCTGATTGACGAAGTGTTTCAATATCAAGTCGTTTAAGGGCGCGCGTATCATGCTCCCTTTTTCGTGTGCCGTTTCAAAGAAAAGACTCCGCTTTATATCAGATCCGCCTGAATCAGATATTTTTTGAAAAAATGCCCTTCCGCTTGGTTCCTGGGATAGTATCCTCAATAATCCTGTCTTGATCCACTCATGATCGGTCAGAGCGTTGCATTTGCGTTTCTTGTTACATCGTTCGATCAAGCCTATCAAAGGCTGGATCAACTTTCCGAATACTGTATTTGATTTATATTTTTGAGTAGCCATGAGTAAAAAATTTTTCCGGCCCTCATTGAAATGTCAAGCTTAAAACGTCATATTCATAATTATTCTGAGCTTTTATGCCACCTTTCGACTTCAAAAATCCCCTTGTTTCAGCACCTCTCTACGTGGCTCTCAGGCCCTTTAATTATGCTTGTATCCCGTTTTTTATTCCTAATTTTTGGACACCGTTGCAGGGCGGCCAGGGTGCCGCTCCTGCCGGTGGCGGACAAGGCGCTGCCGGTGGTGGCGCTCCGAGCAATGCCTGGACAGCAGAAAAAAAATAACCCCATATTTTTCCATAGCCCAGGATAAGGTTAGCAAATTAATAGATGTGTTATAGATATGCCCCGCGGTTTGCCGCGGGGCAGCATTCAGTTCGAAATAGCTTATCGATTTGACCGGCGTAAAACTAAAAGGATCTGTTATGCAGCAACTAGGGCTTAATCCGGCAGTTACCCTTCTTAGACGATAAACGAAAAATTATAATGCCTGGTTAGCCAGTTCGCTTGCAGCCAAAGATGCCGGCGATCTGGCCAAACAAACATACTGAGTCCTAAGCACTCTTTCATGGGGGAACAATAAGAATTAAGAACCGGCATTTAATAATGCTTTTAGCATGCCTTTTGATAGGTGCGACCATCTCGGGGTGCTTCACCGTGAAGGGATTTATTATATACCCAGGTGACTGAGGCGCCAAAATCAGCCCAGCATGCCAATGACCTGCATGAGTTGAACAATCTGATGAGTATGCATGATTGTATCATGCTGCATTATTGAACGACGTGGACATCAAAGGTATTTTTTATTGATAACTGTGCATTTGTGTATTAATATTGCCATATTTACACGACTTGCTTTTCAAGGAGTATTGAGCAAAATTATTAAATAGATGCCTGATTATAACCAGTTCCCATCTACTTCGTGGATAGTCGCTGTATAAAATAAATTAAACGGAAAGGAATTTTTTTGGTTTGCCGCACAAAAAGCCAATTCCAATTTTTATGAAAAACTTACATTTTCTAATATTGACAGTTGAAAGGGCTTCAATCAATGTTACTGGAAATTGATCACCACAGCGGTGTGCCCATATATCGCCAGATAATTGATCAGGTGAATGAACAGATTATAACAGGAATCCTGAACGAAGGGGAGCGGCTGATCCCTGTTCGGGAATTGTCGGCGCAATTGGCAATAAATCCAATGACTGTCAGCAAAGCCTATTCTTCAATGGAAGCAGAGGGATTGCTGGAACGCAGAAGGGGAATAGGCCTATTTGTGGCAAAAGCTATTCATTCCAACCGGAAAGAACAAAACAAGGAGGCGATTATTGAGGCGGTTTTATCCAAGGCCATCACCACGGCCATACAGTTCGGGTTGTCAAAGGAAAAGACACAAAAGATGTTTGAAAAATTGTTTTTATAATTATAGATGGGGGAGGGATGAGCGAATTTGATCCAATCGTTGAGATCAGGGGTTTGACAAAAAAATTTAAAAAAAAGATAGCGCTGGATTCGGTGGATCTGGATATCTTTCCTGGCAGGATTATAGGCCTTTTAGGACCAAATGGTTGCGGCAAAAGCACCTTGATCCGTCATATGATCGGGCTCTATCTACCGACCAATGGTAGTTGCGTTACATTCGGTCGTGATGCGGCAAAACTTGGTCCAAAGGAATTATCACATATAGGCTATGTCCACCAGGAAGGCGAACTCCTGAACTGGATGACAGTAGGCCAGTTGATACGATATGTCAGCGCCTATTACCCCAATTGGAACAACGATCTGGAAGACCGCTATCTGCATGATTTCGAGATCATGATAGATGAATCGGTAGGTTCGCTGTCTCCAGGCCAACGTCAGAAGCTTGCCATCCTTCTTGCTGTTGGTCATGAGCCTGATCTCCTGATCCTAGATGAACCCGCCTCGGCATTGGACCCTGTAGCCCGCGCGCAATTTCTGGAATTGCTCCTTAAGATCATTCAGCAGGATGGAAAAACTATCCTGATATCATCACATATCCTGGCTGATGTGGAAAAAATTATTGATCATGTAATAATCATGAAAGACGGACGCATTGTTCAGGCCCAGGACTTCGACGACCTTCGCGAGCGCTATCTGCGTGTTCGGCTGACAAGCATTGATGCACCCCTGACTGAGAGACTGCCCTTTGAAACGGTTATATCCTGTCAGAGAGATAAATATCAGGCAATCCTGACGCTCGAAAGCCAATATTTTGAATCGATTAAATGCCAAGCTAACTTATCAAATTACCGGATCGAGAGCCGACATCTTCCGCTGGAGGATATCTACAAAATTATTATGGGGTCACAGTCTTAGGAGATCATTTATCATGAAAACCATTACAGCAAATCTGAAGCTCCTATATCAAAAGCCTGAAATGTGGATATGGTATTTTCTTAATGGGATTATTATCATCATGATAATGATATCTATAAATGATAGCGTACATATCGATAATAAGCCCGTTGGTTGGTGCTTGTTTATCATGCCATTATTGAATCTTTCTATGGTTGGTTCAGCGATGGGCAGATTGGTGGTAGATGTGTGGAATAAACATACATTTTTTTGTTTGCCCAGACAAATTGAAACATCCATGAAGATGCTGTCATTGATGGGTTTAGCTACATGCATAATAACATTTGTTGTAATGTTAAGTATTTTTTCCTGGACAAAAGTAGGTTTCCTTAGTGGATCAATAATGTTGATCAGTTACTATTTAATGATTTACTGGTTAAGCGTAATCATATCTATCTGGCTTTATAGAGTAGTTTTTATTATATCTTTTTTTGCATTATTTATTCCTGGTATAATAAATTATTATGGCATAAATTATATCTTTGAAAACCTTCCATTTAATCATATTTGGATATCAACATTTATTTTTTTGATAATAAGTTGCATTATTTATCATGCTTTAACAAGGAAATCCCTGGTTCGGTTTCTGGTTGCTGCTCCAAGGTTGATGTTATTTTTCGGATGGAAGAATGCAGTATTGAACAGTTACGAATCCTCGCATTTAAGAAAAAACTCACACATTGACCAATTTTCAAAATTTATTGATTATTTCTTTTGTGAACATATAAAATCAAATAATTGCTCACTAACTTTACCTATTATTTGGGGCAGGGTATATATATCTTTTCGGTTTATGATTTCCAATTATCGAAGGATATTCTCTGCATGTCTATTAGTCTTCTTCTGCACGTTAATTTTTATCAACGATAAACGACTTATTGATCTTCAGCCATATTTTTTTAGCCTATTTGGTGTTCTGGGCGGTCATATGTGTCTTATGTACGGATCAGGTATTTTATTGCCTATCAGTCGCAAGGGACAATTTTTTTGCGGTATAACAGCATTCATGACTTCAATATTTAGTATGCTGATTCTTGCCGCAGCGTTTGTTCTTTTTTCCAATATACTCTCTGCTACCAAAAATTTTACTTCATTTATATTTTTTTTAAGGTCTGAATATATTCCTTTCGATGGTAAGTATATTTTCTTATCAGTAATAGTATTGCCGGCGACAGCCGGATTGCTCCTTCTTTTTCGAAAAAAAGCGGCATTATCAATGATAGCTATAATAATTTTAGCATTATTTCTGTTAGCCTTTAATCTATATATAGTCGATAATGGGGGATACATCTTCAACATGTTCAATTTATTTTTTATCTTTCTGCTGACAGTCCTATCCTTCGGGTTTTACCTGGCCATCTTGTATTATGACAGTATGAAACGTTCGCTCTGTTAATAAAAAGCAACGAGTTCCGATTAGAATTTTACATGTGGAAAGAACTCACCTTTTGTGGCATCAAAGCCATAGTGTTATCCCTTGAATATCTGATATCTTTTTAACTACTTCCATCCCTTTATTTAAACCAAATTTTCCATCCTGCTACTATCAGTAATCTTCCTCATAGAGTACCTTTAACACCGATCATGTAAGGTTAGTGGATAAAAATTGAATTTTTCTTGACAATAGCATATCTGCATATTATTACCATAATACTCTAATACTCTTAATTTAGAGGTCCAGTAACTTAAGTTTGCAACTCATAAAATTGTACATTTTATTCTGGACAGCTTCATCAATACTATATCGCTATGAAGTGATGCCGATAAGCATAAAGTTAAAGGGCCAGATTATTTCATATTAGAGCTACTGCTTATCAGAGTGTAATTATTATAGCCACTTCCATAGCCCCTACACAAACCGGGGACTTCACCTTTTTTGCTGTATATAAAAAAAGTGAAGAAATTTGATATGAAAAATATCTTAAGAAGTTTAGCAGCCATAATAGCAACTTTATCCGGATGTAATGACATTTAAGGCGTGAACTCTAAAAGACCTTTAGAGATGGACATATTATTATTTAATTTCCTATAGAGATACTTTCAAGACTTCTGGATCTAACACTGGAACGGCCGGTGTAATGATATGTAATAACAACATAAAATGAAGGAGGAAGAGTCGATGAAAAAGTTTAACATGGTCTTTATTATCATTCTTTTAGGGTCTGGTCTCATGCTTGGGAGTTTTCCTGTTTTACATGCCCAGGAAACGGCTTCGAATGAATTCACCCTTGAAGAGATCATCGTGACCGCTGAAAAGAGAGAGGTGAATGTGCAGAAAACGGCAATGAATATTGCTGCAATCTCCGGAGATGATATCTCGAGCAAGTCCATAAGCAATGTCCATGACGTCCTTGATAGCCTCGCAGCAGTAAAGGTAATGGGAGGCGCGATGGGAGGCAATATATACATTCGAGGGATCGGGTCCGGTTTTGATACCAATGAGGCCCCCCCCTCGGTCGCACTCCAGAAGGACAATGTCTATCTGGGCAATAGCGAGGCGGTTATGGGGTCCTTGTATGACATTGAGCGTGTTGAGGTCCTTTACGGTCCGCAGGGAACCATGTACGGCAAAAACGCTGCCGGCGGACAGGTAAATGTCATTACCAAAAACCCGACAGACAAATTCGAATCTACCGGGAGTCTTTCTGTCGGCACCTATAACCTTATGAATTACAGCGCAGCCATCAATGTCCCTTTTTCCTCAAAATGGGCAGCAAGGCTTGCCATAGACCAGCAGAAACACGACGGTTATATCAGTGACGGGAGCATGAGCTCCGACAAATTCGCCTCCCGTATTAAGTTGTCTTATAAGCCTACCGATAAATTTTCAGTCCTGTTTACATCTGAATTTTCATGGGATAAGAGCAGCATGACGAATACGGTGCCTGTCCCCGGATCGGCAGGGAAGCTGAGTGCTAATACGAATTGGCAGGTCCCTGATGCTAATGGCGACGGCGTGGCTGATGATTTAGGTGGTTATGATTCTAAAGGGACCTGGGTTGCTACGCCTAACGGCATTGCTGATATCGTAGATACAGGTTGGGTGGCCCAATACGGCGGCGACGCCTGGACAAATGATATATATCATCCGAGGCCCAAGAATAATACCAAGTACCAGCTCTATTCCCTGAAGATTGACTGGGACATGGGCTGGAGCAAGCTGACCGTTATCCCGACCTTGAATAGAAATTCCCGTGATCTCTGGAGCAGCCTCATTGAGGGCATTGCAGTTAAGGGTACGGATATGATGAATATGACGTATGAAGAAAAGCAGTGGTCTGGAGAGGCGCGTTTGGCGAGTGTTGAAGATTCTCCGCTTATATGGACCATTGGCGCATACTGGTTCAAGGCCAATAATCAGAGAATGGGTGAGACAGAGACGGATCTAAGGGCCTCGGTAGCGGATACCTGGGCGAATGGCGGCGGTGGCGGCGGTCCGGGCGGTCCGGGCAGTGGCGGTGGCGGCGTGTCTACTCTAGCTCCTTATACATCCGACAATCCTTCGGTTGCAAACTATCGACTGCCCCAGGATAGCTTGGCCGCCTTTGGTCAGGCAACATATCCGGTCACAGACCGGTTCCGCGTGGTAGGCGGACTAAGGTGGAACAGGGATAATAACAATATGAAGATGCGGGTAATTATCTGGAACGTTACTCAAAACGGCCTTTACTCTCAATATTATGCTAACACCGTTGCCGTCGATGACCCCAATGCACCGGGCGGCGTCCGACACGAATACGACACAGGAATCTTCAAATATACTCTTAATTCAAGTCCTTTAACTTATAAAGGCGGATTAGAATATGATCTGGATACAAATAAAATGCTCTACCTTAATGTTACAACCGGTTTCAAGGCCGGCGGTTTGAACACTGCCGGGACGTTTCCGCCTGTTGCCTATGATCCGGAGGAGGTTGTCAACTACAGCATCGGCGCCAAAAACCGGTTCATGAACAACCAGCTGCAGTTGAACTTCGAGGCCTATTACTATGATTATAAGGGTTATCAGGTAATGATTCATGGCAACTTTTGCGACACGCTCAGGAAGGCATGGACAAGCGGACAGACTATCCAAAATGCTAAAACAGGGACAAATTCCGGTCTGGAAATCAATGGGGATTGGATGATTACCGCCGAGGACAAGCTCTCCGTTACATTCGCCTACATGAAGACTAAATTCGGGAAGCTTGTACTGCCGGGCAACTGGGGCGCTGCCGGAACGGATCTGACCGGCCATGATCTGCCCAAGGCCCCTCACCTTTCAGGCACCCTGGGTTATGAGCATGTCTTTAGCCTTGAAGACGGAGCTACAGTAACACCCAAATTCCAGACAAAGATCTCAGAGGGCTTCTGGAATACCTATGAGACATATCAGGTCGGGTCTTATACGGATGCTTATACCATGAGCGATTTTTACCTTACCTATGTGAATGCAAGCGGGAAATACAGCACAGGACTATGGGTCAAGAACCTGGAAAATTCCGTGGTAACGGACTATGCATATCCTTTGTACAGACGGATAATCATGGCGCCCAGGACCAGCGGGATAACCTTTTCGGCAAAATTTTAATCTAGTGTAAACCCTATTAATGGTCCCAGGATCTCCACATGGGGTTTGGGACCATTTTGATTTAAGACTCCAAGCCCCCCTGATGCCTACTGCACCTTAAGTGATACATTCAGCCACGCTGCTGAATAATTTTAAACCATACAATGCTTGGTGTCCGACAATCTTCCCGGGGATACAGCTTCGGAGTCTGTCAGTCTGTTGGACTATATCATTAGATAATGATAGCTAATATTTTCTTGACAATACAATATTGGTGCATCATTGTGCTAATACTCTTAAGATAAGAGTCAAGCATGTTTGTAGTACGAGAAGCCACACATCATATTAATTAAAAGGAGAAAATCATGCGCAAAATATTATTTTTTACTGCCCTGTTTGCATTCTTTTTGATATCATCTGCCTGGGCAGCCGATATCTCAGGGACCTGGACATTCAATCAAAAAAATAATGAGGGAACTGACGATTCCTTTGATGTTTCCATCAAAGCTGCAGGCGAGAATCTGACAATTACCGGCAATCACCCGAAGATAGGCGCCTTGTCCGGGACCGGGACATTGAAAGGCGATGCGATTGCCATAAATCTTAATGCAGCCGGCGCAGCGGGTAAGGGCTCATTGAGTTTTGCTTATACCGGCAAGGTGACAGGCAATAATATGTCAGGAACGAAAGAGACTAAAATGGGCGCTTCTGCGGGCAGTCAGGGCGGCCAGGGTGCCGCTCCCGCCGGTGGCGGACAAGGTGCCCAATCTATGGCTCAAGGAGGCTCAGCCGGCGGCGCGGTGGCCGGCGGTGCTGTAAGCAATGTCTGGACAGCGGTAAAGAAATAACCTTGAATTCTAATAATTCGGGATGGGGATCCCGGGCAATGAAAACAAGATCCTTAATTTAAGTGATTTATAGGGGGCTGGTTCTGCTATTAAAAACATTTAAAGAAAGGGATGAATTATGCGTAAATCTTTATTATTAGCAATTTTGTTCATATTTGTGTTCGCTTCAAGTTCATTGGCGGACAAATTCTCCGGGTCAGATATCTCTGGAACCTGGGCAATCAGTACGATAGGGGCAATGGGAGATGAATATTATGATCTGTTCATTAATGCCTTCGACGGTGATCTGACAGTTACCGCAACACACCCTCAATTAGGGCCGATGTCAGGGACAGGGACATTAAAGGGAAATGCAATAAAATTTAAACTCAAAGCCAGCGGCCCGAATTTGCCGATACAGATTGAATTTACCGGTACTGTTACAGGCAGCAAGATGACGGGGACAAAACTGGTTTCAGGGATTCCTGACAATGAAAAGACTGCTGCACAGAAAGGAGGTTCTGCCAATGCCGGCAATGCTGCTGATGCAACCGGCGGTGCTCGCGGGGGTTCAGCTGGCGGTGAAGCCGGCAGTGGTCGTGGTGGTGCAGGTGGTAATGCAGCTGGCAGTGCCGGAGGCGGCAGTAGTGAGATGTCGGAAATGCCAAACCCTGGTCCCTGGACAGCGGGATTAAAATATGTTTCTACTCGTAATAGTCCGGCGGTGCCATGATTGGCAAGGACTTCACCTGCACATTAATATGAAATTGGTTTTGATAAAGGTTACTTTAAATTTTACTAAGAGAGTTGAGTCATGAAAACGGCAGATTTCTAACAATCTTATTTTCAGGCGTTGCCATGGCTCTGGCAATGTTCTTGAGAGTAATCTATGCATAAAGTATTATTAATGACGACCTTGCTTGCATTCATTTTTGCATCATCAGTATTGGCGGCCGATGCAACTGGTGGAGGTGCTCCGGGTGAAGGGAGCGTAACATTGAATTTTAATGAATTGGGCAAAAAATTCGGAGTCACGATGATTGTTCCCAACGACATGCCAAGCGGCGGCCCTCAGCAGAATCAGCCTCCGAATGACGAGGAAAAAACGCTGACGAAGACTGCCGGGGATCAGCCTGTTTTTGATATCGATGACTATGACCATGCGCCGATTCCCAACTCATGGGGCGGGGAAAAAGGAGTAAAGCTTCTGGAATATGTGAAACAGTATGCCAAACAAGGGCAGAAGATCATATTTGACGGTCACACGGAATGTTGGCTTAGTCTGGCCCTTGTGTATGTTCTGAAAATGTGTGATATCAACAGCTATATTCCGCTTTACAACAAGTGGGTGAAGAGCACTAAATTCGCTATCGGGGATTCTCCGAATCCAGCGCAGCCCGTGACCTTTGAGGTGCAGGAGCAGGGTGATGACGTCCTGATAATAGAACACATCGGCAAGGGCCTTGATTTGGCGTATTCCGAAATGGTCGCGCCAAAACTCCCCGCAGGGAAGAATATCTATGTGCGCCTCAAAGGGCAGCAACGTATGCTGAGTACATATCCTCTATCTCTGACCTATGGCAACGAAGCCAAGGCAATGTTCGTGGATTACGCAGGCGACTGCTACTGCTGTGTATCGCATACCTCCGAGGTCAAAGTGGGCGACCGGGTCAAGTGTCCCTTTCCCTGAGTTGCCGACTCATGGGGTATCCCTAAATATGCGGGTACGTGATCCAGCTTTGTCCTTTATTCCGGTTACTCTGCTGGAACAATTGCGGCTAAATATGTACCATTAAAAATAAGAGTATGGTGGATGCAACAATTAACGATATTGGATGTCACAGGTGCAAGCTAGGTCATAGTCGTTCCTGACACCGACAACCTCTTGACAAAGCTGGACCCTACCGAGTATCGTGCAATAATAGGTAAGGACTGCTTTATTTTCATGCTTTTGCCGAGGGTGTTTAGTGAGTTGAACCGCTTGAAGGTGGAGCATTTAAACCAGACCTTCGTGAGAAGGCTCACAATACGATTACGCGGATAAATCTGAAGTTGATTTTGGTAAAGGATAAACATACTTCAACTTTTTTAAAGGAGGCAAGTCGTGAAAACAAAAATAGGCTATCCAACAATTTTTATTTTAGTCGTTGCCGTGACGCTGGCAATGTTATATGGCTGTTCTAAACAATCGGCTGTCAATGAGACAGTGGATTCGTCCGGAAGGCCGACGATCTCTGCAGGGGATCGCGCCCTGGCGGTTATAGAGGTCCAAAACGCCTTTAGTAAACACGCGTACTATCATGCTGCCGGCAAACATATTGATGAACTGGCCGATGTCTGGGTCAAGGAAGACGGACCCTACGCCGCCACCGCCACATGGACAAATGATTCAGGCATTATGGAGGGTATGGCCATAATTAAGAAAGTTTATGGTCAAGGCCTGGTAGATAACCAGAAGAATCTCCTCGAACAGATAAGCAAGATTGTCCCGGAGATCAAAAATGTGCCGGAAAATCTCGGCGTTGGTTATGAGTATTCCATGCATTTCCAAACCACGCCTGTAATCGAGATAGCCGGCGATGGAAAGACGGCAAAAGGCATATGGTACTCTCCCGGGATACATATAGGCGGATCGGTCTTGGAAGGAGGAAAGACAACCATGACCGGCGGCTTTTGGATGGAAAAGTATGGGGTAGACTTCGTGAAGGAAGACGGTAAATGGAAGATATGGCATATAGGGATGTATTATGACAACACCCCGCCCGGTTGGACCTATGAAAACGGACAGGCTGTATATAAGACCGCTGAGGCTGCCGGCGCAGGCGGCCCTAAACCCAAGGTGACTACAAAGACCGATACACAACTTGAGAAGGAGGCTGCTGCTGTCGCTGCGGGCGCTCCCGGCGGTGCTCCCGGCGGTACTTCAGGCGGCGGAGCAGGCGGTGCACCTGTTGGTCCGCCTGGCAGCGCTCCTGGCGCAACAGGCGGTATTTCGATGAAGCCGAATCCGGATCCATATAAGGCCTGGAGCCCGCTGCGCGCTTCGAAGATACAGCCAAAGTTTCCTGAGCCCTATTACACGTTCAGCGAGACATTCAGCTATTAATGATATAGCCCGGAATGGAAATTCCAGTCTATTGACATTAAAGGGAAACATATATAAGAATTATTTTTTATTATCACCATATTAAATTTACATCAAAGGAGAATATATATATATGGATAAAGAAAAAAAGCAAGGCATCACCAGACGGTTGTTCCTTAAAAACACAGCGGCAGGCGCCGGCGCGATTGCTGTGACAGGCGCTGGGCTATTAGCGGCAGAAAAGGCTGTTGCCCAAACTGAATCTTCTTCATCTGCCTCCTCTGCTGCGGCTGCGAAGTATCCGTGGCAGAAGACCTATTCGTGGGAGACGCCCCCTGCTGCCATCCCGGACAGCAAGATAAAGGAAAAGGTCACAACGGATATTGTGGTAATCGGCTGCGGAGTTTCAGGAGCCACTGCGGCCTTATCTGCCAATGAGGCAGGCGCCAAGGTCATCGTTCTTGAAAAATATGAACATTATAACTGCCGGGGCTCGGATAATGCGGCCATTGACAGCAAGGTTCAGAAAAAGCTGGGAATCAAGCTCGACAAGGATGAAATATGTCTTGCCCTGCAGAAATACTTCGGAAAC
>Ga0153915_10002652_pt1 | contig 16291 bp, 30 predicted proteins | sample Opewatmetagenome_2_FD_107003 | JGI IMG/M metagenome (GOLD analysis project Ga0153915, IMG submission 107003) | Freshwater wetland microbial communities from Ohio, USA - Open water 3 Core 3 Depth 3 metaG | ecosystem: Environmental > Aquatic > Freshwater > Wetlands | place: USA: Ohio, Lake Erie...
CCACGCTAAAGGAGTTCCGAGAGAAGAGCCGGTTCGTGCGCGTCACGGCGGCGGGCCTGCGCGAAAGCCACGTGCACGACGTGATCATCACAAAGGAAGCGCCGAACTATCGTATGGAATAGGGCGGATGGAATAGGCGCAGAGAAAAACAGAAGGAGTTGTTCTCGAGTGTCAGAACCCCAACCTTGGCGCAATCCGCGCCGCGCACCGGACATCACTGAAATTCAGGGGCGCCTGAGAGCGCCACGCGTGCCCTCATGGCTGCGCGCGTGGTGGCCGGCATTCGCGTGGGCAGGGGTGATCTTTTCGTTGTCCACGGACGCTTTCTCCACGGAACATACGGGGACGATCCTCGGGCCGCTACTCCGGTGGTTCATGCCGGCGATAAGCGAGGAGCTTTTTTACGAGTTCCACGATTTCATCCGGAAATGTGGGCACTTCACAGAATATTTTGTGTTTTGCCTGCTGCTTTACCGCGGCGTGCGCGGCGGCCGCCCGGGCTGGCGCTGGACGTGGGGAGTCGCGGCACTCTGCTGCGCCGCGGGCTATTCCGCGCTGGATGAAATCCACCAGGCGTTCGTGGCCAGCCGCACGGCCTCTGCATACGATTCCCTGCTGGACTCGAGCGGGGCGTTCGTGGCGTTTGCGGTGCTCTGGCTGTGGTTCCGGCTGCGAAGATCACGTACAGTGGTAAAGATCGCGGAAGAAAAGGCGTCAGCCAGCTAACACGGTTTTTGTCCTTCCATATTTCAAGAATTCTAAGTCAATCGAAAATAAAAACCCGCCCCCCGACCTGGTCGGGGAGCGGGCTGATAGATGCTATTGGCGCGGCCGCAGCGCGGCCAAGATCGGAATGAGGCGAACTAACTCTTGGCCTCGGCGGTTTCTTCCTTCTTGGTTTTTTCTTTCTTTTCCTTTTCCTTGTACTCATAGCCGACGAGTTCGAGGATAGCCACCTTGGCGTTGTCCCCGACGCGGTTGCCGGCGTGGATGATGCGGGTGTAGCCGCCGGCGCGGTCCGAGAACTTCGGCGCGATCTCGCTGAAGAGTTTTTGCGTGACGGCCGGCAGCATGATGTAGGAAGCCGCCTGGCGCCGGGACTGCAGCGTATCGCGCTTGCCGAGGGTGATCATTTTTTCCGCCACGGGACGCGCGGCTTTCGCGCGCGTCAGCGTGGTGGTGATCCGCCCATGTTCAAACAGATTGGTGACCAGGCTGCGCAGGACGGCGCGGCGATGAGCCGGTTGCTTTCCAAGTTTTGATCCTGAGTTGAGATGTCGCATCGTCTAATTGTCCCTTGTCGTCTTACAATCCGACGGTGTCTTCCGCCGAGGGAGCCGCGGTCTGGCTCGGGAGCGGCGGCCAGATGATGCGGCCGTGCTCGTCGAATTTCATGCCCAGGGCCAGCCCCATCTTCACGAGGATGTCCTTTATTTCGTTGAGCGACTTGCGGCCGAAGTTTTTGGTCTTCAGCATTTCGTTTTCGCTCTTCTGCACGAGCTCGCGAATGGTCTGGATGTTGGCGTTCTTCAGGCAGTTGTAGGAGCGCACGGAAAGTTCCAGCTCTTCGACGGAGCGGTCCAGGTGCTCGAGGCGCGGGTCGTGCGAGACATCCGTTGATGTTTCGACGGTCTCCACCGGTTCCTCGAAGTTGATGAAGATGCTCATGTGGTCCTTGACCAGTTTGGCGGCGAGGCCGACGGAGTCCGTGGGGGTAATCGCGCCGTTGGTCCACACTTCGATCATCAGCTTTTCGTAGTCGGTCATCTGGCCAAGACGCGCGGCTTCGACGGAGTAGTTGACCTTGCGCACGGGCGAGTGAACGCTGTCCACCGGGATGTAGCCGATGGGCAGGTCCTCGTCGTAGTTGCGGTCGGCAGCCACGTAGCCGCGGCCGTTCTTCACGCGCATCTCGATCTGCAGCTTGCCGCCTTCGCTGACGGTGGCGATATACACGCTTTTATCGAGCACGGCGAAGTCCGCGTCTTCTTCGATTTGCGCGGAGGTGACCGGGCCGGGCTGCTCGACATTGACGTAAATCGTCTTCGGCAGATCGGTGTTCAGCTTGATGGGCACCTGCTTGAGGTTGAGGATGATGTCGGTGGCATCCTCAACGACGCCGGGAATCGAAGAAAATTCATGCAGCACGCCTTCGATCTTCACCGCGGTGATGGCCGCGCCTTCGATGGAGCTGAGCAGGGCGCGACGCAGTGCATTCCCTACCGTCGTGCCCCAGCCGCGCTCAAACGGCTGAGCGGAAAAGCGCCCATACTTCTCATTGAGCGATTCGTACTCGGGCGCGAGACGCTTCGGTTTCTGAAAACCCTTCCACATCGTGTTCCTTCCTTCCGGGCCGATGCGATCGGCCCAAAAACCAAATCCTGAATCCGCCCGGTTCCCCCCGGGCCGCAGCTTACTTCGAGTACAACTCGACGATGAGCTGCTCGTTAATCGGCGGCGTCTGCACGTCTTCGCGCTTCGGCAGCGCCACGACCCTGGCCTTGAACTGTTCACGCTCCAGTTCGAGCCAGGGGACGGTGCTCTGACTCTGCGCCACGTTGCGCGCTTCAAGCACCATGGCGTTCTGGTGCATCTTGTCCTTGATGGCCACTTCCTCGCCCACATTGATGAGGTAGGACGGGATGTTGACTTTCTTGCCGTTCACGCGCACATGACCGTGCAGCACGAGCTGACGGGCCTGCGAGCGCGAGGACGCCAAGCCCGCGCGCCACACGACGTTATCGAGGCGGCGCTCGAGCGTGATGATGAGGTTCTCGCCGGTCGGGCCCTTGGCGCGCACGGCCTTCTCAAAGTAATTGCGGAACTGCCGTTCGAGCAGACCGTAGGTGCGCTTCACTTTTTGTTTTTCGCGCAACTGCAGGCCGTAACCAGCGACCTTCGGGCGCCGTGACTGCCCGTGCTGTCCCGGCACGAAGTTGCGCTTCTCAATCGCGCACTTCTCCGTAAAGCAACGCAGGCCTTTCAAAAACAGCTTCTGCCCTTCCCGGCGGCACAGGCGGCAGACTGCATCTCGGTGTCTTGCCAACTTCTATTCTCCCTTCCCAAAACTCTCGAAATCTTTTCTCATGACGGAACGCATCAAACGCGCCGGCGCTTCGGCGGACGGCAGCCGTTGTGCGGAATTGGCGTGACGTCGCGGATAACCACGATGTGCAAACCGGCGGCGGCCAGCGCGCGGACAGCGGATTCGCGCCCCGAGCCCGGGCCTTTTACGCGCACTTCCACGCTCTTCACCCCATACTGGTCGCGCGCCACGCCCGCGGCCGCCAGCGAGGCTTGCTGCGCGGCGTACGGGGTGCCCTTACGCGAGCCCTTGAAGCCGATCGCGCCCGCCGAGGACCAGCACATCACGCGGCCATCCGGATCCGCGATGGTGATCTGCGTGTTGTTGAACGAAGCGGCGATGTACACCACCCCGTGCGGAACGACGCGGCGTTCACGTTTCTTCTTGAATTCTTTCTTGCGCTTTGCCGCCGCTGCCGGTTTCGCCGGTGCTCCGGTTTCCGGCGTTGCGGCTGCAGCCTTTGGTTCTTTTGCCACGATTCACTCCGTTTCTTCTTCAGCCAAAATCTGAAAGCTTGCCAAACTGGGGCGCAACCCCCCCACGGCGGGCGCCCCCTACAGACAAACCAATCGCTAGCCCTTCTTGCCGACGATTTTCTTCTTCGCCGCCACCGCGCCGCGCCGCGGCCCCTTGCGGGTGCGCGCGTTGGTGTGCGTGCGCTGGCCGCGCACCGGCAGATTCCGGCGGTGCCGGATTCCCCGATAGGCCTGAATTTCGATGAGCCGGCGGATGTTCATCTGGATCTCCTTTCGGAGATCGCCTTCCACCCGGCCTTCCTTTTCGATTTCCTGGCGAAGATGGTTCACTTCATCTTCGGTCAGGTCGCGAATCTTCTTCGTATGATCGACACCCGCTTTTTCCGCGAGCTTCTTCGCGCGCTCCTGCCCGATCCCATAAATCGAGGTCAGCCCGATCCAGAGACGCTTCTGCGGCGGAAGATCTACACCTGCGATACGTGCCATGACTTCTCCTGTACCTTCAAAAAGCTTTGAACAAAGTTACCAATACTATCCCTGGCGCTGCTTGTGTTTCGGGTTGACGCAAATCACCCGCACCACGCCGCGCCGGTGAATCACTTTGCACTTGTCGCAAATCTTTTTTACCGATGCCCGTACTTTCATGCTGCGTCGCTCCTCATACTGCCGGTCAAGCGGCCCGCCCGCCTCTGGCGGACGGCCCCTGCAAAATCATTCGCGCTACTTGTAGCGATACACAATCCGGCCGCGCGTCAAATCGTAAGGCGAAAGCTCCACGGCAACTTTGTCTCCCGCCAGGATGCGGATGAAATTCTTGCGCATCTTGCCGGAAACGTGCGCCAGAACCTGGTGCTTGTTTTCCAGCTCAACGCGGAACATGGCGTTGGGCAACGGCTCGATGACCGTGGCCATGACTTCGATGGCGTCCTCTTTCGGGTTCCCCGAGTCGCCTTTCTTTTTGTCCTCGAACTGCTTCGCCATAATCTCCTGTGTTCCAAGTGACCGGTCTAAAGACCGGCCACTATAACTCTTACCACGATGGCCCGGTCATCTCTTTCGGCCGCGTCAGAATCCACGGCCCGTTGGCGGTCACCGCCACGGTGTGCTCGAAGTGCGCCGAGGGGCTGCCATCCGCTGTTTCCGCCACCCACTCGTCGCGCATGCGCACTTCCGGGCGTCCCGCGTTGACCATCGGCTCGACGGCGATGACCATGCCCTCTTGCAGCCGGGCACCGTGTCCGGCGTCGCCGTAGTTCGGCAGGTTGGGCTCGTCATGCATCTTCGTGCCAATGCCGTGCCCGACGAACTCCCGCACTACCGAATACCCGTGCTGCTCGACCCAGCTCTGCACTGCGTAGCCGACATCGCCGAGGCGGTTGCCGACGCGCATTTTGTCAATCGCGCGATCCAGAGCTTCCCGGGTCACATCCAGCAGCTTCTGCAACTCCGGCTGAATGCGCCCCACGGGAACGGTTACCGCCGAGTCCGCGTAGTAGCCGTCCAGTTCCATCCCGAAATCGATCGAGACGATGTCGCCTTCGCGCAATTTCCGCTTGGGCGACGGAATCCCGTGAACGATCTCGCTGTTCACCGAGGTGCACAGCACGCAGGGATAACCGCGATATCCCTTGAACGCCGCCCGGCCCGGCCTTCCGGCGATTTTTCCCTCGGCCAGCTTCTCGAGGTCCATCGTCGTGATGCCCGGCTTGACCGCGCTGCGCAGCGCGGTCAAAACCTCGTACACGATAAGTCCTGCGCGGTGCATCTTCTGCAGCTCTTCCGCGCTTCGCAGGCAAATCGCCATCGTTTCTATTCGCGGCCCTTACCGTGCCGGCTATCGCGCCCCGCGCACAATTTCGAGTACCCGCTGGGTTACCTCATCCACGCTGATTGCGGCGTCCACGTCCTGCAAGCGGCCCAGCCGCCGGTAATACGCCACCAGCGGTTTAGTTTGCTTCTCGTACGCCTGCAACCGCGGCCCCACAATCTCTTCCCGGTCATCCGGCCGCTGCTCGAGTTCTCCGCCGTCGTTATCGCAGCGCCCTTCCACCTTCGGCGGGCGCTCATAGATATTATAAATCTCGCCGCCCACTTTGCACATGCGCCGCCCGGTGATGCGGCGGAGAACCAGCGCCGGGTCGATCGCGAAGTAAACGACCAGCGCCGGCCGGTACCCGTGGGTGCGAAGCAGAACGCTAAGGTACTGCGCCTGCGCCACGGTCCGCGGAAACCCGTCGAACACAAAACCGTGCGAACAATCCGGCCGTTCAATGCGCTCCCGGATCATTTTCAAGACCAGGGAGTCGGGAACCAGGTCGCCACGCGCCATGATGGGCTTGGCTTCCAACCCGAGCGGCGTGCCCTGGCTGACATGCTCACGAAGCATGTCACCCGTCGAAAGATGCGGCACACCGTACTTCCTGGCCAACTCTTTCGCCTGCGTGCCTTTTCCCGCGCCCGGAGGCCCGAGAAAAATCACCGCGCGGTCCAACTTCTGCGGGGCTCGAGTATCCGGAGCCACTCAGGTATCTCCCGTTACCGCCGACCGCGCAACCTGCCCTTCCGTGCAAACCCTTCGTAATTCCGCATGACCAGCTGAGCTTCCAGCTGCTGGACCGTATCCATGGCCACACCCACCACAATCAAAAGCGAGGTGCCGCCGAAATAAAACTGCACTCCCAGGCCTTTCAGGAACCAGGTGGGAAAATGGCGGTCGAACCAGGAGCCCAGGCCCCAACCAAGATGATCCAGGTGGATGCCCGCGATCATCCATTCCGGAAGCAGGCAGACGACCGCCAGATAGACGGCGCCGATAAACGTCAGGCGCTTGAGGATTTTGCTGACATGCTCGGAAGTCGTGCGACCGGGCCGAATGCCGGGAATAAACCCGCCGTTCTTGCGCATGTTGTCCGCGAGTTCCGTGGGATTGAAGACAATCCCGATGTAGAAAAAGGCGAACAGCAGGATCAGCGTCACGTAGATCGCGGTGTAGAGCGGCTCTCCCCACCTCAATGCGTCGGCGATATTCTTAACAAAGGGCCAGCGAGTGCCAAACATCAGCGCCGCGGTCGCCGGAAACGCCAGGAGCGAACTGGCAAAGATCGGCGGAATGACGCCGCCGGAGTTGACGCGGAGCGGCAGGTACGAGGATTGCCCGCCCATTACGCGGCGCCCCACGACGCGCTTGGCATACTGCACGGGAATGCGGCGCTGGCCGCCTTCCACGAACACGATGAAAGCCACCACCGCGATCATCAGCGCAATCAGCAGGATGAGCGCAAGCGCGGTGAAGGGCCCCCAGGCCTGGGTATTTGCCTTTTCGTACAAATCCACGATCGCGCGCGGCAAGCCGACCACGATGCCGACGAAGATGATCAGCGACATGCCGTTGCCGATGCCGCGTTCGCTGATCTGTTCACCGAGCCACATGATGAACGCCGAACCGGTGGTCAGCGTGAGAACGGTCATCAGCGTGAAACCCCAGCCCCGGTGATAGACCAGATTGGGCTGCGACTGCAGGGTGCCCGCAATGGTCATGGACTGAATGATGCTGAGCACGATGGTCAGGTAGCGCGTGTACTGGGTGATTTTGCGGCGGCCCAGCTCGCCTTCTTTCTGCAACCGCTCGAGATACGGGAACACCACGGTCATCAACTGCAGGATGATCGAGGAGGTGATGTACGGCATGATGCCGAGGGCAAAAATCGTCAAGCGGCGGAAGTTGCCGCCGCTGAAGAGATCGAAGATGCCCAGCACCGAACCCGCCGACTGACTGAAAATGCGCTCCAGTTCCGTGACGTTGATGCCCGGAGTTGGAATGTGCGCGCCAATGCGGTAAACCGCCAGCAGCGCCAGCGTGAACAGCACACGCTTCCGCAAGTCTTCGATGCGGAACATGTTTTTCACTGCTTCGATGAATCGGTTCATGCCTGTTCCCTGCGATACGTACTACGCTACAACCTCGAACGTGCCGCCTGCCTTGGTAATCTTTTCTTTCGCCGACGCGCTGAACGCATGCGCGTGAATCGCGAGCTTAGTGCTCAGCTCGCCATCGCCAAGGACCTTGATGGGGTCCGTGGCGCGGCGCACGAAGCCGTGAGCGCGCAGCAGCTCGGGTGTGACCGTCTCGCCGGCGGGAAAAACGTTCAATTCCGCCAGGTTCACGACCGAATAGTTGACGCCAAACGGATTGTGGAAGCCGCGCTTCGGCATGCGCCGGTGCAGCGGCATCTGGCCGCCTTCAAAGCCGCGGCGGCGCGAATAGCCGCGGCGCGACTTCTGTCCCTTGTTGCCGGAGCCCGCGGTCTTGCCGAGCTTCGAGCCCATGCCGCGGCCGACGCGAACTTTCCGCTTGCGCGAGCCCGCGGGCGGCTGCAAATTCGCGAGCGTGAAGGCGGGGCGCCCCTTGGGCGCCGGCGCCGCCGGTTTGTGCTGACCACGCTTGCGGGCCCCTCGGGGACCGCTGGATGCTTTTCTCGCCATCGCTTTACTCCACCACTTCCACGAGGTGGCGCACCTTGTGAATCATGCCGCGCACCGCCGGCGTGTCCTGGCGTTCCACCACTTGATGCATTCTCCGCAAGCCGAGGCCGCGGATGGTTTGACGCATGTCATCGGTGCAGCTGATAAAGCTGACCACCCATTTGATTTTCACCTTGCCGCCGGACTTCTTGCCATCGTGCTCGGTCCGGTTATAGGGCTTGACGGCAGTTTTTACGCTCGCCACTTTTTTGCCGGCCATTAGACGCCCTCACCCGCAGCGACTTTTTCCTTGGGAGGCCTGCCGCTGATTTCTTCCACGGTCTTCGAGCGCGTCTCCGCCACCTGGGCTGCGTCTTTCAAACCAAGCAGCGCCGAGAAGGTGGCCTTGATTACGTTGTGCGGGTTCGAAGTGCCGATGGACTTCGTCAGCACGTTAGTGATCCCCGCCACCTGCATCACCTTGCGGACCGGGCCGCCGGCGATGACGCCGGTACCTTCCGACGCGGGCTTCAGGAGCACCTGCGCGGAGCCGTAGCGCCCCAGCACCTGGTGCGGGATCGTCGAACCCTTGAGGTTCAGCTTGATCAAATTCTTCTTGGCCTGCTCGATGCCCTTCTTGATGGCCATGGGCGCTTCGCGCGCCTTGCCCATGCCGAATCCGGCGTGGCCATGACTGTCTCCGACAACCACCAGCGCCGAGAAACTAAGGTTTTTGCCGCCCTTGACGACCTTGGTGACGCGGTTGATGGCAACCACGTCATCCTTCAAATCCGAAGGATTCACTTCCAGGAGCCGGCGTACCGCTAGACTATCCCGTAGAGTTTGCTTCGACATAGGCTTAGAACTGTAACCCCGCTTCCCGCGCCGCATCCGCGAGCGCCTTGACGCGGCCGTGATACTTGTACCCGCCGCGGTCGAACACTACCTTGCTCACTCCGGCGGCCTTGGCGCGCTCGGCAACCGTCTTGCCGATCACCTTCGCCGCCGCGATGTTGCCTCCGCCCTTCAAATTCTTTTTCGTTTCGCCGTCCAGGGAGCTGGCAGACACTAGCGTCTTGCCGGAACGGTCGTCGATCACCTGCGCGTAGATGTGCCCCAGCGAACGGTAGACGCAGAGGCGCGGGCGCTCCGGCGTGCCCTCGACCTTGTTGCGCACACGCTCGTGAATGCGCTGGCGGTGCAAATCCCTCGATAGCTTGCGAACTCGTGCCGATGCCACTGTCTCTTCTCCTTAGGCCGCGCCGCCGGCCTTCGCTCCCGCCTTGCCGGCCTTCTTCTTCAGCCGCTCACCGGTGATGCGTACGCCCTTTTGCTTGTAGGGGTCGGGCGGACGCAGCGAGCGCATGTCCGCGGCAACCTGGCCAACCTGGCCCTTGTCCGCGCCGCTCACGGTAATGTGCGTCTGCTTCTCGACCGCCACCTGAATGCCTTCCGGAATCGGAAACTCGATGGGATGGGATTTGCCGAGCGCGAAGGAAACCATCTTGCCCTTCAGCTCGGCGCGATAGCCCACGCCGACAATGTCGAGCTCCTTTTTGAAGCCCGCGGTCACGCCATGAACGGCGTTGGCCACCAGGGCGCGCGCCAGGCCGTGCAGCGCGCGGTGATCTTCGGTGGCGCGCTTGGCGGTCAGCACGCCGTCTTTCTGCTCGAAGGTGATCCCGTGCGGCACCGCGATCGAGAGCTTGCCCTTCGGTCCCTGCACGTCAATCTTGCCGCTCTGCAGCGCGACTTTCACGCCCGAGGGCACGGAAATTGGTTTATGTCCGATGCGTGACATCTTTTTCTTATCCTCGTCTCGAAATTCCGGTTACCAGACTTCGCACAAAAGTTCGCCGCCGACCTTGGCCTTGCGCGCGGCGCGGCCGCTCATCAGGCCCTTCGGCGTGGTCAAAATGCTGATGCCCAGCCCGCCGACAACCGGCCGGATGTCCATTGCGCCGCGATAGGCGCGCGCGCCGGGGCGGGAAATGCGCTTCATGCCGGTGATGACGCTGCGGCGGTCCGGGGTGTATTTCAGGAAAACGCGCAGCACCTTGCGGGTCTTGTTCTCATCCACCAGCTTGTAGGTCGAGATGTAGCCTTCGTCCTTCAGGATGCGCGCGATCTCCGTCTTCAGCTTGGAGACCGGCACGTCAACGCGCTGATGCTTGGCGGCCGCCGCGTTGCGGAGGCGCGTCAGAAAATCGGCAATGGGATCCGTCTGCATAGTTCTCCTACCAGCTCGCTTTCACGACGCCGGGGATTTCTCCCTTTAGCGCCATGCCACGAAAACAGATTCTGCACATCTGGAACTTGCGGATGTAGCCGCGCGCACGGCCGCAGCAGCGGCAGCGGTTGCGTACCCGCACCTTGAATTTCGGTTTCTTCAGCGTCTTGGCGATCTTTGCTGTGCGTGCCATTTATTGTGCCGCCCCTTTTTCGCGAAGCGGAACCCCGAGGCCTTTCAGCAGCTCGCGGCCCTGCTCGTCGTTTTTCGCCGATGTGGTCAGCGTGATGTTCATGCCCTTGATCTTGTCCACGCGCGTGTAATCAATTTCCGGAAACACCAGCTGGTCTTTCAGGCCCAGCGTGTAATTCCCGCGGCCGTCGAAGGCGTTCGAGGGCAGCCCCCGGAAGTCGCGCACGCGCGGCAGCACCACGTTGCACAAGCGGTCGAGAAATTCGTACATGCGGTCGCCACGCAAAGTCACCGCGCAGCCGATGGGCATGCCTTTGCGGATCTTGAAATTGGCGATGGACTTCTTCGCCCGCGTGATCACCGCCCTCTGGCCGGTGATCTGGCCAAGCTCGACGGCCGCAGTGTCCAGCAGCTTGACGTTCTGGCTGGCTTCGCCGAGGCCGATATTGACGGTGACTTTCTGCAGCTTCGGCACAGCCATCACGTTTTTCCAGCCAAAGCGCTTCATCAGCGCCGGCACCGTTTCACTCCGGTATTTTTCCTGCAATCGGCTCTTCATGGCCTTCCCTTTTAAGTGCGACCGCAAAGCGGTCGACTGCCTCGTCCTTTACTTGTCCAATGTCGTCTTGCAATGCCGGCAACTGCGCACTTTCGTGCCGTCCGGCAGCACGGTGTGGCCGATCCGCGCGTGTTTCCCGCAGCTCGCGCAGATGACCATGACGTTGGAAACGTTGATCCCGGCTTCTTTCTCCACGATCCCGCCCTTGATGTTCTTCGATGGGTTGGGACGCGTGTGCCGCTTGATGATGCCCACGTGCTCGACCACCACGGTGTTTTTCTTCGCGTTGATGGAAAGCACGCGCCCGCTCTTGCCGGCGTCCTTGCCGGCGAGCACCTTGACGTTGTCGCCCTTGCGGATCTGGATGGTGTGCCGCTCGGCTCGTTCGTGTCTGAGTGTCATCGCCTACCAAACCTCCGGGGCCAGCGAAACGATCTTGGTAAATTTCTTCTCGCGCAGTTCGCGCGCCACGGGACCGAAAACGCGCGTCCCGACGGGCTCGCCTGCGTCGTTGATCAGCACCGCGGCATTATCATCGAACCGGATGTACGTGCCATCCTTGCGCCGCCGTTCTTTCCTCATGCGCACCACCACCGCCTTCACCACGCTTCCTTTTTTGACTTGGCTTTCCGGTGTCGCTTCCTTTACCGCGGCGGTGATGACATCGCCGAGGCCAGCCTGCAATCCCGCGTCGCCGCCCACGGGCATGATGCAGGTCAGCTTGCGCGCGCCGGAATTGTCGGCCACCGTCAGCCAGGTTCGCATCTGAATCATTGGTCTGCTCCCCTGCCTCTCTTATTCGGCCGACGCGCTGCGCGTCAGCACTTCCTTCAACCGCCAGCGCTTCAACTTCGAAAGCGGCCGCGAGGCCACGATGCGCACGGTGTCACCGGCCTTGGCCTGGCGGTTTTCGTCGTGCGCGTAGAACTTCTTCGAGATGCGCACCACGCGGCGGTATTTCGGGTGCTGCACCAGCCGCTGCACCTCGACCACAATCGTTTTTTCCATCTTTGCGCTGGTGACCTTGCCGGTGAGCACGGTGCGCTCACCGCGCTCGGCGGCCGCGGCGCTTTGTGTTTCGGTTGTCATTACGCCTTCCTCAAGTCATGTGCGCGCAGGAGTGTCTTGACCCGCGCCAAATCTTTTTTCGCTTCCCGCAGCCGCTTCAGCGCTTCCGCCTGCCCGGTAGTCAGCTGAAAACGCAGCCGGAAAATCTGCTCCGTCAAGTCCTTCTGCTGTGCCTGCAATTCGTCCTTGCCCGCTTCGCGGATCTTCTCAATTCGCCGCGGCATGGTTAAAACCCTCCCGCGCGGGAGACGAACTTCGTCGGAATAGGCAGCTTGTGAGCTGCCAGCCCGAGGGCTTCCCGGGCCGTCGCTTCGTCAATCCCCGCCATTTCAAACATGATGCGTCCCGGCTTCACCACCGCCACCCACTTTTCCGGCGCGCCTTTGCCCTTGCCAATGCGCGTTTCCGCCGGTTTCTTGGTGAACGGCTTGTCCGGGAAAATGCGGATCCACAATTTTCCGCCGCGCTTGATGAACCGCGTGATGGCCACGCGCGACGCTTCGATCTGCCGGTCGGTGATCCACGCGTTCTCCATGGCCTTCAGGCCGTACTCGCCGAACGACAGCTCGCCGCCGCGCCAGGCCTTGCCTTTGCGGCGGCCACGCATCTGCTTCCGGTACTTCACCTTCTTCGGCATCAACATCGTTCTGTTCTCGCTTCCCTTATTTCCTGGCTCGCGTGCGCTACGCCGCGGCGGTCGCTTCGCGTTCCTTCTGAATTCTTGAGGCGCGCTTCGGCACGTTCTCGCCCTGATAGACCCAGCATTTCACGCCGATCACGCCGTAGGTGGTGTAAGCCTGCGCGAAGCCGAAATCGATGTCCGCGCGCAGCGTCTGCAGCGGCAACCGCCCCTGCAGGTACCACTCTTTGCGCGCGATTTCCGCGCCGTTCAGCCGGCCCGCCACGCGCACCTTGATGCCCTTGCAGCCAAAGCGCAGCGCCGAATCCACCGCCTTACGCATCGCGCGGCGAAAGGCCACGCGCTTCTCGAGCTGCAGCGCAATGGACTCCGCCACCAGCTGCGCGTCCAGCTCCGGGCGGTGCACTTCCTGAATGTCGATGTGCACTTCGCGCTTGGTGCGCTTCTGCACTTCCTGCTTGAGCTTGTCGATCTCCGCGCCCTTGCGCCCGATGATGATGCCCGGCCGCGCGGTATAGATGCGCACCACGAGTTTGTTGGCCGCGCGCTCGATGTCGATCGAGCTGATGCCCGCGCTCTTCAGCTTTTCCTTCAGCTCCTTGCGGAGCTTCACGTCTTCGTGAAGAAGGTCGGCGTAGTCCTTGTCGGCGTACCACCGGGACTTCCACGGTTTGTTGTAGCCCAGCCGGAATCCGTACGGGTGCGTCTTCTGTCCCATGGTTCTCCTTACTTCTTGCCCTTTTTCGAGGGCGCTTGCTTCCCGGTCAATGCCTTGCGAACGCGGCGCGCCGTACCACGCACGCCCTTCTGCGCTTCGGCTTCGGCTTCAATGGCCGCAACTCGTTCCGCCGCCGCCACATGGTGTTCCGCCACGCCCACCCACAGGTGCGCCGTGCGTTTCTGATAGCGGAACGCGCGGCCCATCGGCGCCGGCCGCAGCCGCTTCCAGCGCGGCCCTTCGTTCACGAAGCAGTTCGCGACGTATAATTCATCCACGTCGAGTGGCGCGCCGGCGTCTTCCGCCTTGCGCTCGGCGTTGGCGATGGCGCTGCGCAGGACTTTTTCAATGTGCTTGGCCGCGCGCTTGGGCGTGTACTTCAGCGTCTGCAATGCGTCCTGGGCCTTCTGCCCGCGAATCAAGTCCATCACCAGACGCACTTTCTGCGGCGACATCCGTACGTGCCGCGCCAGCGCGTGCGCTTCGATTGCAGTATTCTGTGTCTGCACGTCAGCCATGACTTATGCCTTCGGCGCTGCGGGTGCTGCCGCTGGTGCTGCGCCGCCTCCTGCTGGTGCCATTCCCGCGGCCTTTTCGAGCGCCGCCTTTACGCCGTGACCCTTGAAGGAACGCGTCGGCGAGAATTCGCCCAGCTTGTGCCCGATCATCTGCTCGGTCACATACACGGGAATGAACTTCTTCCCGTTATGCACGGCGATAGTGTGCCCGATCATCTCCGGCACAATCGTCGAGCGCCGCGACCAGGTCTTAATCACCTTCTTCTCGTTGCGCGTGTTCAGCCCTTCGACCTTTTCGCGCAGGTGGCCGTCCACAAACGGCCCTTTTTTCAGTGAGCGTGCCATCGCTTCCCTATTCCTCCACTCGCCGCAAGCGGCTCCACTGCGCCCGCCGCATCTTCTTGAAACCCCGCACCGGCCCGGGAACGCGGTGCGACTTCGGGCAAAACGGACAGACAAACCGCGTGCCCTGGGCATTCGCAATCCGCTCCACGATGACCGCCCAGCCGGGTTTGCACAACTTGTACAGCACCGGCTCCGGCGGCGCCACTGCCACCTTGACTGCCTTGACTGCCGGACGCACCGGCTTCGTGCTCTTCGGGGTTACGCGCTTGGTCGACCGCTTCGCGGTCGCCCGTAACGAAGTCCGCTTGACCGGCCGGCTGCGCCGCCCTGCTGATCGTGTTGTGCGTGTCGCTCTCATCGCTTCTGCTCTCACCAGGCTGTCTTTCCAGCACCGCCCGGTTTCTCGCCTCAGTATCGCCTGCTCGCTCCAACCTTCCGGTTGGAGCTATCGAAACTACTTCCTGCGCTCGACAATGTGCTTGTCGGTGCGCTTGTTGTGCCGCGTCTTCTTGCCCAGCGTTGGGAAAGCCCAGGGCGTCTGCGGATGGTTGCCCTTGACCTTGCCTTCACCGCCGCCGTGCGGATGATCCACGGGGTTCATGGCCACGCCTCTAACCGTCGGCTTTTTCCCGTGCCACCGGGTGCGTCCCGCCTTGCCGTAGGTTTCATTCTCATGGTCGAGATTGCCGACCTGGCCTACCGTCGCCATGCACTCCACGGAAAACTTGCGTACTTCGCCGGAGGGCAGTTTCACGAGCGCGAGATCACCTTCTTTGCTCAAAAGCTGCGCCGAGCCGCCCGCGGAACGAACCACCTGCCCGCCACGCCCGGGATATAGCTCCAGGTTGTGCACCATCGTGCCGGGAGGAATGTGCTTGAACTGCAGCGCATTGCCCGGAAGAATGTCCGCGCCTTCACCGGTCGAAACCGTCGCGCCCACTTCCAGTCCCACGGGGTGGAGGATGTAGCGCTTCTCGCCATCGGCATAGTGCAGCAGCGCGAGGTTGGCGCTGCGGTTCGGGTCATACTCGATGGCCGCCACTTTCGCGGGCACGCCGATCTTCTCGCGCCGGAAGTCCACTTTGCGGTACTGCTTCTTGTGGCCGCCGCCGCGGTGCCAGATCACGATTTCGCCCTGGTTGTTGCGCCCGCCGGAACGCTTCTTCGGTTCCAGCAGCGCCTTCTCCGGCTCCTGCTTGGTGATATGGCTCTTGTCCACGACGGTGATAAACCGCCGCGACGCCGTGTATGGATTAAAGCTCTTCAGTCCCATCGCTGCCTCTTACCTTCTAAATGCCGTTTCTTTCCCCAACTGTCCCGGTCCTACAGATTCTCCGCGTATTCGATCATCTTTTCGCCTTCGGCGAGCTTCACGTAAGCCTTCTTCCAATCGCGCCGGTAGCCTTCGTTCTGGCCGCGGCGGCGCATCTTGCCGACAAAGTTTGCTGTGCGCACGCCGGCGACCTTCACTTTAAAGATTTGCTGCACCGCCTCTTTGATTTCCGTCTTCGTGGCTTTGGCCGAAACTTCAAACACCACGGTGTGCTGCGTCTCTTTCACGCCGAGGCCCTTCTCGGTAATGATCGGCCGCCGAATGATCTGATAGTGAGGGGTTGACATCGCTTATCCCTTCCCCTTTTTCGGTGCCGGCTTCGTGGCTTTCTTGGCTGCCGCCGGTTTCTTGGCCGCGGCCTTGGGCGCCGCTTCTTTCTTGGCGGGCTTGGCCGCCGGCGCGATTGTCGTCACGTCGGGCACGACCACGGGCTTCTTTTCCGGATCGAGCGAATGGCTCAGTCGCGCTACGGCATCCTTCGAGAGCACCAGCAGGTCATGCTTCAGCACGTCGTACGGCTGTAAAACGCTGGGCGCGGCGAGCTTCACGCCGTCAAGGTTGCGGCTCGCGAGTTCCAGGTTGCGGTTCTCGCCGTGCGCCACGAGCAGCGCCGACTTCGTACGGTTCAGCTTTTCGAGCGCGGCAACCAGTGACTGCGTCTTGTGC
>Ga0153915_10002653_pt1 | contig 16289 bp, 13 predicted proteins | sample Opewatmetagenome_2_FD_107003 | JGI IMG/M metagenome (GOLD analysis project Ga0153915, IMG submission 107003) | Freshwater wetland microbial communities from Ohio, USA - Open water 3 Core 3 Depth 3 metaG | ecosystem: Environmental > Aquatic > Freshwater > Wetlands | place: USA: Ohio, Lake Erie...
AAACCGGCAGATTGATCATCCCGAGAAGCCGGCCCGTTGGAGCCGTTATGCGCACGACACCGGGCGCGGTGCCGCTGGCAGAATAGACATTCCCTGCTAGATCCACCTTGATCCCGTCGCCGATACCGGCCCCTTCCGCGAAGAGCGTTTCACTCGAGAGCGAGCCGTCGGGCCCGATCACATAGCGCTTCATTCGACCCAGACCGGCAGTCAGATAGAGATATCGCTCATCAGGGGAAATGCCAATGCCATCCGGCGGCCCACCGAGCTCGCGCTGATCGAGCACCTTCTTTGGCTGCCCTCCCCGTAGGTACCAGACCCCGGCGGAGTCGAGCTGCTTGAGGCGGCTGTTCGCACCGTAGCGTAGGCCGAAATCCGGATCCGCAAAGTAGATCGCCCCCTCACGAGTAAGGACCAGGTCATTGGGTCCGTTGAAGCGCTTCCCCTCGAAGCGATCCGCCACGACGGTGCGTCGCCCGTCCTTCTCGAGGCGCATGATCGCCCCGTCATTGTCGGCACACCATAAGAGTCGCCCGGAAGAGTCAATGGCGGTGCAAGACGGTCCGATGAGGAGTACCTGCATCCGGCCGCTGCGCGATTGAATGCCGGCCTCCTCGATCTCGCTTCCGCTGTAACCTGCTCTGTCCAGAAACACGGAGACGGTCCTGTCGGGCGCGATCCGGTATATGACATTTGCGGTCAGGTCGCTGACCAACAAGTACCCTCTCTGGCCGTCCGGCACCCAGACCGGACCCTCCGTGATTCCGAACCGGTCCCCAAGTAGTTCAAGTCGCGCATCTGGCGCAATCACGGCATCCAGCGCTGGATCGGCGCGCTCAATGGAGAACGGCCGTGGTGTCGGAGGCGGTCCACCGCCACTGAGCGTTCCAGATATGGTCTCAGCCGGCTGAGCGACGAACGCAAGCAGGCACAGCCAGCGCAGCGCCGCGGCACTCATTTGGCTGCCAAGACGGCAACGATTTCGAGCATGTCGCAACCTTTAGTGGTCGGCTGGCAAGGCGAATGCCATCACGAACAGGCCATGGTTATGCGCCAGGATAGAATTGCCGCCCGAGGCGATGACGACGTATTGCCGACCGGTGCGGCGCGAAAGGTACGTCATGGGATTGGCGAAGGCTGCTGAAGGAAGTTGCATGCGCCACAACTCCGCACCTGTGCGCACGTCGATCGCCCGGAAATACTGATCAAGCGTCGCGCCGATGAATGCAATTCCGCTACCAATCGCGAGCGAGCCGCCAATATTTGGCGAGCCCATGGAGATATCGAGCGGTAACTGCATGCCGAGCGGGCCCGAATTACGCGACGTCCCGAGCGGACGGGTCCACAGCAGTTGGTGACTCTTCAGGTCCACGGCGCTGATCATGCCGTATGGCGGACGCTGGCATGGCATTCCGGTCGGGGAGCGAAACACCGCCGTATACACTGCGAAGTACGGCGAGCCCTCCTGATGGAAGATTGGAAAAGGAAGCTTCGCATTGGGATCGTTTCCGAAGTCCGCCGCCGGTACGAAGCGATTGCGGTTCGCCATCCGGAACGAATTGACGATCATGATGTTACGCGTCCTATCGACGGACACGCTGCCCCAATCGATACCGCCGAGAAAGCCGGCCGAATAGATCCAGCCCCGCTCGGACGGAGGCGTCATCGGGCCATCGTAGCGGGCGCTGCGGAACTTGATCCGACACCAGAGGGCATCGAACGGTGTCAGCCCCCACATGTCCTCCTCCGTGAGATCCGGACCGGCGAACGCCGGCATCCCCACCGAGAAGGGTTGCGTCCGCGCGGTCCAGTCTCCGCGGCCGGCACCTTGGGGCACGGGGCGTTCGGTTACCTTCGATAGCGCGTGGCCGTCACGTCGGTCCAGCAGGAATATCTGACCCGTCTTGGTCGCTTGGATGAGTGCCGGAACCGTCCCACTCCCATCGGGGAGATCAACTAGGACCGGCTGCGCGCCGACGTCGTAGTCCCACAGATCGTGATGCACCGTCTGGTAGGACCAGCGGACCTCGCCGCTCAATGCATCCAGTGCGACCACCGAACTGGAGTACTTCTCCGCCTGGGCAGAGCGATTGGCACCGTAGTAGTCCGGATTGCTGTTACCTGTCGGCACATACACCAGACCGAGACTCTCGTCAGCGCTGAGCAGGGACCACGCATTGGGTGTATTCCGGGAATAGTACTCGCCAGGCGGCGGCTCCCCATGTCTGTCCGGGTGCCCCAGATCCCACGCCCAGACCAACTTTCCCGTAATGGCATCGTAGGCGCGCACGACACCTGAAGGATTTTTCAACTCGCCGTTATCCGGCACTCCGCTCCCTACGACTGCAAGACCGCGCACGATGGCCGGTGGTGAGGTAGGAGTGTAAACGCCCTGCTTCATAGGACCGAGTCCTTGAAGCAGATCGACGACGCCCTGCGTCCCAAAGCTCCGACAAGGCGCTCCGGTCTGCGCATCTATCGCACGCAACGTCGCGTCTGCGCTTGCCATGAGCAGCCGCTGCGGGCACTCCGAAGGCGCCGTGGGCGGCTCGTAATAGGCGAGTCCACGGCACACCGTGGATGTGCTCCATGGGCGCAGGTGCGCAGCGTACTTCCATCGAACGGCGCCGGTGTCCGCATCGAGAGCAACGACGTCGTTCTGCGGCAGGCAGATGTAGACCAGATCGCCCACTTTCAGCGGAGTCACTTCAAAGGCGACCGGCTTGCCTTGCGGCCATTCGACACGATAACTCCACGCCAGCGTGAGCCTCGAGACGTTTTCGGGCGTAATGCGCGCCAGAGGCGAATAGTGGGACGCGCCCGCATCGCCGGCGTACGCCGGCCAATCCGCACCGACCGCCGGCTCCGCTTCTTGAGCAGGCTCTACTGCACGAGACGGGCTCACCACCAGGCAGCCTACAAGGCTAGCAAGCACCCCCGACAGCAAACGCGACGACCCGTTGAGGCAGCTCATGAGAGACGCCGGCGAACTCCGGGGAACAGAAAATACAGCGCGAGCACGACCAGCATTCCTAGTCTAGAAGCCAGCGCCCACCCGTCGAGGCCAATCTCCCAGAGCGACCAAACGAGGGTATAGGCGACCACGAGCAAATAGAGCCACATTCCCACTTGCCGGCCACGCCACAAGAAGACTGCTGAGGCGACCAGGACGACACCGGTCAGCAAGTAATAGAGCGAACCGCCGAGCCTGGCCAGCTCGGCTCCCCCGGCGGCAAGAACCAAGCCGAACACGAGCAATATCGATGCGAAGAGCCAGGGCGCTCCCTTGGCTGGCGCGATTCCCATAGTCCCCGCTCCTCAAGACCACTACGCGTTTGGACGAGGTTCGCCGTTCCCAACGAGGAACCCTACTTCGCCGGACCCTCGAGAACTCCCGCGACCTTCAATCCGATCTTGTAAACGGCATCGCATGCGGCAATGTAGAGCGTCTTGCCGTCAGCGTCGCCGAATGCGACGTTCGTCGCGCAGATCTGCTTCTTCGGCTCTCCACCGAGCACAGGCAGATTGATCGTGCCGAGCAACCTTCCCGCGGGCGACGTGACCCGGACAGTCCCCGGTCCCGCTCCTCCGGTTGAGTAAATGTTGCCCCGGGTGTCGGCCCTCATGCCGTCGCCGATGCCAACGCCCTGTGTAAACAGAATCGGGTCGCCAAGCGTGTCATCTCTTTTGACTGCATACCGCATCATGCGATCGCCTGCCGAAAGGTAAAGATAATTCTCATCTTGCGAGAGAGTAATCCCGTTTGGTATGCCCCCTAGCTGCTTGTCCGAGAGCAGCCGGGTCGTCTTGCCATCCTTGATAAGCCAGACACCGTCATCCATCTCCTTCAGTGGGCTCCTGCTCGCGCCGCGCAAGCCGAAATCGTTGTCAGTTAGATACACGGCTCCGTCCGATTTAATTGAGATGTCGTTCGGCCCGTTGAACCGCTTGCCGCCCGCGCCATCGGATAGCACGGTGTGCACGCCATCCTTTTCCAAGCGCATCACCTTGCGATCATTGTCGGCGCACCAGAGAATCCTTCCCTGAGGATCCACTCCCGAGCACGACGGGCCGATCAGGAGCACATGCGAGCGGCCAGCCCGCGTCTGTGTGCCGACGTTGTCAACGTCGTCACCCGTATAGCCCGCCTTCTCCATGAACACGGACACCTTATTGTCCGGCGTGATCTTGTAGAGCACGTTATCCAACAGCCCGCCGACCAGCAGGAAGCCACTCCCGTTCCCATCGCGCACCCAGGTCGTGCCCTCGTTGAGCCCGAATCCGGTCGCAACGAGTTCCACCTTGGCATCTGGCGCGATCAGGCTGTCCAGTCCTGGATCGGTTCGCGTGATGCTGAACGGTCTGGGCGCGGGCGCCGGCCCGTCTCCGCGCATTTGGGCACTCGCAAGAGCCGGCGGCTTTGTCGTCGAAGTTGGCGCAGCGACCGGAGCACCTATTGCGGATGCACCCAGAGACGACATGACCGCGACTAGGAACACGCCAATCGACTTCATCGCGAACCCCCTGCACAAGGCTGAAACCGGCCTCTCTGAAAAAGGGGCCTGCAGGCGCCCCAGGCTCACGCCTGGGCACGCTGCAGGCCTAGCGGGGGAGCAAAGACTCGGCACTAGAATTCACGCTTCACGGTGAAAGAGAATTCCCGGGGCGGCGCGACGTTACTCGAGATGTTGATCTGACCGCCGCCGAAGAGCTGGTAATAGTAGAACTTGTCTGTCAGGTTCGTGACCGCCAAGGTCGCCGACCACGGGCTGTTGGCCGGAGCGTAGTCAACCTGCGCGTTAAGCACTGAGTACGCTGGAACGATGTAATCCGGCTGCGGTGCCCGGAAGCCCGGTGCCGGATCGAAGTCCTGTTGCGACTGCCAGCTCCAGTCGAGTTTCGGCGTAATCGACCCATGGCCCATATCGAACCCATATTGCACGGTGGCGTGCATGTTCCATTCGGGTTGCAGGTGGTTACCGGGATGAATGTAGCCAGGGGCGCCTGGGGTCTTCACGCCGGACTCGAAGTGGTTATAGCCACCCGAGAAACCCACCTGGAAGCGGTCGAAGGGCGCCGCGGTCAATTCCCACTCGAACCCCTTGATCGTTGCCGGCTTACCCACCAGGACATACCAGGGCACCGTTCCCGGATTCGAGGGATACAGGCTGGCGCACACGGAGCCATCCGACTGCCAAGTCGCGCCCGGAAGCTCGCCAAGGCACTGAACGCCGGCTTCAAGTATGGAACGCGACTTGTAATCCGAGTAGAAGCCGGCGATGTTGAGACGGACGCGGCGATCCAAGAACTCATTCTTGAATCCGAGCTCGTAGGACACCAACTCTTCCGCGGGCGTGCTGTGCATCTGCTGCGCAGTGATCACGATCGTGGTAATGCCCGGAGGCCGCGAGCCTGTGGCTACCGTGAAATAGCCCAGTGTGTTGTCGGTGATCTGGTAGTCCGTCGACGCAAGCCAATCCCAACGATGCTGACTCGAGCTGAATGGCTCGCTGATTACCAGCAGGCCGGGGTGGTTGAAGTGGTATTCAACTCTGCCCGACGTCAAGCGCGCGCCTCCTGACACACGCCAGCGCGGCGTGAGCTTGTAATCCAGGTGGAAGAACCCGGATTCCGACTGATTGAATGCCCGATCGAACTCGTTGAAGTTATCGGTAATGTAGCCAATGAAGCCATTGGACTCGCCGTTGAAGCTTTCGAAGAACGACCCGAGCACCCAATTCAGGTTCTTGTCGAACAGGGTGCCATTCAGACGAACCTCGCCGGTCCGTTGATTCACATTTTGAGAGAATTTCGACAGAACATAGCCGAGCGGCGACTGGTCGCCGTTCTGAACGAAGTCATCACCGAAGTTCGAATAGGATCCGATCGCCGCTAGATGAACATTGTCCGCAATCTCATAGTCCACGCTGCCCGAAGTTGTCCACGAGTGCTGCAGCATCGTCGGAGGGTAGCAGATACCTGACGGCACCGGCTGATAAGGCGGCTGCTGAACCACACCTTGGAGAAGCGGGCGGCAGAACGACGAATAGCTGGAGTACGGCTGCCCCGGCGGCGGCATGAATCGATCGTCGTATCTCACGCCGAATTGGTTCTCGATCGCCTGGTTATAGACATTGATGAGGCCGCTGGGGTTTGGATAAGGGTTTGTGATCTTAGTCGTCAACTCCGGAGACGATTGATCGTCCCTTTTCTCAACATTGACCCCAAAGTTGACTTCGAGCCGGTCGCTCGGCACCCAGCGTAGCTTCAGGCGAACACCATTCTCTGTTCCGCCGCCTTCCTCGCCGGTCTTGCACCCGTGCGCCATGACGTCAGGCTGACTGGTAGGGAATGACCCTGCCAGCGCCGGCGTTCCCAGCTTGTTCATCTCACAGGTGAAGTCCAGCAGGGTGACGTATCCATCCTGCCGCTTGAAGTGTCCCGAAACGCGAGCGTACAGATTCGGGGCCAGCGTCGTGTCGAACGCGCCGGTCGCTGCCATTTCCTTGAATGAGCCGTAGGTCAAGGTGAGATAACCGCTGTCATCGCCCTTCGGCTGCTTCGTATAAAGTTTGATCGCACCACCGATACTGGCGTTGCCCGACAGCGTGCTCTGCGGCCCGCGGTCCACTTCGACGCGATCAATATCCGTCAAATCGAGCTCGGAGCCTACGACCGTGGCGTGATAGATGTCGTCGACGTACAGCGCAACAGCAGGGGCACGCGCGTAGCTTGCGTCATCTTGCGAAACCCCGCGCATGACGACCGTCGGCGATCCGCCTTCGTCCGCGTCAGGCGGATGCGTGTAGAGATTCGGAACCAACGCACCCAGACCACTAATGAGCGTGACGTTTGCCGATTTGAGCTCATCGGCTGTGGTCGTTGAGATCGCGATCGGCGTCTTCTGCACGTCTTCCTTCATATAGCGAGCCGTAACCACGATCTCTTCGAGTTGGCCGCTCTTTGCGGCTTCGTCATCCGCCAGTGCGCTAGCGGAAGCTGCAGTCAGCGCCACAAGGCACATGCTGGCGAGTAGTCGCTGCCCCATAGGCGTAGTGACGCTGAAATGTACTTTGCGTTTCATCTTGGCCCCCTCTTCCCCATTTTTTGTGGCGATTGAGTCTGCCGCTGAGCAATCGTTCAGGTGATTCAAGAAAGACTCCCCTCTTCTACCGGGAATGACAGCTCGATCCCTAGACGCATTTCAAGATTGCGGGCGAGTTCGCTGACGCTGCTGCCTGCAGGAATCTCGCGCTGCGCCTGATGCCAGAGCTCCTGGTTCGCGGCCGACAAAGGCATATGCAGTCCCAAGTCGGAGGCGACCTTCAGTGCGTTATCAATATCCTTCACCATGAGGTCAAACTTAAACGGGTCGTCGAATCTGCGGCTCAGGATCCTTTGCGCGATGTGTGTGCGGCTAATCCACGACATGCCCGTTGATGCGTTCAAGACACCCGTCATCGCAGCCGGCTCTAGACCGTAGCTCGCGCCGATCGCCAGCCCTTCTAGCGTGGCGAGCAGCGTGATGGCCGTGACTAGATTATTGACGGATTTCATCGCATGCCCGCTGCCGATCGGCCCCAGGTGGAATACGCGTTCGCCGAGAACCTCCAGGAGAGGCATCACCCGCTCCACCGCTTGCGGTTCTCCGCCGACCATGAAGACCAGCTCGGCATTCAGAGCGCCGATCTCCGCACCCGATACCGGCGCGTCAACCATTGCGACGCCCACCTCCATCAGTCGCGCCGCCGTCTTGGTCGTGTACCAAGGCTCTGACGCTGAGGTGTCGAGCAATAAGCTGCCGGGGCGGAAGCCCTCGATTAGGCCTCGTGTTCCGAACGCTACGGCTTCGACCTCGCGACCATGCGGCAACATCGTGACAACGATATCCGAGGCGGCGGCCACCTCACTCGGCGCCGACGCAATCATTATGTCCCGACCGATTTGCTCAAGGCGCCGCAACGCGCTCTGATCGATATCGTAGGCAATGAGCGGGTAACCCGCCGATGCGAGATGTCGGGCCATCGGCAGGCCCATAACGCCCAATCCGATGAAGCCTACCGGGGGCTTGAGCATGACATTTGTCGGCGCATGCGCCGCGCTCCCGGGTGGCGCGAACTCGGCGCCAGCCAGACGCCCGTCGAACGGTCCGCAGGCTTAGCAGCTCTAGCTATGGGATGTCTGGTGCATGGCCCCGCGCACGACCGATGCGCGATCGCGATGCCGAAGCAATCCCCATCTCGTCCGCAGACCATATCCCCCCGCACGGTTCGCCCATTCATGTCGTGGGCTTTCGCAGCGTCGACCAACAACACACATCAGTTGTCTGCTTGTCGGAGTCGCCCCCGCCGCAGCCCGTGCGTGCTCAGTGCGATGGATGCTATCAACCTTGTTTGCGTGTCGGAAGATACGTAAATGCGACATCTGCGTTCGCAAAAAACAAATGCCACCAGGCGATCGTCTCGCCGCCCCCACGCGGCGCAGCGTCGCAGGCATGTCAAGATTACCGAGGTCGAATCACCGCTCGAAGCTCGTGGCGAACAAAGTCGCCGAAGACAATCGAGCGATCGCTCTTTTCGTGGTCAGATCACTCGATATCACCACAAACCTCGCGAAAGGGCATTTGCGCTCACGAGTATCGCAACGGTATGGTTACGCCCGTCGGCAGGGCGGAAGACGGATGCCGATGCCAATGCGATGTTCTCTACTCGCGCTGCGGCTGTCCGCGAGTTTCAATATGATTCAACAGAGGAACTCAGCCAAATGAAGGTCGCGTTTATCGGTGTCGGAACTATGGGCGTGCCCATGGCCGCGAACATTGCAAAGGCCGGGCACGAACTCTTCGTGTTCGACTCCAATGCAGCCCGCACTTCACAAGTTGCCCGAGACATCGGCGCGACGGCGTTGCGCCGACTCAGTGATGCCGGCGCGGCGGAGATCATTGTGACTATGTTGCCGGACGGAAGGGTCGTGCGCGAAGTGGCGCTCGCCGACGGGGGTATCGCTTCGATTGCCAGACCGGGAACGATACTAATTGACATGAGCTCGAGCCAACCGCTGATCACGCGCGAGACCGGCGCTGCGCTCGCGTCGAAGGAGATCATACTCATCGATGCCCCGGTGTCCGGCGGAGTTGAGCGGGCGACGAAGGGGACACTGACTATCATGATCGGCAGCGATGATCCCACAGCTCTCCCCAAAGCGAGACCGATCCTTGCGTGCATGGGAAACACATTCTTCCATGTTGGCAGATTGGGCTCGGGCCATGCGGCCAAGGCGCTCAACAACGTCGTGGGCGCATGCAACTACGCTGTGCTGGCGGAGGCGCTGATCGTTGCCGAGCGCTACGGAATCGATCAGGAGATGCTGGTCGACATCGTCAATGTCTCCACCGGACAGTCCTTCGTCTCCACGGTGGTGATGAAGCAATTTGTAGTGCCCAAGACCTACAACACGGGATTCAAAGTCGGTCTCATCTCAAAGGATGCGACGATCGCCGCCGAGCTCAGCGCGCAATTGGGCTACGACGCCCCGTTCATGCGGCTGACAGACAAGCGCTGGGTGGAGGCGCGCGACGCGCTTGGAGCTGGCGAAGACAATTCAAAGGCCATCCTCGCGTGGAAGGGGGCCAAGTGAGCCCGCACGCCAAGCGGTGCCAGTGCGCGGCAAGAGCCGTGCAACGCAATCTTCACAGGGGAGTCTGTCCATGAGCAAAGACAACGAGGCCTTCAACAAGGGACTGGCGCTGCGGCGCGAGATGTTCGGGCCCGCCGGAGCGGACAAGGCAATCGAGGCGGCGAGCGAGCTCTCGCGTCCCTTGCAGGAGATGGTCACTAGGTTCTGCTTCGGTGAGGTGTGGCAGCGCCCGGGGCTTGATCGCAGGACTCGAAGCCTCATCACACTGGCCATGCTTATCGGAACTGGACGGTTCCTCCAGTTCCCTGCTCACCTGCGCGGTGCACTCGCAAACGGCGTATCCACGGAGGAACTCCGCGAATTGGTCCTGCATAGCCAGCTCTATTGCGGGATACCTTCCGCCGTGGAAGGCATGGCCGCGCTCGAAGCCACGTTGGCCAAGTAAGTCCGAGCGAGCGGCGGGATTCCCGTCACTGCACGGAACCGGGCCATTGGCTGTGGTAACCAAGAACCACCCTGCTGCCGATAGCATCGCGATCAGCACGCCTAACCATGCGACATTCTTCCCCAGGGGTGGCAGTAACCTGTTGAGGCACTCCGAACGAGGCATCCACTCGTACCACGACAACGTGCAGGCACCGGCGGTGGTTGTTCAAGCTGGTGTGGCCTGGCCTCGAACGAATATTCCAGGCAAACACATAGGGGCCCTATTCGCATGATCTGGTCACGGAACTACAGCCTTCTGGGCGACGCTTGGCTCTCGACTCTGTTCGCTGCCGTGCCGTTGGCCGTCTTACTGGGCAGGTCAGTGCCTAACGGAGGGGCTCCGGTGCTATGGCCTATGATGAATTAGACCGGGTCCTCGAGGTTGCCTCAGCAGTCTGATCGAACTTCTGCACGACGCAGCACTTCGTCGGGAGAATGCAATGAAGCCAGTCGGGAACGGTTGCGCCCTTATAGTTTGCGCATTGTGCGCCTGCCCCGTGTGGTCGGCGCCGTCAACTGCCTATGCCCCATCCGCCATGGAAAAGCGCGTACAGGCGCTTGAAGACAGAGCGGACATCGAGCATCTACTTATGGACTACGGTCGCGCTTTGGATGCGAGGGACTTCGCCCGCTATTCGAACATGTTTGCTGTCAACGGTCAGTGGGTCGGAAGTATCGGGTCGTTCAGGGGCCCATCGGCAATCAAGGCCGCAATGGAGAAGGCGTTTGAAGTACCGGCCGGCAAAGTTGCACCGGTATTCATTCACCTGCTGACCAACGCCATAATCGATGTTGATGGGGATCGAGCCGCCGCTGTCTCTAAGTGGACATTTGTAAAGATTGACGACAATAAGCCGACCATCGCCAACATTGGTCAATACGACGATACCTTCATCCGCGAGAACGGCCGATGGAAGTTTCTGCGTCGAGTGGCCCCGTCCGCTCTTGCGACAGTACCGAAGTAGTGCGGATGGGAAGAGTCGATTTTACCGCCTCTAGTAGGCGCACGCCCCGAGGCTTCCTTTCGACTTCCTGGCGGCTCTGATCTCAACGAAGCCGACTTCTGCTTGCTCGAGCTCACGACACCGGAGGCGGACTAGGTGGCATGTTCTCCTTTAGAAAGGCAACCAACGCGCGGACCGCGGGTCGGTTCATCTTCATGCGTGGAACCATGAGCTTCACCCAATACGCCGCGACGGGAAAATCCTCGAGCAGCGGCACCAGTGCGCCGGTCCGCAGATCCTCTTCGACCAGCATCCTTGACAAGATCGCAATTCCCAATCCCATGCGGGCGGCCTCCCGTACCATGCGACTGTCGCTGGATTGTATTCTTGAATGGACCTCGACTGACATTGAGCCACGCGCGTGTGTGAATCCCCACGTGCTTCGGAACAGCGAAGTCGACAAGCATTGGTGATCGACCAAGTCGGTCGGGTGTCGCGGTGCTTGTTTTCCGCGCAAGTACGAGGGTGCGCAGACCGTCACGAGATCGTATCTCCACAGCGGAACGTCGGTTACATTCGGATAAGAGATGGGCCAGGCCCCGAGTGCAATGTCGAAGCCTTCTTCCAGCGGATTGACGGAACGCTCCATTAGGGTGACGTCCATGTCCACCAGCCGGTTTTGCAGCTGGAAATTTGCCAGCATCGTGCCAATGAACATCGAGGTAATCGTGGGCGGAGTGATAATTCGCACGAAGCCTTGGACGCTCTGCTTGTTCGAGTTGAGCTCATTAAAGACCTCGTCGTGGGCGGACATCAACCGCATGAAATAGGGCAGGCACCGCTCACCGGCAGCCGTGAGTGTCACGCCGCGAGTGGAACGAGCGATTAGGTTCATGCCAACGTCCTTTTCGAGCTGCGAGATCCGCTTGGCGACCACGGAAGTCACGGCCTTCAGCTCACGCGCCGCGGCCGAAATGCTGCCCAGTCGCGCCACACGCAGGAACGTGCTTATGTTGAGGATTGTATTCATGCCGCCCCCTCGTCACGCACGCCGATGCCCGCTGATCGGTATTGCGCGTCAGTCAAAAGGTTAACCCATGTCCGGTTCTGTTGTCGCGCCGGCGAGTGACCCGTCGTCGTCGCGTGGTCGCCAATGGTGCAGACGGCGCGTTTGCCACGCGTCGTCTCAACCCGGGAAGGACGGCCCTGTTAAGCGCCGCTGCCGTGTCCGCCTAAGACTTTGCGGCGCGCCGATACAAGCACCTTGCGGGATGCCTATCGACAGTGAGTGGCACCCAGCTACTGAGGACGCGCGCTTGATCTCCGTGGTGATCACGAGAGCGGGCTTTGAGAGAAGCTGCTGGCGCGATCCCGATCCGGCCGAGGACGAGGCGGCCATGCAGTGACTGACCGAGCGGACCGTTCCGTCCTACGGCTACAGGGGCGCGAGCTCTTGTCGTGTCTACTGAATGTGCACTTGTTCAAGAGCACAATCAGCCGAAGGAAATCCAGATGGCGGCTAACTAGCCGAGCGCATATCCGGTATCCGCACCCGCCAAGTGTGAGGCGCGGTCGGCGGCCTGGACCGTAAGGCGGGCGAAGTCTTCCTTGCGCTTGTGGTGGCGGTCCGTTCGATAGACGAGCGTAAGGACGAAACGCAGGCGGTGATCAGCATCAAAGATGGGGGCAGCGATTGCGGCATAGCCAGAGAGGGTCACTCCCGAGGCATAGGAGATGGGATCGGCTTCGGCGAGGCGGCGGTGGCGGACGTTCTCGGCCAGAGCCTCTAGGGTCTTGAGACGTTTCTTTTGTTCGCTCTTGGACAGGCCGAGCTGGGAGAGCTCCTCATTGAGATGTTGCCAAGTTTGATCACGCGGCCCAAAGGCGAGGAAGATCTGGCCGGTGGCGGTGCTGGCAAGCGACGCGGTGCCGCCGATGTGAAACTGCAGCGGTTGCGGCTCGCTGCCCTCGCTGCGCGAGACGACCATGACCCCCTTGGCGTCCCAGGCGCAAAGCAGGACCAAACAGTTGGTCTGCTGCTGCAATGAGCGCATGGCATCGGTGGCGACAGCCATGAGCTCCATCCGCTGCAGTGCGCGAGTTCCGAGACGCAATGCGTACGGCCCCAGGCCGTACAGGGAGGAGTCGGGGTTCTGAACGACCAGGCCGGTTTCAATGAAGCTAATCAGATACATGCGCGCTTTGCTTGGAGACATGCCACTCAAGGCGGAGAGGGACTTGAGAGACAGGGGCACCTTGGCTTCCGCTATAGCCTCAAGCAGTCTGAATCCCAGCAAGATTGACTGAATACCCTTCGCCACACTGCGCCCCGTAAGGTCCACAAATTGAAATTAAGAAATTTTATGCTGATTCAGGCCATGCTGCTGGCCCGGGCTTTGCCGCACCCGTCGGCGTCCCGATAGCGTGCTAGCCGCCGGGCCCGAGCCCTGCTGTGCGCGACCTAGCAGGTCGTTCGCTTGACGCCCCGCGCGGGGAGCAATTATATTGAACGCATACAGCCTTTCTGAATAGAGAGGCCCATGGTGACTGTCGTGTATTGGACGTGGATTCAGCCTCCTCCCGCGTTCACTTGCAGCGGCTAGGCCTCCGACGTGCTGCGGACCTTGTGATCTGGCAATTCGCGGAATGTGGGTGGTCGTGTTCTTTCCATGCGGCGCTTGAGTATCTATCTATTCAGGCCCGCATGTGTCAGGCGCTGGATTACAGTCAACAGCTCCAGGGGGACTCATGAGAGAGAAGCATGTGTGGATGCGGCTGGCGCTCGCCGCAGGGTGTGTCGGGTTAGTATGCTGCGCACGGTCGGCTATTGCGGGTGAGCCAAAGGTCGCGAGGCTCACAGGCCAGGATTATTCCGAGATCGAGCAGCTCGTCAACAAATATGCGTACGCACTAGACCACTGTGCCGACAACGGCAATTCATACGCTGATCTCTACGTGGCCGACGGGGAATTCGGCGTGACTACAGACTGGGACACGCCGCCGACAAAGCTCATAGCGGGACACGATGCGCTCGCCGGACTGGGAGGTGGCACCGGGCCGGGCGGAGCCTGTAAGGATCCGAAACTGTCCCGCAACTATGGCGCGACGCACATCACCGTGGGTTTGGTGATCACGCCCGTGCCCGGTGGCGCGATCGGCAAGGCGGTCCCGCTCCTTCTCGGAGTGGACGGGGACCCAAACAAGATAGTGCGCCAGGGCGGCAAGCGGGACTTCTTCGTCAAAACCCGGGACGGCTGGCGTTTCAAGTCCGAATGGCACGTCGACGTGGCAACGGCCGCGGCACCACCCACGCCCGCACAGTAAAGAAGCGAGTTCGTGCGTCTGTTAGCAGATCACGAGCTTAGGGGATAGCGATGGACGAAGGCGCACGCCGCCTCGCTGCGCAACCATTCGCGTTCGCGCTCGATGCGCACGTTCGCAGTTGGTCTGGGGAGACGGCGGTTGGTACCGGCGGAGAACCCATTGGCACCTTGCCGTGGCCAGCTCAAGCCCGGGCACCCGCTTGAGCCCCATGGGCCCTATGGTAGGCGGGACAGGCAGCTCGGGCATTCAGTAAGGCATCAAGAGTCCCGGTGGCGCTCTCACACCACGGCCCGACGTCGTGTACACCAGCAGGCAGATCTACAACCCGACGCATGCACAGCCTGGCAATCTTGTCCGTGATGTTGATTACCAGGGCGTGCAGCGCCCCAATAGGCACCTGAATGGGTCAAGTCCTCCCGTCCATATCCACGAGAACCGTTGTCCGGTCCTGTATCTGCTGGCTCGCGGGCCACTTCTGAGTTTCATCCAATTCGGTCCGCTTTAACGCTCTCCGATCTCGTTGCCACAAATCATCTACGACTCACCGCGAACCAATCCCAATGCAAGGACACTCAAATGAAAGCAGCCGTCACCATGAGCGCGTGCGCACTCCTGGTCGCATCAGCGTTAGCGACATGGAAGGATTCGAAGGCCTTGGCTGCGGACTCTGCCGCGAACGATGCAAGTGCGCTGCAGATGCGCGTTCGCGCGCTCGAGGACCGCGCAGAGATCGAGCAGCTTCTGATGGAGTACGGTCGCACCCTGGACGCACGCGACTTCGCGGCCTACTCGCAGCTGTTCGCATCCGATGGTGAGTGGATCGGCGCTCAGCCGTTTGGTGCGCTCAAGGGGCCTGCGGCCATCCGCGCGCGGATGGAGGCGAAGTACAAAGTCGCTCCGGGCTCGTTTCACCTGCTGACCAACGCAATCATCTCCATCCAGGGTGAGCGCGCGACGGCACTCTCCAAATGGGACTTCGTGATCCCGGTCGATGGCAGGCCCGTGATCTTTGCCGCGGGGCGCTACGACGACACGCTGATCCGCGAACACGGACACTGGAAGTTTAGTAAGCGCGTGGTCGCGGCGGCGTTCACCGCGGCCAGACCCGCGGCCGCACCCGCGGCCGCACCCGCGGCGCCAAAGCCATAGCACCCAGCATCTCGCGCTGCGCGGGGGCCGCCGCCCATGTGGGCACTGACCCTGAAAATTAACCCTGAACCCGGTCCGAATTATCGGAGCGGCTCAGTACGCCGGAAACTAACCCTGGAGACGGTCCCACGAACATAAGCGGTTCACGAGGTACGAAAGTCCTATGGCCCTAGGCCCAAAGATACCGGGCGAGACGCGAAGCGAACGTCGAGCATCGCTGCGTTGGCGCTGCAGACGGAGAAGTCCATCTCTGCGCTCGCCATTCAGAGCGAAACATCGACCTCGGCACTTGCGCTCAGCACGGACCAGGCACTCAGCGAGCGAGACTTGAACAGCCGTCTATCGATTCTCCTGCATGTAGATTGCGCGCTCATGAGAGAACGCTTTGAACCCAAAGACCCCGTGATAGCTGCCCATGCCGCTTTGATTGACACCGCCGAAAGGCAACTGGTTCTCCAGGTAATGGGAGAAGAACGCGTTGATCGTCACGCCGCCCGATGAGGTTCTGCTCAGTATCTTGTCGATGTTGCTGCGATTGTTGCTGTAGATGTAAAGCGCCAATGGCTTGTCACGGCGCTCGATGTACTCGATGACCTCGTCGAGGTTCTTGTAGGTCAGGACGGGCACGACCGGCCCGAAGATCTCCTCCTGCATGATCAGCATGTCGGGCGTGACATCGGTGAGCAGCGTCGGATGGACCGTGCGGTCGGCCTCCTCCAGGGTGCCGCCCACGGCGATCTTCGCGCCCTT
>Ga0153915_10002654_pt1 | contig 16287 bp, 16 predicted proteins | sample Opewatmetagenome_2_FD_107003 | JGI IMG/M metagenome (GOLD analysis project Ga0153915, IMG submission 107003) | Freshwater wetland microbial communities from Ohio, USA - Open water 3 Core 3 Depth 3 metaG | ecosystem: Environmental > Aquatic > Freshwater > Wetlands | place: USA: Ohio, Lake Erie...
CAGCAACAGCAACAGCAACAACAGCAACAGCAGCAGCCACAACAGCCGCCCCAGAAAAAAGTCCATCCTCCGACGGATACCTTTGCCGAAAATTACTACTACCTCAAGCAGATGAGTAAAAAGACTCCGATGGCCGTTGTCTTCCACGACGGCCAGGTCATCGAAGGATATATCGAATGGTACGACCGGAATTGCATTAAGCTCAACCGCGATAACGCCGCCAACCTGCTGGTCTTCAAGAGCCATATTAAATATATGTACAAGCTCCACGAAAACAAGGACTCCCAGGAACCCGAGAAAACCGATAAAAAATGAGCCTGCCTCGGATCGGGATCACGATCGGCGATCCGGGGGGAATCGGCCCTGAAATCGTTGTCAAATCCCTTCTCGATACGAATGCCCTCCCGCGGGCTCAGTTCGTTCTTTTTGGAGCTCTCTCTATCCTCGATGCGGCGGAGACAGCGCTCGGAAAATATTTAAAATGTTTGCCTTACGACACCAAGGAGGATAGAGAAGAAGCCCGCGTCTTTTTTAAGGACGTGAAGACTCCGCTCCCTTCGGTCTGGAAAGGGAAGGCTTCCGCTGAGAACGGGCAGGCCTCTTTTCTTTTTTTTGAGGACGCCGTCCAGGCAGCTCGGCGGGGTGAGCTCCAATCCATCGTGACGGCTCCCATATCCAAGCTATCCTGGGAGCTGGGCGGGATATCCTGGCGCGGCCACACGGAATACCTCGAGCAGTTCTACCCGGAGGCCATCATGACGTTCTGGTCGGAGCTGCTGACCGTAGCCTTGTCCAGCCATCATGTGCCGTTGAAAGAGGCGCTCCGAAAGGTCAAGAAAAAGAACCTGTTGAGATTTTTCCAAACCCTCGCTCGGAGCATGGAGACAGCCCGGCCGGGTTCCTACGAATTCTTGGTGGCCGGTTTGAACCCGCACGCGGGAGAGGACGGGCTGTTGGGCCAGGAAGAGAAAGAAGAAATCATCCCGGCCATCGAAGAAGCCAAAACTCTGGGGCTTCCTTTCAGCGGGCCTTATCCCCCGGACGTTGTTTTCCGGGCCGCCCTCGGGCAGCCTGAGAAAATCGTCGTCGCCCTCTATCATGACCAAGGCTTGATCGCCTTCAAGCTCGAATCTTTTGAGACGGGCGTCAATGTGACGCTGGGAATGCCTTTTATCCGGTCTTCTCCCGATCATGGGACCGCCTTCGATATCGCCGGCAAAGGCCGGGCCAGCTGCCGGAGTATGGTCGAAGCTATTCGGCTGGCGGTCGAGTTATCGCCTTGCCCTCTTTAGCTCTCTCTGCAATTCCCGGTCCCTGTCCCGTTCCTTGATGACGTCCTTCTTTTCATAGACGCGTTTGCCTTTGGCCAGGGAAATCTCGACCTTAATCCGGCCTTTGTCGTTGAGGATGACTTTTGTCGGGACGAGGGTGAACCCCTTTTCCTTGATCTTTCCGGTCAGGCGCTTGATCTCCTGGCGGTGGAGGAGGAGCTTTCTCGGCCGCAGCGGGTCGTGGTTGAACCGGTTGGCGGCCTCGTAGGGGCTGATATGGCATTGGACGAGGAAGACTTCGTTGTTCTTGATCTCGGCGTAGCTGTCCTTCAGGCTGATCCGGCCTTCCTTGATGGATTTCACTTCGCTGCCCTGGAGGGCGATACCCGCTTCCAGGCTCTCAAAGATTTCGTAGTTGAAGAAGGCTTTCTTGTTGACGGAAATGCTTTTCATGGCCTCACGACTCCGGCTTGGAGAGGACCCGGATCAAGCTGATATGCCTTTTGTTCATCTTTTCGACGATGAATCGATAGCCTTCATAATCGAGGGCCTCTTTCTCGTGGGGAATACGGCCGAATTCGTATAAGAAGAATCCGGCCAGAGTCGTATACTCCCTGAGTTCCGGCAGCTTCAAGGGCAGCTTTTCGTTGATGTCCTTGATGGCGGCCGATCCCTTAATGACGAAGATATGATCGGCGACCGCATGGAACCAGGCTTCTTCTTTGTCGTCGTGCTCATCCTGGATGTCGCCGACGATTTCCTCGATGATGTCTTCAAGAGTGACGATCCCTTCCATGCTGCCGAACTCATCGACGACGAAAGCCAGGTGCAGGGCGCTCTCCTTCATCTGGAGCAGGACTTTTTCTACGGATGCCGACTCCGGGACAAAGAGCGGTTTGCGCATGAACGCCGTCAAATTTATTTCTTTATTATCAATCAGATAGGGAATTACGTCCTTCGCATGGATCAGGCCTTCGATGTGATCGAATCGCCCCCGATAAACCGGGAACCGGGAAAATCCCTCGTTCTGGATGATCTCCAGGATCTGCTGTTTCGAGGCTCCGATCTCGATGGCCTTGACGTGGGGGCGCGGGGTCATGATCTCTTTCACGGGGCGAGAGGCGAGGTCCATGATTTCTTCGATCATTTTTCTGCGGAAGGCGGACATGCCTTTGATGCCCTTAGTCAAAAGAACCTTTGTTTCGTCCTCCGTCATCGCCCGCGAGATGCCCGGCCGCTCTTCGCGCGAGGAGCGGAAAATCAGGCTGGACAGGAAAGTGAAGGCTTTGACGAAGGGATAAAAGAGGACGAGGAAAATCTTAATCGGAGTGATGAAAAGAAAAGAAAGCTTCAAGGGATGATAGGCGGCATAGATCTTGGGGTTGATCTCGGAAAAGATGAGGAGCAGGAGCGTCGTCGCGACAGTAGCCAGCAGGACGGCCTGTTTTTGATTGGGGATGAGGGAGACGAAAATATAGGTTGCCACAGAGGCGGCGGCCACGTTGACCAGGGTATTGCCTATGAGAATGGTCGTCAGGAGATGATCGATCCGGGCCAGGATTTTTCTGACGGCGCCGGCCTTGGCTGAACCCTTCTTCTCCAAATATTCCAGGGTGTAGGGATTCGAACTGATAAACGCCGTCTCCAAGGAATTGAAAAAGGCGCTGAGGATGACAAAGAACAAGAACAGCAGGAGAGCCGACAAAGGCATGATGACAGAGGTCAGATGTCCAGGTCGGCCTTGACGTCTTTGAAGCAGTGGGAAAGCGTGTGAAATATCTTCCGCTCGATTTGTTCGGAAGGAAGAGAGGACGCGACCGAGATCTCGGTGACGACCAACTCCTTGGCCTTTTCCATCATCTTTTTCTCGCGGAAGGAGAGCGGCTTGATCAGGCTGAGGTAGAACAAGCTTTTCAAGACGGCCACCATGTCCAGGATTGTTCCCGACCTCATCAAGTTGACATGTTCCTTGTAGCGGCCTTTCCAGTTCATGGTCACTTCAACATCGCCGTTTTTCATGACGTCGAAGATTTCCTTCACGGAGAGTTTAGAGATGAGTTTACGGATTCCAATTTCATCGGTGGACGTGGAGGGGACCAAAACCAGGGTGTTATTGGCCAGGATTCTCAGATGATAGACTTTGAAGCTTTCCCCGTCGTAGGCCTCTTGTTGGATATCCTCTATGACGCCAAGGCCTTGATTGGGATAAATGACTCTATCGCCAATCTTGAATGAATTCATGAACCCCTATTATAGAAATTTCCCGGCGAGGAGTCAATCGAATTAAAACAAAAATAAAAAATAAAAAAAGGAAAACCGAGACCGTTTTTATCGGCGAAAAGAAGGAGCGGGGACTTAAAAAGTCCGGCGGAGCGGTTTAGGTAAGGCGTTATAGAGCGTCGTCCGGGAGACGTTGAGGATCTTCGCCGTCAGGCTGATATTGTGAAAGGTGATCTCGAGAAGATAGCGAATATATTCCTTCCTCAAGTCTTCCAGCGTGGGAAACTCATTCTCGTTTTGGGCCGATAAAATTTTCCTCGACCCGAGGTAAGACTGTAGATATTCGGCGCCGTTCATCTTGTTTTGCACCTGTTGATGATTTGGAAATTGTTGGAGACGACGTAAGAACAGGCGAGGTTGGAAGCGATGGAAAGAGCCCAAGCCAAAGGCCGGCTCCTCTTATACAGCTTCTTAAGGCTGTAACAAGCCAAGGCTGTAAACCCGATCTTGACGGCAGCGAAGGCATAGGGATCCTTGGTCACAGATTTGAGCACGGGATTCTTTTCTTCCACGCCCGCAATTTTGAGCGCCTTGAGAGTGGAAAAATAATCGGCGGCGTTGAGGGCAGCGAGCGAGATCAGGGACGCGTTGTAGAGAGGGCCTCCGATGTCAGAGGCCTTGAGTTTCGGCAAGGCGGATTCTTGACGGGAAAGGGCGGGGCTTGCGGTACTGATAATAACGGGGAAGGAACGGTCCCGCATTGCCGGTGCCGGCATCGGGATGAGGTCAAGATTTTGGAGCGGTGATGCCGGGGCAGCAGGGAGAGGCGTTTCGAGAAGAATAAAAATAGGATCGGATACGGCGAGGGCGGCCGCGCTCAGGAATATTAGACTGACGACGATTAGTCGCGCTTTTTTCATAATCTCGGCTCCTTTTCGGCGCATGGGGTACTTATTAAAGCAAAAAAAATGCCAACTGCGTCGAATCTTTATAATTTGTTTAGTATGTTTTAATTATGAAAATAAAGTTACAATTGAAGCTTCGTGGATAATGTTTAATATATGGACATAATTTCGACCTTAAGCTATTTAATTATATTATTATAAACAGATTAAGTTGAATATAATAGAATTGTTCATTTTTAGGTCATCTTAATGGAATTATAGATTTAAATTGGCGAAAATTCTTGAGCTCTTTTCGGTACAGAGCCAATTACACCTTGACAGAAAAGGGCAGCTCTATTAACATACTACTCTAAATTCTTGTCGAGGTTAGAGTACGATGAAGCCAACCTTCCGGCCGAACAATAGAAAAAGAAATAAGAATCATGGCTTTCTGGTCAGGATGAGTTCCAAGGGCGGCCAGAAAGTCATCAAAAGAAGAAGACAGAAAGGCAGGACTCGCCTCGCTGTTTAATGGGTGAAAGCTATAGTCCTCGCGAGAGGATTGGGAAGAGAAAAGAATTTTCGCATCTTTACAAAAAGGGCCGCTTAGCCAGAGGAACGTATTTCAACCTGATTTATCTTCCCAATAGCTTATCTTATTCCCGAATGGCCGTCGTCGCCAGTAAAAAAATCGGCAATGCCGTTCAGAGAAACAAGGTTCGAAGACGAGTCAAGGAGTTGTTCAGAAGGAACAAAGAATTGTTGACTTTGCCCGTGGATATGATCGTCGTCACCAAGAAAGGCATCCAGGACGCCTCCTGGGAAAATATGAAGAGCCAGTACCTTTCCATGATCCAGGCCGTGGCCGCAAATAAGTAGCACGCATGAAATCGATCGTCCTTCTTTTAGTCAAAGCCTACAAAATGCTGATATCTCCGCTGTTGGGCCATCACTGCCGTTTTGTTCCCACGTGTTCCGACTATACCTATCAGGCTATTGAAAAATTTGGGATTCGTCGAGGACTCTACCTGGGAATGAGAAGGATCCTGAAATGCCATCCTTTTCATGAAGGAGGGTTTGACCCCGTTCCTTAAGAGGTTAGAGAATGGATACAAAAAGAATTATCTTGGCCATCGTCCTTTCGTTCCTGGTCTTATTCCTTTACCAGCTTATTTTTTTCAAAAAAGCCCCTGAGCCTCAACCGGGTGCCGTCGTATCCTCCAAGCCCGAAAAGGTCCAAACACAGACGCCTCAGCAGAAGGAGCCTGCCGCCCCCCCGATTCAGACCCAGGAATCAAAGCCCGAAGTGGGGAAGCCCAGCCCTGAACTGGTCGCCGCCCAGAGGGAAGACCTGGTGACCGTTTCTACATCGCTGTATCAGGCGGTGTGGAGCAATAAAGGCGGAGTCCTGCAGAGCTGGAAGCTCCGAGCTCACAAGAATGAGAAAAAGGAAGACCTTGAGCTTGTTTCTGCGTTCGCCAAAGAGACCGGGATATATCCTTTTGCCCTGCTGGATGATAGTCCGGAAGCGGCCAATGCCGATCTCGCCGGGATCAAATTGAATGCTTACAACAGCCCTTTCTACAAGACCAATATTCTCGCCCTTGACCTCAAAGACGGCCAGAAGGGTGAACTTCGCTTTCAATACTCGGATGGGAAGGCAATCGAGGTCGAAAAGGTCTTGACTCTTTACGGGGGCAGATATGACCTTGAAATCGCCGTCAACGTTCGTAAAAACGGCCAAAAAGTGGAGCCTCGCCTGCTCTGGGGGCCGGGAATTGGGAATCCAACGGCCGAGGAGCTCAAGAATCGATTTGTCGGGGGTAGCGGAGTAACGGTCCTTGCCTCGGGCAATCTCTACAGGGTTAATGAGTTGAAATACAAACCCGAGCAGAGCGCTTTCAACTTCGTGAACTGGGCCGCCTATGATGACAACTATTTCGCCGCCCTTTTTCTCCCCGCTCCGGAGAGCGGCACGGCTGCTTTTTTGAAGAAAGATACGGAAAAAGCTTCTTTCTTCTTCCTGTCCGTCAATAATCCCCGCCGGGCTTTTATCGGACCCAAAGAATACGACGCCCTCACGGCCTTCGGGCATGATGCCCGAAAAATCGTCCGTTTCGGCTTTTTCGGTTTCATCGCCGAAATACTTCTCTACTCGATTAAATTTATCCATAAGTTCATCCCGAATTGGGGAATCGCCATCATTATCCTGACGATCCTGATCAAAATCGTCTTCTTCCCGCTGACCTACAGCAGCACCAAGTCCATGGCCAAAATGCAGGAACTGCAGCCGAAGGTCAAGGCTTTGAGGGCCAAATACAAGAAGGCCAAGCAGGACATTGCCCAACGTCGCGAGATGAATGAAGAAATGATGAAGCTCTATAAGGAGCACGGCGTTAATCCTGCCGGCGGGTGCCTGCCCATGCTCATCCAGATCCCCGTTTTCTGGGGAATCTTCAAGCTGCTATCCGTAGCCATCGAGCTCAGGCACAGTCCTTTCATGCTTTGGATCAAGGACCTTTCGGTGAAAGACCCGTACTATGTCACGCCCATCCTCATGGGCATCACCCAGTTTATCAGCCAGAAAATGACGCCGACTTCAGCCGATCCTTCCCAGGCTCGGATGATGCTCATCATGCCCGTCATCATGACGATTTTTTTCATGAATTTCCAGAGCGGTCTGGTTCTCTATTGGCTGACATCCAACGTCCTTCAGATCGGCCAGCAATATATCATGAATCGGATGATCCAAAAGAAAAAAAGTGAGTCCCATGGAAAACGACGAAAAGATTGAAGAGAAAGAAGAAAAGCCGGAGTTTAAAGGCAAGAATCTGGAAGAAGCCATCAGCCTGGCCGAGCATAGGCTGAAAATCCCGCGGTCCGAACTCAACTATGAAATCGTGACCGAAAAAACAAAACTCTTCGGCATCAGCAAAGAAATCGTCATCCGGGCTTGGCCGAAGATCGAGGCCGAGGAAAACGCCGTGGCCAATTTTTTAGACAAGTTCCTCCCCTGTTTTCCCCTGGAAATTTCCTATGAGATCAAGAAGCGGAACGGCTTCGTCTATGTTATTTTCGAGGGAAACGACAAGCCGCTTTTGCTCTGGAAGGACGGCTCCCTGTTGTTGGCTTTTCAACATATTTTAAACAAAATCTCGTCGCAAAAGGTCCAGGTGGACTGCGAGTTTTTCAGGAAGCGGAAAGAGAAGAAGCTGAAGGAATACGCCCAGCAGGTGGCCCGGCAAGTTTATGAAACGGGCAGAAATGAAATCCTCGACCTGATGAACCCGTACGAGCGAAGAATCGTTCATATCGCAGTCAACCAGATCCCCGGCATTACCAGTGAGAGCCTGGGCGAAGGATTTCTGAAGCGGGTGAAGGTCTTTCCTGTCGAGAAAAATAAAAAATAAGGATTCCACCTTCGCTGTATTGCGGCTTCTTTTTTACGAATCATTTGTTCTTTACTAATCCTAGAGGCTCCGCTAGAATTTAAAGGTTCGCTTCTATTTCGCGCGGGTAGAAAAGGGAAATGATCCGGAGACCGCAGAAGCGACCATGGAGGGTTTAGCCTTCCCGAGGCCTCCTGCGAGGGCAGCCGGCTCGGAAGAAGACGGCCGGCGAAGTTGTCTGAGCTTCCCGGCAAACGTCCGTAAAATCGAGGCCGGGAAGCGAGTCGTTCGCCGCCGAGAAGGAGGGCTCGGGAACGGCGTGAAAAACCCGGTTGGGGAGCGAGGCCGTTTCCGGATCGTTTCCTGATCATTTTCCCCGCATGAAATAGAAGCGAACTAATTTAAAAAATGCTCGATCTTAGCCTTGACGATACGATTATCGCCATCTCGACGCCGCCCGGTTTTGGAGGAATCGGGATTGTCCGGCTGAGCGGGGAAAACGCCCTTCCGATCGCTAAGAAGATATTCCGGCATAAAAATAAGTTCAGAGGCAAGATTTTGCCGAGACAGGCGATGATCGGAAACCTCTTCGATTTTGAGAAAAGCGAGATATTTGATGAGGCTTTCCTGATTTTTTTCCCGGCGCCTCGCTCCTACACAAGAGAAAATATCGTTGAGATCAGCTGCCACGGCAGCCCGGCAATCCTCGAGGAAGTTGTCCGGCTCGGCGTGAAAGCCGGGGCCAGACATGCCCACCCAGGAGAATTCACCCTAAGGGCTTATATGAATGGCAGGATCGATATCATTCAGGCCGAAGCAGTGAATGACTTGATCAGGGCGGCTTCGACTAAACAAGCCAGGATTGCCTTTGGCCACATCGAAGGCCGGCTGTCCAGACTGATTTCCGAGATCCGCAATAAAATCGTCCATTTGCTCTCTCAAATTGAAGCCGCTATTGAATTCCCCGACCAAAACCTCCGGATAACTCCGCAAAAAATCTCGCAGGCGTTTGAAAAAATGATCGGATTTCTAGAAAAACTGGTGGCCGGCTACGATGCGGGCAAGGCCTTGACCGAGGGGCCTACCATCGCTATTACGGGAAGGACGAATGTCGGAAAATCGACCCTTTTCAATGCTTTGCTTGAAGACGAGCGGGCTATCGTCACGCCATACCCCGGAACAACGCGGGATTATCTGCGAGAAAAAATAAGAATCAGAGACGCCGTCTTCAACCTGGTCGACATGGCGGGGCTCGGCGCCGCTTCTTCTTTCATCGAGAAAGAGGGCATGAAAAAAGGGAACAAAATCGCCCGGCAATCGGAAGGACTCCTGGTGTTGTTGGATATGTCCCGCAAAGAAACGCGAGAGGACTTTGCTCTCATCGATAAATACAGGGAAAAAAAAATTCTCCTCGTTTTTAACAAGGTCGACCTGCCTAAAAAAATGGATGCTGAAAAAATCAGGAATCGGTACAAAGATCTTCCTTCTCTGGAAATCTCGGCATTGCGCGGGACGAATCTAATTCATTTAAAAAGGCATATTTATGAGGTTTTTCTGCCCGCGATTAAGGATGGAGAAAATGTTATTTTCCATCTTCGTCAGAAGCTCCTGATCGAAGAAATGCTCGATCATTTGAAGACTGGCCGTGGACTTCTCGAGTCAGGATATTCCGAAGAAGTCTATGCCGAGGAAATTCGAAAGATCGTCCCCGTCGTCGGGCGGCTCACCGGTGAAATCCGTGCCGACGATGTGATCGAAGATATTTTTAGCCGGTTTTGCGTCGGCAAGTGAGATGAAAAAAACGTCTGAAGATTTTGACGTTGTCGTGATCGGGGCCGGTCATGCGGGCTGCGAAGCCGCGTATGCGGCAAGCGCAATGGGGCTTCGGGTTTGCCTGGTGACTATCCATCTGGAAACGATCGCCCAAATGTCCTGCAACCCGGCCATCGGGGGGCTTGCTAAAGGCCATCTGGTCCGTGAGATCGATGCCCTCGGCGGAATAATGGGTCTTCTAGCCGACGAAACAGGAATCCAGTTTAGGCTCTTGAACCGGAGCCGCGGCGGGGCAGTCCAGGCTCCTCGAGCCCAATGCGATAAAGCCCTCTATAGACTGACCATGAAAAAATGGCTCGAAAATATTTCCAATTTGACCGTTTTCCAGGGAATTGTAACGGAAATCCTTGTTGATAAAGGGATGGCCAGGGGAATCCTGACCATGGACGGCTGCGCGATATTGGCGAAAGCCGTCATTGTGACTCCTGGCACGTTTCTGAACGGGCTTATTCATATCGGGCTTAAAAGCTATCCGGCTGGAAGAGCGAACGAGCCGGCAGCTCATGAATTAAGCGAATGCTTAAAAAAATTGGGTTTTCGGACCTTTCGCCTGAAGACAGGCACTCCGATGCGCCTAGACAAACATACGATCGATTGGGGCAAATTCAACCCTCAGCCGGGCGATGAGCAGCCGGTCCCCTTTTCCTTCCGGACGAAAAAGAAGCTCGAGAATATGGTGATCTGCTATAGCGGCTACACAAACAGCCATACTCACGAAATCATCAGGAATAACCTGGACAAGTCCCCCCTTTACAGCGGGAAAATCACGGGTATCGGTACGCGCTACTGTCCTTCGATCGAGGATAAAGTGGTCAAGTTTCCCCATCATTCTCGCCATCAGTTTTTTTTGGAGCCAGAAGGATTGGAGACTTGCGAAATCTATGTCAACGGCATCTCTTCCAGCCTGCCTTTTGAAATACAGCGGGAGATCCTGAAAAGTATCCCTGGCCTGGACCGGGCAAAAATATTAAGGCCTGCCTACGGAATTGAATATGATGCTGTGGCGCCGACGCAGCTCCTTCCGACTTTGGAAGTGAAAATCATCGGCGGCTTGTACCTGGCCGGTCAGATCAACGGCACTTCAGGCTATGAAGAGGCGGCAGCCCAGGGGCTTATGGCCGGAATAAACGCTGCCCTGAAAATCAAGAAAAAAAAGCCCTTTATCATACGCCGCGATGAAGCTTATATAGGGGTACTTATTGACGACCTGATTTCAAAAGGCGTAGAGGAACCGTACCGCCTTTTTACTTCACGCGCCGAATACCGTCTCAAGCTACGAATCGATAATGCCGATAAACGATTGATGGAATACGGAAATGAGCTTGGCCTGATAAAAAAGGCGGATTTCGAAGCATTTCTCGGCAAGCAGGCAAGGGTCCAATCGGTCTTCTCTTGGCTGGAGGAGAGGAAGATTTCCTTGGCGAACAAAGATAAGATTTCTCTGAAAGACTACCTAAAAAAACCTGAAATTCATCTGAATAATGTGCTAGAATACGGAAAGATTCCTGTTTCTTTGACAGACGAAGAAATCAGGCATATCGAGGCAGAGGTCAAATACGAAGGCTATCTTAAAAAACAGGAAAAAGAGATCGCGAGGATCTTGAAGATTGACGGGTTCAGGATTCCAGAAAACACTGATTTCAAGAAGATCCACGGCCTGACGAGGGAAGCTATCGAGAAAATGGAAAAGTACAGACCCATGACGGTCCGCGAAATGAAGAAAATCTCAGGGCTGACGCCTTCTGATATCTTCAATGTCTATATTTATCTCAGTCTGCAAAAGAAAATAACGTCTGGCGGGCATAATGTTTCACGTGGAACATTGAAGGATAATGAATAAAATCATCGCGGTCGCCAATCAAAAAGGAGGGGTAGGGAAGACGACTACCGCCATAAACCTATCCGCCTCCCTGGCCATGAAAAAGATTCGGATCCTTCTCATAGACCTGGACCCCCAAGGAATGGCTACGGCAGGCTTGGGAATCTCCAAAGAGCCCAACAAGGGTATCTATCAGGCCTTGATGAACGGGAATGATCTCATGGAAAATGTCCAAGGAACAAAGCTGGACAACCTCTATTTCTGTGCCTCCTCGCCGGAGTTGGCGGGCGCAGAAGCAGAGCTTTTTACCAAGGATAACCGAGAGGGAAAGCTCCGTGAAGGCCTCGAGAAGGTCAGGGCACGGTTTAATTATATCTTCATTGACTGCCCCCCTTCCCTGGGATATCTGACGATCAATGCATTGTCCGCTGCAGATTCTGTTCTGATCCCTGTTCAGGCCGAATTCTTTTGTATGGAAGGGATTCCCGACCTTCTCCAGACACTAAATGAGGTTCGGACCTACTTTAATGCTTCTCTCAAAATCGAGGGAATCCTTCTGACCATGTTTGATGAGCGGACTAACCTTTCGAAACAGGTCGAAGACGAAGTCAGAAAATCCCTCAAGGGAATCGTGTATAATGTCGTCATCCCTCGAAGCGTCAGGCTGGCCGAGGCCCCCAGCTTTGGCAAGCCCATTGTGCTTTATGATATAAAATCCAAGGGAGCAGAGGCCTATCTCAATCTAGCAGAGGAGATTCTCCAAAAATGAAGAAAGCATTAGGCAAGGGGATCAAAGCATTTATCCCGGAAGAATACGGTATTCTGAAGGATGAGAAGTACGCCGAATTGGAAATTGATGAGATCAAGCCCAATCCTCTCCAGCCGCGAATGAAGTTTGACGAGACGGCCATTGATGAGCTTGCCCGATCAATTAAGGAGGCGGGCGTCCTCCAGCCGATCCTTTGTGTTGCTGAGGAAGGATATTATAAGATCCTGACAGGCGAGAGGAGGTGGAGGGCCGCTCAAAAGGCCGGACTCCGGAAAGTCCCCGTCATCATACGAGATATTCCCAACGAGCAGCAGCTTGAGATTTCCCTTATTGAAAACCTCCAGAGAGAGGAATTGAATCCGATCGAAATCGCCAGTGCCTATCAAAAGCTGATCGATGAGTTGAATTACACGCAGCAAGATGTAGCCGACAAGGTAGGCAAGGACCGGACCTCGGTCACCAATTTTTTGCGCCTGCTCAAGCTTCCTCGGGAGGTCCAAGAAAGCCTCAGAGAAGGGGAGATTTCCATGGGCCATGCCAGAGCGCTATTGTCCGTTGAAATCCCCGAGTTCCAGGCTGAACTGTGCCGCAAGATCATTAAAAAGAATCTTTCAGTCAGGGAGGTGGAAAGACTTGTCTATAAACGAAAACCGGCGTCCGCGCTTCCCAGGAAGGTCAAATCCGACCCTAACCTTGAGGCTTTGGAGGAAGATTTGTTGAAATTTTTGGGGACAAAAGTCGATATAACGGGAAACCAAAAAAAAGGAGTAGTCAAGATATTTTATTTTTCTTTGGATGAGCTCAATAGAATCTGTGATCTCATCAAGGGAGTCAATTTATGAAGGATAAGAGGAAAGAAATGGAAGAGACAAAAATCACGGGCTTTTTCGACGATGGGACGGAGTTTAAGGGAGAATTGAAATTCAAGGGGTCATTCCGCATCGACGGCTATTTCCAGGGGAAAATCGAGTCTGATTCGATGCTGATTATTGGGGACAAGGGAAAGGTCGAGGCTGAAGCACACGTTGGTTTTATAATCATCAACGGCGAGTTCAAGGGAGATATCAAGGCTGCGGAAAAGGTCGAGATTAACAGCAACGGGCGAGTGACGGGCACGATTTTAACCCCGAAGCTGGTCGTGGAGGAAGGAGCATACCTAGAAGCCAACTGCCAGACCTCCGAGCAGGTTCCCTTGGCGAGCGCCGAACCGAAAGAAAAAACCGGCAAATAACCTTGAAAAAAGCCCTGGGCGTTATTCCTGTCCGGTTCCATTCCACGAGGTTTCCGGGAAAGCCTCTCGCCCCGATTCTAGGAAAACCCATGATCCAATGGGTTTTTGAGGGTGCGAAAAAGGCCAAGCTCCTCGAGAGGATCATCATCGCCACGGACAACGAGAGGATTTTTTGGACCGCCGAAAAAATTGGAGCCGAAGTCATGATGACTTCGGCCGAGCATCTTTCGGGCACGGAAAGAGTAGCGGAAGTGGCGGCTAAAGTGGAGTCTCCCATCATTGTCAACATCCAGGGAGATGAGCCCCTCGTCGAGGGAGAAATTTTGGACGACCTGGTCAGGGCTTTACAAGATGAATCCATCCCTATGGCCACTCTGATGGCCAAGGTCTACGATTTCCATCTGTTGGAAGAAAGCCATATCGTCAAGGTCATCTCAGATAAAAACGGCTATGCCCTCTATTTTTCCCGGGCGCCTCTCCCCTATCAAACCGTTGATTTTTTTTATCAACATATCGGAATCTACGGTTATCAGAGAGATTTCCTCCTCAATTTTCATAAGCTAGGCGCGTCAAGGCTGGAAAATATCGAGAGGCTGGAGCAGCTGAGAGTCTTGGAGAACGGCTTGAGGATTAAAATGATTGAAATCCCGGTTGCCACCTTGAGTGTGGATACACCCCACGATATAATCAAGGTCGAAAATATTCTGAAGAAAAGAAACAATGAGTAAATACATTTTCGTCACCGGAGGCGTGCTGTCTGGACTCGGCAAGGGGATCGCTGCGGCATCAATCGGCAGGCTGCTCGAGAGCCACGGGCTAAGAATTACGCTTCAAAAATTCGACCCGTATCTCAATGTGGACCCGGGCACCATGAATCCTTTCCAGCACGGCGAGGTCTATGTAACGGATGACGGCGCGGAGACGGACCTGGACCTTGGACATTACGAAAGGTTCACGTCGACAAGGACGACGAAATTCCACAACTGGACGGCAGGAAAGATTTATGACGTGATCATTAAGAAGGAGCGAAGAGGGGAGTACCTGGGGAAGACTGTCCAGGTCATTCCTCATGTGACGGATGAGATAATAAATGGGTTTCGAGCGGTCCAGAGCAATAACGATATCGTTATCGTGGAGATCGGAGGAACGGTCGGGGACATCGAGAGCCTCCCGTTTCTCGAAGCAACCCGGCAGATGAGGCTTGCGCTCGGACACGATAACACGCTGTTTGTCCATCTGACTCTCGTCCCTTTCATAAAAACATCGGGCGAGCAGAAGACCAAGCCTACCCAGCATACGGTCAAAGAATTGCGGGCGATCGGGATCCAGCCCGATATCCTTCTTTGCCGGACGGACAGGTTCCTGACCCCGGACCTTAAGACAAAAATCTCCCTGTTTACAAATGTCCCTGTCGAAGCGGTTATTACCGCTAAGGATGTTGATAATATCTATGAAGTCCCTCTGATATTTGCTAAAGAGGGCTTGGATACGATCATCCTAAAACAACTGAAACTCGTCCCCCGAAAAAGGAACATGGCGCAATGGAACGCGCTGATTAGAGGAATGAGCCATCCGAAAGGTGAAGTGGATATAGGGGTGATCGGCAAGTATGCGGGTTTCCAGGATTCCTATCTCAGCCTGAAACAAGCCCTCTGTCACGGAGGGATCGCCAATGATCTGAGAGTCAATATCTCCTGGATCGAAGCCGAAGACCTCGAAAGAAGAAAGATTGAGAAGATTATCGGCGATAAGGACGGGATTCTGGTCCCGGGTGGTTTCGGCCACAGGGGCATCGAAGGCAAGATCCGGGCGGCCGGTTTCGCCCGGGAGAATAAAATCCCGTTTTTCGGGATTTGCCTCGGCATGCAATGCGCGACGATAGAGTTTGCCCGGAATGTAGCCGGTCTCAAGCGGGCCAACAGCACGGAATTCGACGAGGACACGCCCCACAAGATTTTCTTCAAGTGGAGGGAGATCAAGGGGATTCAGGACCTGGGCGGGACGATGAGGCTCGGCCAGTACCTCTGCCGCCTGGAGAAAAAATCTTTTGCCTACAAAGCCTATCGGAAAAGTGATATATACGAGCGCCACCGGCACCGCTACGAGTTCAACCCCGAGTATGAATCGATCCTGGCGGGAGCCGGCCTATTTTTCTCGGGAAAGAACCCGGACTATGGGCTTGTCGAGGTCATCGAGATCAAGGACCATCCCTGGTTTCTCGGCTGCCAATTTCATCCCGAGTTCAAATCGAAGCCCTTGAAGCCCCATCCTTTGTTTAAAGATTTCATCGGAGCCAGCTATGCCCATCGCCGCAAAAGAAATAAAAGTTAGCCCGACCGTCAAGATCGGAGGCCCCGGCCGATTGTTCTTGATCGCCGGGCCGTGCGTCATTGAAAGCCGGGAGCATTCGTTTTCCGTCGCCGAAAAGGCTCAGAAGATTTGCCGGACGTTGAACATCCCTTTGATCTTCAAGGCCTCCTTTGACAAGGCCAACCGATCATCGCTCAAGTCCTACCGAGGCCCCGGCCTCGAGAAGGGGCTGGAGATCCTGGCGGAGATTAAAGCGAAGCTCGGGTTGCCTGTGCTGTCGGATGTCCATGAAACCTGGCAGGTCGAAAAAGCGGCGGGGGTCCTGGACGTCATCCAAATCCCCGCTTTCCTCTGCCGCCAGACGGATTTGATTTTGGAGGCAGCCAGGACTCAGAAACCGGTCAACATCAAGAAGGGGCAATTCCTTTCCCCCCTTGAAATGAAAAACGTCATTGATAAAGTCGAAAGCACGGGAAATCATAAAATTATCCTGACCGAGCGGGGTGCGATGTTCGGGTATAACAATTTGGTTTTCGACGTCCGGTCCATTCCCATCATGAA
>Ga0153915_10002655_pt1 | contig 16285 bp, 15 predicted proteins | sample Opewatmetagenome_2_FD_107003 | JGI IMG/M metagenome (GOLD analysis project Ga0153915, IMG submission 107003) | Freshwater wetland microbial communities from Ohio, USA - Open water 3 Core 3 Depth 3 metaG | ecosystem: Environmental > Aquatic > Freshwater > Wetlands | place: USA: Ohio, Lake Erie...
ATAACGATGTCTGTCAGCTCACCCCCGAACGCTGCGATGATGTTCTTCATCAGGTCGTGTGTCAACGGTCTTGGTGGCTTGATACCTTCCATTTCCAGTGCGATAGACTGGGCCTCAGCGGCGCCGATAATGATCGGCAGACGCCGGTTCCCCTGAACCTCTCGGAGAATCAACGCGTATGCCCCGCCGCTTGCAGGGTTTGTCGAGAGACCAAGAATATCAACCAGTACGCGTTCCATTCCATACTCCTCATCAGCTGCCTGCGCTCCCCATTCGGGGGGATATACAGAACTAATCACTGAGATGCAAGTCCTGACCTGGTGTGCATCTCAGACACTCACTTTCCGAGACTCTTCTTCATCTGAGCAGTAAGCTCCGGAACAACTTCAAACAGATCGCCGACGATGCCGTAGTCTGCAATCTGAAAGATCGGCGCATCCTTGTCCTTGTTGATGGCTACAATATACTTCGAAGACGACATGCCAGCAAGATGCTGTACTGCACCGGAAATGCCGCATGCAATGTATAGCGTCGGTGAAACTGTCTTGCCCGTCTGGCCGACCTGCTCATCATGCGGACGCCAACCAGCATCAACCACCGCACGAGACGCTCCAACCCCTGCCTTGAGGACATCAGCGAGCTCTTAAATGATGTGGAAATGCTCCGGACCTTTCAAACCACGTCCGCCGGAGACAATGATATCGGCCTCCGTGACATCTGGACGACCGGATGCAACCTTCACGGCTGTCACCACACAGCCAAAGTCTTTTTCGCTCAGTGATGGTTCACGCTTCTCAACCTGTGCTGATCCCCCTGAAGGAATTGCGGTGAACACGTTCGGCCGAAGGGTAAGTACCTTGACAGGTGTTTTCACTATGACATCGGTAAGTGCTTTCCCAGCGTACACGGGGCGCGTGGCAACCACCTCTCCGTTCTGAACGGCCAATGCAGTGCAATCGGACGCCAGCCCCGCTTTCAGCTTCACTGCCACTCGTGGTGCAAGATCCTTCCCCATCTGGCTGGCTGAAAGAATGACGATTGCAGCGCCCAGCTCTGCAGCAGTATCTGCAATAATCTTTGCCCACGCGGTATTCGAGTGTCGGGCCAGAGTGGGCCCATCCACTGCAAGGACACGCTCCGCACCATACGCTCCGAGCTCTGCCGCATCTGCAGTGACACCACTGCCAATCACCAACGCTGTGCAGGTTCCATTCACTTGGTCCGCAATTGTTCGGGCTGCGCGGACTGCCTCGCAGGACGATTTCTTGAGTTTCCCATCTCGATGCTCTGCAAATACAAGGATTTTCATACTTCTCTTCCGGTCGATGACTGTGGACTAGATGACCTTGGCTTCCTCATGCAGCAGGCGGATGAGCTCCGGAACGGCAGTTTTATCTGAGCCGAGAATTCGGCCAGGGTTCTTAGCCGGCGGCTTTCGAAGCTGCGACGTCTCCACCCGTATTTCCACTGCAGCAGCTGGTTTCTCCTCGATTGGTTTGCTTTTCGCAGCCATGATTCCTTTGAGTGAGGGGTAACGGGGATCATTCAACCCTTTCTGGGCAAGGAACACTGCTGGCAGCTTTGTTTCAACCACCTCATGTCCGCCTTCAATTTCCCGCTCACACACAACCTTTCCGTCCTGAATGTCAATGTTCACGACCACAGCGACTGACGGCAAGCCAAGCAGCTCCGCAACCAGAGTCCCAACCTGAGCGTCATCGTAATCGATGGACTGCTTTCCGAACAGAACAATGTCGGGATTCAGCACTTTCAGTTCCTCCGCAAGCCCTGCCGCAACCGCAAACGAATCACGGATGCTGTCGTCTCTTAGCAGGACAGCTTTGTCAGCACCCATGGCAAGAGCTTTGCGCAACGTCTCTTTGTGTTGATCGCTTCCGAGACTGATCGCAACGACCTCGCCTTTGAATTTCTCCCTGATCCTAAGCCCTTCCTCCAGTGCGATTTCATCATATGGACTCATCATATAGTTGACGCCAGTCCTGTCAATCGACAGTGCATCGGCTCCAACTTTGATCTTGGTCTCCGTATCAGGGACATGATTGATGCAGACAGCTACCTTCATCAGGCCTCCAGAGTACTTCACCCACAGTGAACGATTCGAGGTGCTAGCAATACAGATTGATTAAGAAATTTAATATACCACGTCCTGCCAAAAAAGGCAAGAATGCTTCGTTGACTTTGAGCGGGGTTTTTGGTATACTAAGCACTCACGATTGTTTACCATCCTCAGCGCACTACACAGGAACACTGAATGGCACAGCATAAGTCGGCTGAGAAGCGGGCACGGTCCAGCCGTCGCCGCGCCGAACACAATACACAGTGGACATCACGTCTTCGTCGTGCAGTCAAGCGCGTCCGCTCTGCAACCCAGAAAGAGAAGGCAGTTGTTGAGTTGAACAAAACCGTGAAGTTGCTTGACCAGCTAGCCGCCAAGGGTGTGATCCACCGGAACAAAGCCGCCAACACCAAATCCCGCCTCACCCGGCTCGTGAACTCTCTGAAATAACTGGACAGCTGTTGTAACGGAAAACAAAAAAGCCTCTTTGCGTAGAGGCTTTTTTGTCTCTGCCTCCTGCTATTGTGCTCTGTCCTCGCCTTCCAGTCGCACCAATTCTTCCAGCTGTGTGATGCGTTGCGTGAACCGCTCTGATTCCTCCGGCTTCTGTTCAGCAAGCGTTCTATATGCCTGAATTGCCTCGCGGAATTGCCCCTGACTTGCGTATATCTCCGCAAGTGTTTCTGTCACTATCACTGGCGACGGCTCTGCACCCGAAGTCAGGTCTTCCTGGACGACAGGAATCATTGGCATACCAGAAGCTCGAGGCAACTTTGGCGCTCGCTGCAGCTGCTTGATTAGAAATTCTACCGTATTTACCTGCGCCGGAGAGGTTCCGCTCGAAAACTCTGAGAACGTCAGAGTGTCCTTCCGTGGCAGCAATGTCGGTTCGAGAGTCTCGACAAAGCGCTGGAATGCCTCGGCCTCTGTTTGCATTGTCCGCTCTACAAGGGCCTTTGCAGTGGCGTTGTCCGGAAAGGTCTCCACCACTCGACGGTACTCCAGTAATGCTTCTGCATTTCTTCCGAGCGCTTCATAGCACTTTCCAAGAATCAGAGATCCCGTCACATACCGTGGAAACACCTTCATTCCTTCCACACACAATGTGAGTGCTTCACGCGTCCTTCCTTGGTCAAGGTAACTGGCAGCAACCCGTGCAAAGAATGGTGATTTCGGATCCGTTGCCACGCGGGGCCCCACTTCAGGGTCAATTGTTGGCAGTGACATAGTAGCTTTCCACCCTCTTCAGCCTAACCGCCTGCTCGCATGTTGCGTGCGATCCAGGCGTGCTTCAGTGACATCAGCGACACAAACGTAAACCCAAGAGCGAACAACAGCTGGAACGGCACCGCCGCAATCTCAAGAAACCAGAGCGATGAAGCAACGCCGAACAGGCAATACAGTGCGAGGACTATTTCGATAATGACGGTCGGGCTGATCTTTATCGGTACGTACTTCTTGTCCTTCCAGGAATCTTTCTTCCCTTGAATATCGTACTTTGGCGTTCGTACAAACTCGCTCTTCTTCTTCAGCAGGCCCTCAATCACGGCGCGGCTATTGTTCACAGCGAACCCCATGCTTCCTGCCATAAAGACTGGAAACAGGAAGATCCTGCGGCGCCAATCCTTGTACACATCTCGTTGTGAGATGAGATAGAAGAGGAATGAGCCGACGAATGCAAACACGAAGACCGACATAAACGTAAAGTACGGGTCGTACAGTCCGCTGTGCTTGATAAATACAAGCGGAACATTCAGAATTCCAGCAAGTACGATAAATGGAAACACAAGGTTATTTGTCAGGTGAAACGTCGCATGAATTTTCAGTTTCAGCGAAAGAGGAGATTTCCACACGACCGGCAATATCTTCCGCGCCGTCTCAATAGCCCCCTTTGTCCAGCGAAACTGCTGCGACTTCAAGGCATTGATTTCCGACGGAAGTTCCGCTGGCGATGTGACGTCGTTCAGGTAGCAGAATTTCCAGCCGCGGAGTTGAGCGCGGTAACTCAGATCCAGGTCTTCCGTCAGCGTGTCAGACTGCCAGTTTCCTGCATCTTCGATGCAGGATTTCCGCCAGACTCCGGCGGTGCCGTTGAAGTTAATGAAGAAGCCCACCTTGTTCCGCACGGCCTGCTCAATGACGAAATGCCCGTCGAGCGCCATTGCCTGAGTGCGAGTTAGCAGTGAGTACTCAGAGTTCAGGTGCTCCCAGCGTGTCTGCACCATGCCTATGGTTGGATCTTTTATGAAATGCGGAATCGTCTTCAGCAAGAAGTCCTGTTTCGGCACGAAGTCCGCATCGAAAATCGCCACGAATTCACCGCGTGCGCTCCGCAACCCTTCCTTAAGGGCACCGGCTTTGAATCCCTCACGTGTGCCCCGGCGGATCTGTTTAATATCGAATCCCTGGCGCCGATAGCGCTCTACCAGCGCTTCCACGACAGTGACGGTCTGATCCGAAGAATCGTCCAGAACCTGAATTTCTAGTTTTTCCTTCGGGTAGACGATCGCACAGGAGGCGTCAATCAGGCGGCCGACAACGTAAAGCTCATTGTACACGGGAAGCTGCACCGTGACCACGGGATAGACTGTGATAGGATCAACTGGCGCACGTTTCTTTGCACGGTACTTCACATAGTAATAAATCATAATGAATCCGTGCGAACCGAATACGAAGAGCACGGTCAGCGAGAATATGTACGAGAATAAAATGATCTCTTCCATGATGGTGTTGAGATGGACCCTTACATTGTGAACGACGCATCGGTCAACCAGCGTTGAAACATCACCAACCGGAGACCGTTTCCAGTAATATGTCCTCAGTAATTTTCCGCATTGCTTCCTGGAGGCCTTCCTGACGTTTCGACAGGCCGCCGCCGGAATCGTATTCCCCCCAATTCGTAAAAGTCTTTTCCCACACCGTTCGCCGGAGCTTCATGTCCTGAAACGTGAACTTTGCCGACATCGTGATCCGCCGCTTGCTGACCTGCTCGCCTTGCTGCACTACGGATGGCGCATCCGTGATTGGCAGAAGTACACCTTCCAGCATTGCATCGGCCCTAGTCCTGGTCGTCACTTCAAGGGAATTGTCCTTGATGAACAGGTTCGTCAGTTCCGTAGTAAAAGTCTCCCGCAATCCTGGTTCCCCGAAGCCAGATTGGTCATCGACAAGAGGAATCGCCACTGTCTTCAAATGTGCTGGAACGGATCCACCGGTGAACGAATAACAGCCAGCCGCAATACCCACCACCACACACGGGCAAACAAGGAACAGACGGAACAGGCTCATTCGAGACCGTACTCCTTAATCTTCCGATAGAGCGTCCGTTCGCTGATATTGAGCGCTCGAGCAGCGACGCGCCTATTTCCTTTGTAGCGCTCCAGTGCCTCTGTGATCATCTTATGCTCCATGTCGAGCAGCGAAAGACTCTGCTCTTCCTGGTGCTCTCTGACTTCCACAGGATTACCCGTTCCATGCTTGACCGTGGCAATGGACTGGGACTGCTCGGCAACTGCGTCACGCAGCTCAATAATATTGCCCTTGATCTCGAGCAGAGCACGAAGGATAAGTTCACGTTCCGCCTGCTCAACACTCCGCCCAACCGGCACAGGGAGATTTCTCTCTGCCGAATCGGGTGTATAGGTGTTGAGATACTTCCGAATGTCATCCGCCTCAAGAAACTTGCCACGCTCCAGCAGAATCATGCTCTCCACGATGTTTCGCAGCTCACGTACGTTTCCAGGCCAGCGATACGTACGTAAAACGGTCATTGCTTCATCCGAGATTCCACGGAATGTGATGCCGTTCTTCCGGGAAAACTCCTCTACAAAAGCCCGGAACAGCACATCAATGTCTTCCGGCCGTTCCCGCAGCGGCGGGATATGGATATTGACCGAACGCACCCGAAAGAACAGATCGCCACGGAACTGGCCGTGTCGTACCTCCAGTTCGAGATCCTTGTTGGTCGCAGCAATCACTCGCACATCGACTCTGCGCATCGTCGAAGAGCCAACACGTTGAAATTCCCCGCTTTCCAGTACGCGCAGAAACTTGACCTGCGCTGAGAGTGTCAGCTCGCCGATTTCATCGAGGAAAATTGTCCCCCCGTCCGCCAACTCAAAATATCCTCGACGCTGGTCAGACGCTCCAGTGAATGAGCCCTTCTCGTGTCCAAACAACTCACTTTCGATGATCCCTTCCGGGATTGCTCCGCTGTTCACGGTAATCAAGGGCTTCGCACTCCGTCGGCTCGCCTGATGAATTGCCTTTGCCACAACTTCTTTCCCGACACCGCTCTCTCCTGTGATGAGTACCGTCAGATCCGTTGGAGCCACCTGCTCAATCACCTCGACGATCTTCTGGATCGCCGGAGAGATCCCGAGAATACTTCGCTCGTCCTTCAGGGAAGGGGATTTTGCCGCTGCGACACCCATTTCACTTCGTGACCACAAGTGATTCAATGTTGTACTTTTGCTTGAAGGTTTCCGCAACGGACTTTGCCTCTTCCGCGTTCGCGTAGGTGCCAACCAGCACAAGGAACAACGATCGGTTCTCCCGCATCTTGCTCACAACTTCAACGCTATGCCCGAGATCTTCAAAAAACAGTTTCTGTTTTTCAGCGTTCACCTGTGCTGTGTATGCCCCCACCTGCAACGTGAATTGCTGTGCTGGCTCTGCAGTCTTTCCAGCTGGAGCTGTGGGCGTCGCGGCGCTGTCGGCGTGCCTCTCCTCGGTCAGTGTCTTGACGACAGGTTCTGCTGATCCCTGCACATACTTCGAGGTTGGATACTCCTTCCGCAATTGATCGAGTTTCAGCTCTGCGGTACGGTATAGACCGAGGGCATAATAATACTGATACACCTTGTACAACGCATCATCCGCCCACTCACTCTGCGGAAAGTTATCAACAACACTCTGATAAATCCTTACTGCTTCTGCACCCTCGGTTGTCACAAGACCCCGCAGGTAGAGAATTCCGGGGTTGTTCGGATATTGCGACAAGAGCGTGGGAATTTCTCGTTTCACATCATCCGCCTTTCCGGCGTTGATCATTCCCATATACCTGTCAATATCCGGACCGGATCCCTGGCCAAACACCGCAGCGTTCATCACGAGCACAGCAATCACCACTCCCAGATCTCTCATGCTGCAGCCTCTTGCGTATTCAATATGTCCGTTAATGCCGTACTCCTCTTTCCCACAACCAGCTCGCCGAAAAGCGTAGCAGAGTTTACACGATCGATAAGAACATCAACATACTCCCCCGTCTGCACATCTGTCTTCGGGAACACGACAGTCTTATTAGTGTCTGTCCTGCCAGTGAATGCTTCGAGAGATTTTCTGCTCACGCCTTCTACGAGAACCGTCTCAACAGTCTCGATCAGCGCTCTGTTTCGCACGAGAGAAATCTCGTGTTGAAGCCGCGTGATCTCATTAACCCGTTGGCCCTTAATGTCCTCGGATACATCATCGTGCATTTCCCATGCCTTTGTGTGTTCACGGGGTGAGTATTTGAATGTATAGGCGCCGTCGAATTGTATTTCCTTGAGTAAGGATACTGTCATTCTATGGTCTTCTTCGGTTTCAGTAGGAAAGCCCGAGATGATATCGGTGCTCAAGCCGACACCGGGCATTGCCTGGCGGATTTTCTCTGCAAGGTGAATGTAATGTTCTACCGAATACGTGCGATTCATCAGATTCAGAATCCTGTCTGAGCCCGATTGGATCGGCAGATGAATGTATTTGCAGAGGTTGCTTGTTGAGGCAATAGCCTCGATCAGTCTGTCCGACATATCCTGTGGATGGGAAGTCATAAATCGGACACGGAGAGAACGCTCAACGGCTGCTACGCTCCTTAACAGATCGGCAAAGTCGCGATCCCCATCGCGATAGGAATTCACGTTCTGGCCAAGGAGCGTTACCTCCTTGAATCCACGTCCCATGAGGCTGGCAACATCCCGCACGACGTTCAAAAGCATGCGGCTTCGTTCGCGGCCACGCGTAAAGGGAACGACACAGAACGTGCAGAACTTGTCACATCCGCGCATCACGGAAACCCATGCACTGACCCCCTCCATCCTGAGCGGTACAATGTCATCGTAATTCTCTATACGGGAGAGCTGGACGGCGATGCCTTTCCCGCCCTCCAGCGCCATGCTGATCAACGAAGGAAGTTTACGGTATTCATCGGGACCGACCACAATATCGACAAGCTCTTCTTTCTCAATGAACCGCGCACGAAGCCTTTCCGCCATACAACCAAGGATCCCGACCACCAGATCGGGTTTCTGCCGCTTGAACGTACTGAGGTACCCAAGCCTGCCGTATATCCGTTGCTCGGCGTTGTCCCGAATGGCACACGTGTTCAGCAGGACAACGTCTGCCTCTCTTATGTCCTTGGCAAGGACATACCCCTCCCGGTGGAGAATGCCTCCAACAAGCTCGGAATCAGCCAGGTTCATCTGGCATCCGTAGGTTTCGATGTGTACCCGCCTTGGTTCAGTGAGGAGGGACATGGGGAGACCTGCAATTGTGGCGGACAAATTTACAGGAAACCTGACAGAAAATCAATTTGCGTGGATTAGAATTTAGTTAATTCTTTTTAATTTTGACGTTTTTAGTCATTCGAGTCAGATTAGGGTGTCAAATCGTCAGTCTGACTCTTTCTGCTCTTCTTTGACCAACCAATGACTTTTCGTATCTTTAGTGTGCAGTACATCATGCAAAGCATCACTCAAACCCTCACTCTGATACCCAGCTATGAAACCCGAAGAATTAATGAAGAGCATTCACGCAAAGGCTTTGTCTTTGAAGAAGACGGTCGTCCTTCCGGATGCAACTGACGAGCGAGCCATTCAGGCCGCACGCATTCTGCGCGACAAGGGGATTGTTACACCGATTCTGGTCGGCAAAGCTGAAGCGATCGAAGCACAGGCGAGAAAAGTCTCAACACCACTCTCTGCAATTCAAGTGATCGACCCGGAAAAGTCTGAGAACCTTGACCGGTACACGCAGACCTTCTATGAATTGCGAAAGGCAAAGGGGATCCAACCAGCGGAGGCGCGAAAATCAATGACGCATCCTCTCTTCTTTGGTGCCATGATGGTCCGGGAGGGGATAGCGGACGGAAGTGTAGCTGGTTCGCTTTCTACTACTGGTGACGTTCTGCGTGCAGGCCTTCAGGTCATTGGCCTCGCCGACGGAATCAGCGTCGTGTCCAGCTTCTTCCTGATGATCTTCAAGGATCGAATTCTCTCGTTTGCAGACTGCGCCGTCGTTCCAGAACCAACGCCAGAGCAGCTTGCAGATATAGGCATTTCAACGGCTGACAATCACAGACGCCTCACCGGCGAGGAACCACGCGTGGCGATGCTGTCGTTCTCAACAAAAGGAAGCGCTTCGCATCCGATGGTGGAGAAAGTGCAGCAAGCAACAGCTCTCTTCAAGAAGAAACGTCCCGACCTTATTGTTGACGGTGAGCTACAGGTCGATACAGCCATCGTCCCGAAAGTCGCGCAATCGAAAGCACCAGGAAGTCCGGTCGGTGGAAATGCCAATGTGCTGATCTTCCCAACGCTGGACGCTGGTAACATTGCCTACAAGATTGGACAGCGCTTGGCCGGTGCGGACGCAATTGGCCCGGTCGTGCAGGGGTTGAGAAAGCCCGCCTTCGATCTTTCCAGGGGCTGCAGCGTAAGCGACATTGTGAACGTCGCGGCAATTAACGCTGTTGTGGGAGTAGTGTAAGTTCCCACACATCCGGAGGAACTACTATGACGCCCCGCCGGGCATCCGGCGGGGCGTCGTTGTTCAACGCACCTCTTACTTTTTCGTAGCAAACATTCGGGCCCCGGGATCCCACTGTAGCTTGCTTCGATTCTCGTTCCACCATTGGCTGAGTCTTCCCGGTTCCTCTTTCCTGATGTCGATTCTTACGTGACCTCGTAAAACATCATATGCGTCGTCCCCAAACACCCCGCCGGACGCGATCACCTCGATCAATGCCGGGATAGCATCCGGATTGCCCATTTCTACTGCTGCCTTCAGGAGTTCTGTCTTCAGCTCCGGGTCTTCTACGTGCATTGCCTTCCGAATAAGCCGCGATGCATCATTACTGTCCCCCAGCACCCTGGCCGCGTGCACCGCGCTAACGACTACCTGATCAGATTTGTCATCGATGAGTTCAAGGATCGCAGGCAGCGCAGACTTCTGATGCATGTCTGCAAGAAGATCTGCTGCATTGGCCCTCACCGCCGCGTCGTCATCCTTGAGCTTTTGCAGTACTGTCGGCAGCCATAATTTTTCCCGATCGGCATAGTTTTGCAGGTTGATAAGTCCAGCCGCACGATCTGTGCTGAGCGGACTGTTCAGCATGTGTAGTGTATGCTCCAGTGGATCTTCCGGGGCATTCCGAAACAGAAACACGCCGCCAACGAACATCCCCACGATAGCAAGGGAACCCACCAGATTCCGCAGAGCAATCGCTTTCCTTGGAGCATGCGTCAGGTATCTGTACACTCCTGTTAGAATCAGCGCGGCCGCGAAGAGAACGACGATCAGAGGACTTGTAGGGAGCCCGGTACTCCAGGACAATTTGACTCCCAGAAAGCTGATCACGGATCCTCCGAGCCAACCAAGAGCAAGGCGTTTGCTGAGCTTATCAGTTACAAGCATTGCAGCGACCGACGGAATCACGAGGTAACTGAACACAAGGAACACGCCGGCGATTGCCACAGAACTTGTAATTACAAAGCCAAACGACATGTAGAACAGAAAGTCCCACATTCGCACATTGATTCCGGCGGTGTGAGCTGCTTCAGCGTCAACGGAAATCGCCATAAACTTCTTCCGAAAGGCAAAATGGAAGAGGCCTACCAGCGCGTAAATGATCGCTGTCTTGATCACCATGTGCGGCTGCACCCAGAGAAGCTCGCCCTTGATAATATGGTCGAGCTCTTGTGGGCCCAGCGCGCTCTTGGAGAGCACAAGGATTGTTGCAGCAAACGTGACAGCGTACACGATGCCGATAATTGCTTCGTGTGGTATTTTCTCGCTCCTCATCCGGGTTGCAGAGAAGACAAAAGCTCCAAAGATCGTGAACGCCAGTGAGTATAAGTAGAGCGCGGTCAGATCTTTTCCGGCCTCGTAACCCAGAAGCACGCCGGTGACTGTTCCTAATGCTGCGATCTGCGCCAATGCAAGATCTACAAAGATGACCTTGCGTGCGATGACGTGGACACCAAGATAGACGTGGATTCCCGTAAGAACGAGGCACGCCGCGAGCGGCCAAATCATCGATGGGGGAAATGAAAAAAGTTGGTCCATTATCGTGTTCCCTGCTCGATTTCTTCAAGAAGGAGGGTGATGAGTTTCTCGTACGTGTCAATTCCCGGCGTTGCTCCTACATCAAGATATGTGATTACCACCTGTGCACCGGTCTTGCTCGCGACATACTCTGCGGCATCCTTAGAATAGAAGTTGTCATTGAGAATCGCTTTGATGCCTTCACGCTTCACAAGATCCACTACGGCGTCACGGTGCTGCGGTGGAGGCGGAATTCCCGGTTTCTCCTCAAGCTCACCAATGATCTGGAATTTGAACCGATCGGCCAGATAGATATACGTCTTATGATACGAGACTACTTTTGTGCCATTCAGTGCTTCCCCCTTTTTCATCCAACCACCCAGTTTTGATTCCAGGTTCCTTGACTTCAACCATCCCGTTAGCTCATCGTTCCGCGCTTTCCGAGTCAAGATATCTCCCCCTGATTTCCCAACGAGTTTCAGGATCTCATTGCCAAACATCGCCACGTCGAGTCTTGTCTTGTATTGCTCGAGTCTTTTCTGGTAGTAGTCGGAATTGGCTGGATCCAACTGCATCAATCGCTCGCCGATGTTCTGCGCAATGATCCTGACGTTGACGGGGTCAAGCCAAACATGAGGGTTCCCTTGAGGATGAATATCACCCCAAGCCCGCGAGACTTCTGTCGGAAGTTCCTTCGCTGGGACATTCACCGTAGCGATGAGATGGCCGGGATTGCCCGGTTGGATCTTCGGATTTCCTGACGCATCAACGACATTCTGTTGCCAGAGGTCCAGGGACAGACCATTTTCGATAAAAAGATCCGCATCGGTTGCAAGTTGATTCATTCGTGGTGTCGGAGTAACGTAATGCGGGTCCTGCTGGGGATTCGCAAGAGCCACTGCCACCACCCTGTCACCACCAACTTCCTGGGCAAGATATCGCAGGTAGTTGAGTGTTGTGACAACCTTGACTTTTCCGGTCTGCGCGCTTCCTCGAGCGAAGCCCGGCAATACAATGAGAGCAGCAAGGAAAAAACCAAGTAACGTATTCATTCGTGATGTCCTTCCTGGATATACTATTTATTCACCCAGTATGGTTCTGTCGGGTGAGATCCGAAAACAACGTTTACTTCGAACACACCGCTGGTAATGTTGTTCTGGATTGGCAGATCACTCCACCGGTGTTCGACACCAAGCCGAAACCGGAGGAATTCGGTGGTATAGTAGCTGGCATATGCAGCAAGAGATCTGGTGACGAGCTGATCATTCACAGGGTCCTTTAGCCAATCGTAGCGAATGCCAAGGTACAGCCAATAGGATGTTTGCAGCTGCATGTAACCATACCAGCCAAATGGTGAGCTGGACGATTCACCCACGGCGGGGCTGGTGTATGTGTGTCTTGCCGCAAGGAGCTCTCCTCCCGCAACGAAGGAATGCGACTCCCGTTCCTCCAGTGGTGCCCATTTGTACGTCAGGTCAATACCATACAACCTTGTTGTTGCAGCTCCATGCTCCTCATATGCACTCAGACCCAGCACCAGCACGTGAGCATTTTCCCAGTCCTTAGAGAAATTGATATGGCTGACATATGCCGGCTGGGATCCACCAACACCCCCGGAAAGACCCAACTCTCCAGCCCGGACAACGCCAAGATTCATCTCGAGCGTTGTTTTCGGGATCGGGTTCGGTAAGAAGAAATCCAGATCTATCCCTGTCGGATTGAACCCCGATTCAAAGAAATTACCATGCTCTGTACCGAGATACTGAGAAATGATAAGAGGACGTGTTGTCCATGGAAGATCATGAAGATGTATCTTGTTGTTCACACCGATCGGCGCCCGGTACTTGCCGATTTTCATTTTCAATCCCAGAGGTGCCTCTTCTAGGAGCGGAAGCCGTTTGATAAGACCGTACGCTTCCTCCGCGTCAATCGCGAATTCCTTCCCCGCTTGATTCTCAATTGAGATGATGGCAATGGCTTCTGCATAGGGGTCGACTGGATTCCGAAGCTCGAGTTCAACCGTTCTCAAGTAGGGGCGGTTGCTGACTTCCTTCGAAGGATCTGCCGGATCGTAGACACGCTTGCTGTCACCCCTGGCCGCAAAGTTTATGAATGCTGTCGTGCGGGGATTGAGCACAATGGGAGCAGTCGCGCGCGAAACCGCGTCGATCTTCTTCTCAAGCTCCTGCAGTCGTCTGTCAAGATTCTCTTCCCGTTCGTCCACTTCGTCCTGCTGTGTAGTGCGATCGGCCTGGTGGGAAATCTTCAGGCTGTCAAGTTCATGACGCAGCTGGGTAACCTCTTTTCGCAGCTCAGTTTGTTCCTGCCCGGCAGCTGTAGAGACCGCCAGTACTAAGAACCCAAGAAACATGAATGGTTGAAACTTCACGGTTCCTCCTGAACGCTTATCGACATTCTCCTTGCATGGCAGGATTCGCTCCTGCATGCTCTAACCTACATTGTGACGATAAGAGTTGCACCGCATGCCAGATGCGGCGTGATACATCAAAGAGGAGGACCGCGCTTACCTGAAAATAGGTATGATGCACAAGTGGGATCCCCGAGCTGATCCGGGAGACCGGCGAAGAATATGACAGAGGAGGTAATTGAAAGAGGCGGGGAGGGCAACGTGGAGATCCGTTGCGTCTGTTGAGCACAGACCGTACAGCCATGAAGCTGGTCTAGCGGAATATGGCGTTCCCTGTCACCACACATGTGTTGGGTGAACGCAGCGCCGGAACCGGAGCCCCCGAGAATTGCATCCTGGTGCGCAATCTCAATAAGGGGACTTGTGATGAGAAGCAACAAGATTGCCCCAAAGGCAGTCGTACGGCTAAGCTGACGAATCATATGCTCAAAATAGTCAAATGAATATACCCAGTAAACAGAGGAGTTGCAAAGATGGTTTCCGGCGCGGCAGATGCCATTTCTTCTCAGGTTGCTTTGGAAAACCTGTGGCTTTTTCGTATCTTCAAGCACTATTTGCCACAGCGCTTTCCCCTCCCTAGTCTCCCCAGCTCTGTCGGCCCAGCTCTTTATTATACATTACCAACTCTATATCTAAGAGGTATCGCATGAGAAGAACTGTTTTCTTCTTCTTTACTGTATGTGTGTGCCTGTTCATCTTCGTCGCCGGTAGGACAATGGACGAGGGGATGTGGCTCCTCGATTCCGTCAACAAGCTTCCCCTGACCACTCTGAAGAAGACCGGCCTTGAGCTCTCACCCGAACAGATCTACAACCCGAACGGACCAAGTCTGAAGGATGCAATCGTCCTTCTCGGCGGTGGAACTGGCTCATTTGTTTCTGCCAGCGGATTGATCATTACTAACCATCATGTCGCATTTGGCGCCATCCAGTCGCTCAGTTCAGTCGATAATGATTATCTGAAGAACGGATTCTGGGCAAAAACGCATACCGAAGAACTTCCCACGGCGTACACTGCGCAAATCGTCAAAGAAATTCGCGATGTCACCAGCGAAGTCCTCGCCAATGTACGCGATACCATGAACGCCGAGCAACGCACAAAGGTAGTTCAGGCCAGATCACAGGAACTCGAAAAGACAGCAAAAGGAACCTCTGATCTAAGCTGCCGCGTTTCGGAGACATTCAATGGCTTGAAATACTATCTCTACATCTATGAAGCCCTGAATGATGTCCGACTTGTCTATGCCCCACCAAGCGCTATCGGCAACTACGGCGGCGAAGTGGACAACTGGATGTGGCCCCGCCACACCGGCGATTTTTCCTTCCTGCGTGCTTACGTCGGACCTGACGGAAGACCAGCAAAATACTCTACGGATAACGTTCCGTTCACGCCGAAACGGTACCTTCCCATTTCAACCAAAGGAAATGCCAATGGATCGTTTGTCATGGTTATAGGCTTTCCCGGTAGAACGTTCCGGTACAGGGAAGCAGCCGCAGTTCAGCTTGCTGGCGAGGAAACTCTTCCTACCACGATTGAACTCTACAAGTCCCGCATCGACATTATTGAAAATGCTGGCAAACTGGATCGTGCAATCCAGATCAAGTATGCAAGCAAAGTTCGCGGAATTGCGAACTCGTACAAGAACTACCTTGCAACACTCGAAGGCATGCGCCGTGCAGACCTTCTTCAGACCAAACGGAACGAAGAAGCAAAATTCCACGTCTATGTCGACGCTGACAGTACTCTGCGAAAAAAATATGGTTCTCTCCTAGCGGATCTTGAGGCTGCAAATACAGCGTTGAAGACAATCAACCGAAAGAGCATCTTGGTGTCCAACCTCAGCAGTGGTGTCGACCTCTTGGGACTAGCCCGAAAGTTCAAGGCTTATGCGCTCGCGTCGACTGCCGAGGGACCGCCTGAAAAAGAAAAGATACAGCTAAAAGAATCAATTACGTCAGCCTTCAAGAACCTTGACGTGAAGGTCGACAAGGCTCTCCTTACTACCCTCGTCGTAAAGTCCGCAGATTTTCCACCTGACCAACAGCTTGATAGTTTCCGCCCTGTGCTCAGCTCATGTGGAGCAAGTGAGAGGGAAGAGACTGTCCGAGAGTACATCAGTGACCTGTACAGAAGCTCTTCGTTGACAACGAAGGAGGATTGCGAACAGCTGATGACTATGGGTAGAGACGACATTCTCGATGACCCGTTCGTGCGTCTGTCGACTGCAATCGACGAAGAACAAGCACCTGTGAGTGCAAGACTCAGTGCAATCAACACTACCCTTGCCCAATTGCGCCGCCAGTTTGTAGAGGCCTGGATCGGCTGGAAGAAAGAATCGCTGCTCTATCCAGATGCCAACCGCACGATCAGATTGACATACGGGAAGATAACATCCTTGAGCCCGCGCGATGGCGTAGACTACCGCTCGTACACATCCCTTGGTGGAGTCATTGAGAAAGAAAGGGATTTTGATCCAT
>Ga0153915_10002656_pt1 | contig 16283 bp, 20 predicted proteins | sample Opewatmetagenome_2_FD_107003 | JGI IMG/M metagenome (GOLD analysis project Ga0153915, IMG submission 107003) | Freshwater wetland microbial communities from Ohio, USA - Open water 3 Core 3 Depth 3 metaG | ecosystem: Environmental > Aquatic > Freshwater > Wetlands | place: USA: Ohio, Lake Erie...
GCCGGTCAAGAAATGGGCCCTGGAGAATAATCTGCCTATATTGCAGCCGGATAAAATCAGAAAACCTGAATGGGTGGAAAAAATCAAGGATTTGAATCCCGAATTAATTATTCTCACTGCTTTTGGCCAAATTATTCCACAGGAGATTTTAGACATCCCTAAATTCAAGGCCCTAAATATTCACCCTTCGCTTTTACCGAAATACCGTGGCGCGTCCCCGATTCAGTCCGTAATTTTAAATGACGAAATTGAAACCGGAGCATGTTTAATGATTATGGATGCGGAAATGGACCATGGGGAAATAATTTCCAATTTACAATTTTCAATTTCCAACAAACCGAACTATAAAGAACTAGCAAAAGAACTTTCGGATTTAGGTGCGGAATTATTAATTAAAACCCTACCTGGTTGGATTGATGGAAAAATTGGAGCACAGGAGCAGAACCATGAACAGGCAACTTTCTGTAAATTGATTAAAAAAGAAGACGGAAAAATTGACTGGAACAAATCAGCTGAGGAAATTGAGAGACAAATACGAGCATATCAAGAATGGCCGGAAACTTATACTGATTTTAATGGAAAAATCCTGAAGATTCTCGAAGCTAGTTTTGAAAATAAAAAGACCGACCATAATATCGGTGAAGTGTTTTTGGATGAAAATAAAAATTTGTGCGTACAAACCGAAAACGGTATTCTGGTTTTAAAAACTATTCAACTTGAGGGTAAGAATCCCGTAACCGCCAAAGAATTTCTGAACGGCCACAAAGAAATTATCGGAGCTGTTTTAGAATAATTGATTATATCTATTATTTATGTTAAATTAACACATAGATAGGAGGTGGATAATGCTTTTTGAGGGTAGGGCAAAAATTACTATGTTTGCGGATTGTGGCTGGATGAACGAAATGATTATTTATTTTTCAGTAGAATGTAAAAATCGCAAACAAGTTGAAGAACAAATCAAAGATGATTATTGGAGCGTGGGCGATAACTGGCACTTTCAAAGCGGATGCGAACATAATTGCATTATAACGATTCACGTCGAAAAAATCCTTTCTTGTGAGGAGATTATCAAAAAGCCGGCTTGAGAGAAATCTTTTGCCGGCATTTTATTTAAAATCTTCATTTATTCTTCGATAGATACTAATTTCCAATTGTCGCCTACGATTTTCTCGATTTTCAGTTCTGCGGATTCGGCAATTGTATTCTTGGCTAGTAAATTAAAATTAAAAATCAGATTCTCCGGTAAAATATATTCCCCGTGCTCCAAAATCGAACCCAACTCCAGTTCGATTTTTTTTACTTTTTTAAAACCGTTCTTACTCGCATACTCAAGAACGGTTTTTAGTATTTGTTGAGCCAAATGTAAGTCATGCATATATAGCGAAGATTTATTTTACACTGAGACAACTTCGGAAGCCGACCGCAGTCGGCTGAGAATTAGTGCGTTTTGACCGCAGTCAAAACAACACGTGTCGACATGTAAAATAAATCTGAGCTTAATGAACCGAACAAGTTACGCACGGGTCGTAGGCACGAATAAGCATTTTGATTTTATCCGCCCGTTCTTCTCTCTTTAAACCCTTAAACCGCTCGATATGCTCGAATTCCTCCAAATCTGCCTCCAAATTAGCTAAATTTTGGGCTGTGGGCGTGATTATATTCAAATCCCGAATAATCCCATCTCTTGCTTTGATATCATAAAATAACGTGCCCCTCGGCGCTTCGATTGCGCCCGTCCCGTCCCCTGTTCTGTTTTCAATTTTCGGTTCAGAAATCTTAATCTCTCCAATAGTCAATAATTCCAACAAGGTAATGCTTTCTTCGAAACAATGCACCAATTCGATCACCTGGGCCAGAATATTGTAAAAAGGATTATAGCACGGGAATTTCATTCCTGTTTTTTCCAGGATTTTCTTCGCTTCCAGATTCAGCTTCTCGTGATTATTGTGCAAACGCGCCAATGCGCCAACCATATAGGTGTTTCCCGCAAATTTTGTTCTTTTGGCCAATTTATCGGCGCCCTGGAATTCTTTAACCAATAAAAGAAATTCTGACGGCTCGAGAATTAATTTCCCCGTCCTTACTTTACCATCATAAATCGCGTATTCATCAGGATGCGTCAAGGAAACAAAAATCGTTTCCCGATGAAATTCAGGGTATTTTAATTTGACGAATAAATCACCTAATTTTAGAGCCAAGGGCATTATTTTTTTGGCATCCTGTAAAACTTTTTTTAGTTCTTCCTGGTCTGGCGTCTTTCTTAATCCCCCCAGACTCGGAGTCACGGGATGCACCGAGCGACCACCGATGACCTCGACAATTCTGTTGCCTACGTCCCTGATTTTCACCGCATCATGGGTTTTCTCGGGATAAGCATTAATCAGCTGCAAATCACTTTTATAACCGAAAAAATCCGCCAAAGAAAAGAAAAATAAATGCAGGGCATGACTGTTAATTAACTGACCCAACATCATTAATTTTCTCAATATCGTCGTGGTTTCGTCCAGTTGTAATCCGTAGGCTTTTTCCAGCGCCTTATAAGCGGTTAAATTATGCACAACCGGACAGACCCCGCAAATGCGGCTGACGATTTCCGGCATTTCTTCGTCTCTCCTTCCCCTTAAAATTCCTTCAAACATTCTCGCACCGTCTTCAACTTTGATTTTTGCACCCCTAACATCGCCTCTGATAATATCCGCGGTAAAACTAGCATGTCCTTCGATTTTAGCGATATGGTCAATTCTAATTTTCATAATTTACTTTGGCCAGCAAGTAAGTCGGAAAAACCATCGGGCTGGCAGTGGGTTCATTAAAGTGATTATAAAATATAGGCGTGGTTTTGAGGACTTACTTGCTGGCTTTTAAAATCTCATTCTTCTCTCCGAATCTTTCCAAAATCATTTCAATTTCGTCTTCGCGAAGATGTGTTTTGAATTTTAAAGCCCTTTTAATCGCTTCCAAACTGATGTTTTTTCTCGGTCCGCGACATCCGTCGCAAGGGAAATTATTTTTCGGGCACGGCGCTCCGCAACCTGCTAAGCTTATCGAACCCAAACAAGGCTTACCGATAAGTAAAAAACACATTTTATTTTTTCTTACACATTCTTCGCAAACCGGCTTTTGTTCAATCTCCGGTTTCTTGCCCGCAAGCAATTCATTAATCATGCGGAAAAATTCTTCCTTATTTATGGGGCATCCCGGAATTTCTAAATCCACTTTTACCAATTCTTTCACGGACTTTATATTGGGATTATCGATTCCCCTGATATTGGGATAAATCTGGCGAATCATCCTATTTTTGTCTCCGCGATAATCTTTTATTTCCTGCGGTCCGCCAACGCAAGCGCATGCGCCTAAAGCAATTAAAGTTTTTGATTTTTTCCTGACGACTTTCAATCTTCTTAGTTGTTCTTTGGTTATCGGCGTTCCTTCGACAATTGCAATATCGTAATGTTTGACATCGGGCAATTCTTCGGCCATTTTAAAATCGCCGATATTCACTTTGGTCAAAAATTCCAAAAATCTCTCCCCTAAATCGAAAATGGAGACCTGACAACCCTCGCAGCAGGTCAAAGACAATATTGCGATTACTGGTTTTTTATCCATCGGATTTATTATAGCAAAATTTATCAATAAACAAAAAAGAGCTCGCAATCGTTACGAGCTCTTAAGTATTTTTTTGTTGTCCTGCTCCAAGAATTCCGCCTCATCTTTCGATATAGTCATCACCACCTCTCTGCCGTGGACGCAAACCCATCCATCGCCGATTTTTTTCGGACGCACCATGCAATTTTCGATACTCTCGATACTTTCTCCGGCCATAATACCCACTTGATGCGTTAATCTGTTGTGAACCATTAAAACATATTCTTTCACGATTTCTTCGTCAATTTCTTGTTTTCCGGTTTTGTGCGCAATATTCACGCAGTGCGGATAAAAAGTCCTTTCTTCGACAGTGCTTTCATCCCATTCAGGACAAGAAACTCCGGCAGAAAATTTTTTCATTAATTCCAGTGCTTTTTCGGTGAATTTCATTTTTCCTCCTTTTTTACCCCTAGGGTAATCGCGGGGTTTGAATTAATTATTTTAAAGATCTCGTCCGCCTCCTTATCGGAAATTTTTTTGATAATAAAACCATTGCTTGCCAGGGCATAATCATTAACTTTTATATCTTCGGTTAACTGAATATCGAATTCCTCCTTTTTGCCCTTAAATTCCGCAATGGCTTTATTGTTTTTAAGTTCCAGAATTTTTACGGGAATGGAAATACACATAACTATAAATGTTTGTCGGCCAAACTGCTGGCCGCGAACGAATCCGGCTTTATTTTCACAAAAAATCCGCTTCCTTTAATCATACCAACAATTTCCCTAATCATTTCCCTGGTCGGACCGACTGTTCCGATATCCACATGAATTTCCAATTCATTGGTGAAAATAATCTCTCCTTCTAGGTCTTTTAAAGAATTACTTTCCAGGGTTTTGAAAACGTCGTTAATGGAATTGCTCATATCTACCGAAACATTGTGCATTTCCAGTTCGGTCTCCAATAATACGCCAGCCAAAGCTAAAGAAATTACTGCCTCCTGATAAATTCTTGTCCTTAAATCAAGCTTTCTTTCGTCATAAATTTTTAACCAAAAATATCTGCCGCCTTTTCCAATTCTATGAATCGCCACTACGCAAACAAATTCTGCTCCTCCTTCCCTTACTTCCGAATCTGTCCCGACAACTATCTTATATTTCGCCTCAAGATTATCTTTTTTGTAAGTAACCAATTCCTTGATTACGCCGCACAAATCCAGTGGACCCTTACTGGGACTCTGAAACACACCTCCTTTAATAAGATTTTTTATCTCATCTAAATTCATCCTTGTATGAGTTTTTTAAGATTTTATTGCTGTTCCTGTGGCTGCTGTTCTATGGGAATTTCGGCAGGTTGTTTTGGCGGGCCCAATTCTGGCGAGCCGAGCGCTGGTAAACCTGCCCTTAAATTGGCAAGAATCTGTTTCACCTGCTGATTGTCCGGATTCAATTGAAGAATCCTATCAAACTGATCGATTGCCGATTCCTTGTCTCCCCCTCTGTCGTACAATAAGCCAAGGAAATAGCGTGCATTGGAATAATTGTCATCCAAAACTATGGCACGTATAAATTCGCCTTTTGCCAAATCATATTTCTGCGCTCTGTAGTAAAGAACGCCCAATTGAAATGCGGTTCCGCTGTCTCTTGGAAGTAATTGTCTGTATGTCTCCATTCTTGCAATAGCTTCGTTCAGTTTTCCCTGCCTATCGAACACTACCGCGCTTTCGAAGTGCGCAGGAGCATAGTCGGATTTGACTTCGATTGCCTGATTGAATTTTTCCAGCGCCTTATTCAGAAAATCATTCATTGTCGCTTTTGCATTTTTGTCTGTCTGAGCCTGTGAAGCCAGTAAGCTTGCCTCTCCCGAATACAATCTACCCCACTCGGTAAGCGTGAAAGGATTCGACGGCTCTAATTTTATTGACTCGGCAAAAGAAGATTCTGCCCATTGATCTGCTCCATTGATTATTCCCACGACCTGTCTGTATACCTGACCCCTGATTAACCAATTTGACGAATCTTTCGGAGCAAGCGTTGTTGCACGAACAGCGGAATTAATTGCATTTATGGCATCCACCTGTACAAGATTTGCTCGCTCCTGAGCAGTTGCTCCTTCCAAATTTACATCCCGAGTCATTTTAAGCGCAAACAGTTGGGAAAGAACCGCATAGGTTCTGTCTTCATAGGGATTAATAACCGTTGCTTTAATCAATTTATTTATTCCTTCATCTATTTTCCCGTCTATTTGAACCAAGTCCAGCCCTTTTTTATAATTCAATTCTGCCACAAATCTGGTACCCTGGATATAAATAAATCCAACCATAACTATAATTACCAACACAAAAGAAAAACTTGCCGCCAAAAGAAAGCCCTGGGATTTCCTCAAATTAAAAACCTTTTCCTTCAATAGCGAACTTCCCGACAGAAATACACTGAATAAAAACCAGAAAGTAAACATCAGGGTTAAGCTCTGCGGATAAAGAAACATACCCACAATCATGGCGAATAGACTTCCGAATATGCCGATTTGTAAAAATCTTTTCAAGGCATTATCTCCATCTTCAGTAGTTCTGACAAGATATCTGATGGCACCAACAATAAATAAAATTATTATTGCCAGAAAGGATATTAATCCCAAGATTCCCAAATCGGAAACTATGGCATAGATCTGTGCAGGCGGATTAACGAATCTGACATTCCAGAACGCAGTTTGGTTAATTACAACCGGTTTATACTGAGAATAGTCGATAACGAAATTCTCCGGTCCGGTCCCCAAGACAGGTTTGTTTTTTACTATCTGTTTGATGATTTCCAGTCCACCCCTATAGCTGAGCCCTACCTCGGTGGGAAGATTGGGTTTTAACGGAAATGTCGGCCTGAAAAACATAAAAATCAATGCGATTGCCAAGAAAATTATTGGAGCCGCTATCCAGGTAATGCCTTCAGCAAGTTTCACCACCTTCATCAGTCCAAAAATCAAAACTATCGCCATGCCCGATATCAAAACCAGCCAAAGCACCCAATAATTCAAACTGAGTAAAAGCAAAAAATTAAGCAAGGCTAACAACAACAGAAATATCTTCAATTCGTTTCTTTTTATCACAAAAAGCATGGCTGTAACCAAAACCAAAACCGTTGCAGCAAAAATACCCAAAGAATTTATCGTTCCTACGGTGTTAAATGCCGCTGTCTTGGTAAAGCTCCAAGGAAAAAGAAATCCGCCCCAAATCTGGATAAATCCGATCAAACTCACCAATCCCGCGGAAGCGAGAAAAACCAACAGTAATTTAAAGGTATCTTTAAGTCCCTTTATGTTGTTTACAATCAAAATATAAAGAGCCACAAAGCTCAAAATATTTATTAAACTGCCACTCAAATGAGTCGACCATCCAACCAAGCTGTTGTATGGTCTTAAAGAAAAAATCGTGGCCAGAACATAAACAACAACGAAAACCCCCAATGCAACGTTTATAGCATTACTTCGCCATTGCATTTCGCCCTGATTCAATATTTTTACCAACCAGAGAATTAAAGTAATAACTACAAGCAAAACCAGAAGTATTTGTTTGTTGAATTCTATTGCATTTACGGTCACTGGTAAAAACCATAGAGGAATTAAAAAAACCAGAACATAAATAAGTTTCTGGATGACCTTATCAAGGGCTAAGGCATTTTTCAGTCCCCCAAACCTCGAAAAAAACGATGCGATACTCATGCTTTTTATAAATTAACAATAAAAATTGTTAATCCTTAAAATTATTTAATTAATTATCGACTTGTTATGATATATGCTATAATAATAGCATATTTAAATAATACTACAAAAATTAATTTTAGCACAAATGGAAAAAAAATACTATACAATAAAACAAGCGGCAAAAATTCTGGGAGTAACTCCCCTGACTCTCAGAAACTGGGATAAGCGCGGAAAATTGAGAGCATATCGACATCCCGCAAATAATTACCGGGTTTACAAATCCGACCAGCTCGAATTATTTTTAAGGAGAGTAGAAGCTAGCCGTGAAAACAAAAAGAAAAGAAAAATCGATATTTACTACTGATAATTTAAAAATCCTCGCAGACCTTGCGAGGATTTTTAAAAATTAAATCGGCAATTGTATTTAAGAACGTATTCTTTTAACCTTCTGAGTGCCTATCTTTAATATCAGCTTGGCACGGAAATAAAGATTTATCATTAATCTGTAGAATTTACCATTCCTTCCATTCTTTAAATCTTCCAATAATTTTTCTTCTCTGAGTATGCAGTAAATCACGAATGCGACAATGGCAGAAATTAGCGAAAGAATAATCACCATCAGATAATCGAATCCGGTTTTAATTGTTGCCGCACCCTTAACTTCTCCTGGTGCATTAACGGCCACCGTGACTTTGTCGGATATTTGAAAAATGCCGTCCGCTTCGACAAAAACATTATTTGTCAAATTTATCGATCCGGATGTAAATTTATCTGCAGCGGCAACTTCGGCTTTGAATTTTATGTTTTTCGTTATTCCTTTTTTAACGGTTCCTAAATTCAACCCACTGCCAGTGATATCTCCGCCCCAATTGGCTCCGTCAATAGTTGTACTTCCCGAAATAATGGAAATATTTTGCGGAAGATTATCCCATACCCTGACATTATTCACATCAACAGTGCCGTTATTGGTTACCTGAACGTAAAACTCCAATTGGTCTGACGGATTTGCGAAAAATGAATCCGTAAAACCGACTTGATTCTTGGTGATGTCACGGCCGGTCTTAATTAAAGAAAGAGACGAACCCGAAACAATACTTACGCCCAATACCTGAGAACTCGGAGAATTAACGATAATTTTTGCGCTATCGGTAAAGTCCTTGCCCTGTTCGTTCCAATAAACACCCTGATTAACCAGGCTGATGGGATAAAAATTGAAATCATCCGCAGAAGCAAGTCTTACCCTGAATTTTATCTCACGGTAAAGATTGGGGTAAATTTCGTTAAGATAGATATTTTTTGTGGTAATGCCGTCCGATTGATAATTTCCGTCAACAGTCGTGCTGTCGGATTCGTAAAACATTTTCGGAGGCAAATTGTCGGCCACTCTTGCGGTGACAATTTTATTGGTGGCTGACTTTATTCTGATTAAAAATTCAATTTCATCGCCGGGCTGGGCATAAACGACATCGGCCCAATCGCCCAAATAAACGGATTTCCTGCTTAAATTTCGCGCCAAAACCTGAAAGCCGGTTATTCCCGTTGTCGCCGAAATAAGAGTCGGAGTGCTTAAATCGGTTGTTCTTCCGGCAACCGAAATACTGGTCGGGCTGGAGCTCAACCCGCAGCTCTGAGCATTGGCATAGCCAAAATTACGCAAAACAGATTGCCCGACATAAGAGCTTGCCGTATTTAAAACTTTTGCCCTGAATTTTATCGTTTCGGTCGTACCCGAAAGCAAATTTCCAAGAGAAACGCCGCTGCCGATAATTCCGTCGGAAAGCGCAGAACCGTTTACGGTCGTACTTCCCTCTGTATAATCCAAATAAACAGACAATGCTTCCCAGATTTTCGTATTTACCGCCTGGTTCGTGCCGGTGGATTTTAATTCCAAAGAAAATTCAATTTCGTCATTGGGATCGGCGTCTATTGTGGTGGCAAAAGACGAATTATTCGAAACATTGCGCACGGTCTGACTCAGTGTCAAAACGCAACTGCCTAACGCGTAAATTGTGGCATAATTGCTGTACTGCAGGTTTGTCTCGTTGCTGTCGATGCTCACCTGATTGTTTATGCCTATCCAGTTCGAAGGCAGCGCGGATTTGAGTTTTATCGTGAAAACTATCTTGCCAGTCTCATTGTAAGCAAGCGGTGTGTCGAGAACCCAGGTATTGTTTCCCGAATCCGGCGCGGGATTCGCACTGACAAAATCGAAATAGCTCGGGTCGATGTTTGAAAAAGAATCCTTAATCACCACTCCTGTTGCCGTAGCCGTACCGCTGTTTCTGTAAGTAATCGTATATGTAACTTCATCTCCGGGCGCAACTGTCCCCTTATTGGCTGAAACCGAAACACTTAAAACGGGAACTGCCGCATTCGCGAATGAATTACCCAAAGGAACGAAACTCAATAACAAAATTCCGGCAAGAGCTAATGCAGCTGCCGATTTTGTGTTTAAATTTTGCATGTATGATTTAATCTTCATACCCCCTAATAGTATCATATAAATTAGTTTTTGTCAATGGAGATTGCTTTGACCGCGATTCTCTTCCAATTGGTGTTTATGGGCCAGCAACTCAAAAGATAGAGCACGGGCTCGTTTTCCTGTTTTTCAAGATTCAGATTCTCCGGAAGGTTTATCTCTTTTCCGACAACCCGATAAGCATATTTCTTTTGCGTGGAATAGATGAAAATCTCGTCGTTTTCTTTAAGTTTATCCAGTAAGCTGAAAATCGAACCGTAGCTCCCCTTATACCAGGGATAAGCCGAACTGTGTCCCAAAATCACCATCGTCCCCTTTTCTCCCAAGAAAACCGTGTTAGGCCAGAGCACCACTCCCTTTTCCAGGGTATTAAGTAAAACGGCTTCATCCGAGCTTTCCGGTAAAACAATCGGCGCATCCACGCCGATTACGGGAATCGACAATCTTTGCGGAATGCGAGAAGTTTCGTCTTTTCCCGCACCGCTCTTATCTTGATAAATCTGGTCTGCGGAAAAATTCGACGGCGCACCCAAAACCGCGTATTTGATTTGCGCATAAATAAAACGGCCGTTGAAAACGAATAAAAGCAGGGCAAAAACGGCCAGAAATAAAAAAAGAAAGATTAATATCTCCTTCATATGATTAAGGTTAAATTTAGAAAACTTATTAAGGAATAATCCTCTCAACCGATGCTCCATCAAGAGTATCGATGTTCTTGTTCAGGAATGACTGAGCATTGAAGCTGGCAATGCCCGCAATTAAAACAATGAAAATTATCGAAGCGAGAATCAATCGCGGGTATTGAATCCTGATATTTACAAAAACAGTCAGAAGTAAAACCAAACTCGCCAAACCAGCGATAATGAAATAAATTTTTTGCGCGAATGGTTCCGATTTTTCCGTAATTTCGTTCAAAATAAATTGATTTTCGCTGGGTCTTATGCTTTCCCCTATTGTTGTCGAAATCGGAGAAGTGACTATTTCTTCTGTCTGAACTCCTGTTTGTGTCAACTCTTGATTTGCGGCAACATTTTCCGGTAGATTGGTTTCCGGTTTCGGTAGGGCAATTCCCACATTAGAGGGGGTTGTATTGGATTGCACGATTTTCGGTGCTGTTTTTTTGACCGATGCGGCCTTGCCGAAAAGCTGGACAGCAACGATGGTCTTTTTCCCGTTCATCTCTCCCTCTAGTACCGCTATGCCGACTTCATCATATTTGCCATTCAAAATATTTGCCCGGTGGGAAGGAGAATTCATCCAGGCCCGATGTAGATATTCGCTATCCGTAAAATCCTTAGCCAGATTTTCTCCTGCAGCTACGTAATTATAACCCACCTTATTGAACCAATACCACGGCGTTATGCCGCTTGGACTGGTGTGTGCGAAATAATTATTTTCTAACATATCCTGCGCTTTTTCCTGTGCGGCTTTTGTCAGCTTGTCATTAATTTTCAATTCGTTAAGATTATTGACGACTCTTTCCTGTTCGACAAGTTCGATCAGTTTTGCACTGGTAACAACGGCGAAGTTCGAAGTTTGAGGAAAATAAAAAAACCAAGAAAAAAGTAAGAATTTTATCACCACCAAAATTACAGCCAAAATAAAAAGATTTTTCGGCCTCAATATCAACGGCTGATAATCATTCTTTTTGCTTGGAATAAATGTTTTATGCATTTTCCTATATATATTATTCCCCATAATTTATATTATAGCAAATATGGCGTAATTATTGTAGCATATATATTATAGCAAATGTAAATATTTTTGTCAATGTAAATCCCGCCAGAAGGCGGGATTTTGTTTATCTTTTGCTCCACTGCGGAGCTCTGCGTGCCTTTTTTAAGCCGAATTTTTTTCTTTCCACTTCGCGCGGGTCGCGTTTCAAAAAACCGGATTTTTTGAGTTTTTTTCTGAAATTCATGTCAAAAAGAATCAATGCTCTTGATGTTCCAAGACGTACTGCCTCTGCCTGCGCATTAATTCCGCCACCATACACTTTCACGCTGCCAGTAAACCTATTTAAAGATTTCAACTTTCCGAACGGATCTTCCACTATTCTCTGTAGGGTTAGGGTGGGAAAATATTCTTTGTAGGATCTATTGTTAATCGAAAAGCTTCCCGCTTCTATTGATTCAGCTGGACCGGAAGTAAAGATTCTCACCCTGGCAACGGCTCTTTTTCTTCGCCCGATTCCTTCAAAATAGTTCTTACTAATTTCTTTGGATGGCTCTTCTTTTTTATTTTTGCTCTTTGTATTCTCCGGCATATAATTTAAGATTTTTTATCATTTTGCTCCTTAATTTATTTTTTGGAAGCATACGATAAACTGCTTTATGAAATGGCTTAATCGGATTTTTTGCGAAAACTTCTCTAAAAGTAGAAAATTTTATACCCCCCAAATATCCGGAATGGCGCCAGTATTTTTTACCCTCTATTTTATTTCCAGTAAGAATGATTTTCGCGACATTGAAAACAACCACTTTGTTATTGCTTAGTTTGTAAGGCAAAAAATCGGGCTTATTTTTACCCATCAAAATCGTCGCTATTTCGCTTGCTAATCTTCCCAGTTTTTTCCCCGAAGCATCAATTATGTACGGTTCGTTTTTCATTTATTTTATCAATTCGATTATTGTCATTGCTGCAGCATCGTTCTTTCTTGTGCCCGCTTTGACGATTCTCGAATATCCGCCCGCCCTATCTTTGTAACGTGGACCAATTTCTTTGAAAAGTTTATCAACCACTTTTTGGGAAAAATCCTTGAGTAATAATCTCCTGTTGGCTAAAGTATCTTTTTTTGCCTTGGAAATGGATTTTTCCACAAAGGGTTTTATTTTCCTCGCCCTGGCATCGGTAGTTATGATTCTTTCTTTTAAAATTAAAGACGACACCAACATGCAATAGGCTGCTCGGCGCTGATTCTTTGTCTTGGTCAATTTGTTCCTTTTTTTGCGGTGTCGCATCTTACTTATTTTTTCTTACTTTTTTTAACCGGTTTTATTGCTTGTTTTTTCTCTTTTTTGGTTTTTTTCTCCTCTGGAACGATATTTTCTTTTTCACTGGCAAAAATTCTGAAATGGTCAACTAAAATATCCGCAGCCTTGGTAAATGCCTGTTCCGGCGTAATACTGCCGTCGGTTTCTATATCAATCATCAAACGATTAAAATCGGTCCTATCGCCCACACGCATATTTTCTATTTCGTAATTTATTTTTTTGATTGGACTGAAAATCGCATCAATAGCAATTGCTCCAATTTCCAGTTTTTCTTTCTTTCGTTGCTCTACCGGCACATACCCCAAACCACTCTGTATCTCAATCTCTATCTCCAGTTTCGCTTTTTTATCGGTTAAAGTAGCGATATGAGCATCCTTATTGATGATTTCTATTTCTGACGTCAGTTTGATATCCTTCGCTTTGACATCCCTCTCTCCCGAAGTCTTCAATTCCAGTTTTAAAGGTAGGGATTCCGGAGAAATAACCTTGAATCTGATTTGTTTCAAATTCAGAATAATATGAATAACGTCTTCCAAAATATAGGGAATCGTGGAAAATTCGTGACTAACCCCTTTTACTTTCACGGATGTTATCGCTGCGCCCGGTAAAGACGACAATAAAATTCTACGGAAGGCGTTGCCGAGCGTCATCCCATAGCCGGGATAACAACCATCGATTTCAAAAACCGCACGATTATCGTCTTTTTTGATAATTTTTGCTTTTTGCGGCAAGGGAATTTTATGTTCCATATTTTTAAAAAATTAATTGTTAATTTTATTGAAAATTTTATCGTGAATAATATTCCACAATCATCTGCAAATCGATGCTGCTTTCAATATCCGATTTTGACGGAACCGACAAAACCGTGGCTGTTAAATTCTCTTTATCCAAAGATAACCAGGGTGGAGGATTGAACTTTTTCAGCTTTACTCCCAAGCCAGTAAATAACGGTTTGGCTAGGCTGGATTTTCTTACTTTGATTATGTCGCCTTTTTCCAAATGGATGGAAGGAATATTTATCTTTTTGTCGTTTAACAAAATGTGGCCGTGGCTGACGATTTGACGCGCTTTTGCCCTTGACTCGGCAAAACCCAAACGGAAGAGTGCATTATCTATCCTTGTCTCCAGCTTGGTTAAAAGAATATCGGTAGTTGCACCCTTTGCTTTAGACGCTTCGTTAAAATATTTTTTCAGTTGCGCCTCGCCAATATTATAAATCTTTCTCAATTTTTGCTTTTCCGCCAACTGAGAGCCGTATTCCGATATCGCACCTCTTCTTCTTTTTTTGCCGTGCGCTCCAGGAGGATACGGCTTTTTGACCATCGCACATTTCGGCGTAAAACAACGGTCACCCCTTAAAAAGAGCTTTTCGCCCGATCTCCTGCATTTTTTACATATTGATTCTCTTTGCATAAATTTTACACACGCCTCGGTCGAGGTGGCCGACATCCATTATGCGGAACCGGGGTAATATCTTTAATCGACAAAAGCTCCAAGCCGTTTGCGACCAGTGCTCTTATTGCCGCTTCTCTTCCCGACCCCACTCCTTTAACGAAAACATTGGCGTCTTTTAAACCGACGCTTTGAACTTTATCCATCAAGGATTCTACAACCTTGGTTGCGGCAAAGGGAGTCGCTTTTTTGGGACCCTTAAATCCCACTGCTCCGGCACTTTCTCCCGCAATCACTTCTCCTTTATTATCAGTAATCGTAACAATCGTATTGTTATATGTCGCCTGAATATAAACATTGGCCAATTCCGTATGTTTGGCTTTTGTTTCTTTCCTTTTCTTTACCGTCGCCTCAAGCGCCGCTCCTTCTTTCAGTGCCTCTTCGGTTGTTTGTTTGATAACTTTTTTCTTTCCCATCTTCAAAAAATTAGGTTTTTTCGAGTTTGCGCTTACCACTTCCCATTGTTCTTCTCACGTTTCCCCTCACTGTACGTGAATTGGTTTTTGTTTGCTGCCCCCTCACCGGTAAACCCTTCAAATGCCTTAAACCCCTGTATGCGCCTATTTCTTTTAATCTTTTGATATTCAGCATTACATCACGCCTTAAGTCGCCTTCGATTTTCATTTTTTTACCTTCAATGGTTTCTCTCAACTTACTGATTTGCGCCTCGGCAAGTTTCTCGGTTCTTGTGTCGGGATTTATACCTGTTTGTTCCAAGATTTTTTTGCTCAAAGATCTGCCTATGCCGTAAATATAGGTCAGGGCGATTTCTATTCTTTTTTTATCGGGAATATTGATTCCCGCTATTCTTGCCATAAAAAATTATCCTTGCCTCTGTTTGTGTTTAGGATTGGAACAAATAACATAAATCCGACCTTTGCGTCGAACTATCTTGCATTTACTGCAAATTCTTTTAACCGACGTTTTTACTTTCACCCTGTAGTAGATTTCCGACTATTGAATATTATTTCGTTGGAAATCCTGGTTAATTTTTAGTTAATCTTTTTACCTTTTTAATATTATCAACCCTGATGATTATTGGCCGCCGCAGGCGGCCAGTCAGAAACTCACTACAGGGTTCATAATATTTTATTTTCCGCGATAAACGATTCTTCCTTTGGTTACATCGTAAGGGCTCAGTTCTACAGTTACACTGTCTCCGGGTAAAATTTTAATGAAATTTATTCTCATTTTACCCGAAATGTGAGCCAAAACTTCCGATTCGTCATCCAGGCGAACCTTAAAAGTCGCATTGGGCAGCCCCTCAATAACAACACCCTCTTTTCTTGCTCCTTGATTTTTCATTGTGGTTTAAATAATATCCGATTTAAATATTTATGTCAATAAAATCAAATACTAAAACTTTGGGATGCCTCTGGGCACCTCCGTAAACCTGTTTCGAATATGTTATATTCTCATTTTCCTTCAATAATTATCGTAATCTTACTCTTATTTGATGGAATTTTCTTGACCCAAAAGGGCCAAAAAGTGACTTTTGCCGTTTCGATTTCCGCAAGCGCACCGAGATATTGCCTGACTTCGGTTTCGCTTTTCCCGGCCAAATCATTTTTTAACTTGTTTTCATCAATACTCCACCCGGCTTGTGCGTCTATTTGGCAGGAAAAAGTGGCCTTGCCCTGCGATGGATCAGTTTTGACGTTACTGTAGCTCAATTCTATTGATGCTTGAATCAAAAATTTATCCGCTGCAATCTTGCTTTCTATGGTTTGTTTCACTGCCGATAAAATATCCTCTTCCTTGAAAGCAAGTCCCCAAGCCCTGGCCTTTACATTTACCGTAAAGCTTTCGCCAGGCTGATCCGCCTTTAAACTGGCGCTTGCTTCGGTTACCTCTAAGGTTTCGCTATTATCCAGCAATTTCAATTCCTTGGGGATGCTTTTGGTGAATTCGTCTTTTGCCTTATTTTTCAATTCCAAAGAAACGATTTGTGTTGCGCCATCAATGTCTTCTTTGGTCGCAACTTTCATTTTCCCTTTTGCTCCACCAGTCATGGCGCTGCTCGAAATACCGTAAAATGCCGTATATTTGGCGGTTCCTTCAAATCCCGGAATCCA
>Ga0153915_10002657_pt1 | contig 16268 bp, 6 predicted proteins | sample Opewatmetagenome_2_FD_107003 | JGI IMG/M metagenome (GOLD analysis project Ga0153915, IMG submission 107003) | Freshwater wetland microbial communities from Ohio, USA - Open water 3 Core 3 Depth 3 metaG | ecosystem: Environmental > Aquatic > Freshwater > Wetlands | place: USA: Ohio, Lake Erie...
CCGGGGATAACAGGCTGGTGAAGCCCAAGAGTTCATATCGACGGCTTCGCTCGGCACCTCGATGTCGGCTCATCGCATCCTGGGGCTGAATAACGTCCCAAGGGTCGGGCTGTTCGCCCGTTAAAGCGATACGCGAGCTGGGTTCAGACCGTCGTGAGACAGGTCGGTCTCTATCCGCTGTGGGCGTAAGGGATTTGAGAGGATTTGCCCCTAGTACGAGAGGACCGGGGTGAACAGACCTCTGGTGTGCCAGTTGTCGTGCCAACGGCATTGCTGGGTAGCCAACGTCTGGCAGAGATAACCGCTGAAAGCATCTAAGTGGGAAACTCGCCTCAAGATAAGATCCCTCATCCCATTAAGGGAGTAAGACCGCAGGGAGACTACCTGCTATATAGGCGGCAAGTGTAAGTGCAGTAATGCATTCAGCTAAGCCGTACTAATGGTCGAGGGCTTAGTCATGTGGTGCGGAGAACTCGCAGCTTTTCTCGCACAGCGTTCATTATCTATTCAAATTTAACCTTGTAAAAAAAGTCTCTTGGTGATTGGAGCGGCGGGGGTACACCCGGCTACATTCCGAACCCGGAAGTTAAGCCCGTCAGCGCTGATGGTACTTGGGGGGCAGCCCCCTGGGAGAGTAGGTCATTGCCAAGAGGCTTTTTTGATTCATAAGATCTCCAAACTCGTAAGAGCCAGGGGATTTTGTGTTTAACGAATAGCTTGAGCGGCGAGCAGGGTCGGCGCGAAGCGATTGTTAGCCTTCATTTTTCCAAGATATACGCGATGGTTTGTTTTGCAATCATCTCAATATCTAAAGGTGAAGCCGGATCGAGTGCTATTGGGCCTAAAATTTTTATCGCATCTTCCTTCTTCCCAGCGTTTGCGAGCAAGAGGGCTTTATTAATGAGTAAGAATCCTTTTATTTCTGGGTCAGGGTTTGCGTTTAAACCACTCTCAATAGCAGATAACTTACTTTTCTCATTTACTTCAACGGTAGCTCTTTCTTTCCAAGCCGGTGCAAAGTTTGGCACCTCTTCGGTAAGCGCGATAATTGCTTTTGTTCTTTTTTCTGCATCGTTCTCCCATTCAAGGCTGAGGTAGTACAAATAAATCCCAACAGGAAGTTTTCCTGCACGTTCCTTTTCAAGAATATCAACAGCTGTTTTTGCCGTAAAAAAACCGCGTGGTGCCAGTTCGTTCACACGTTTATAAGAGGCGTAGGCATTTTCAAAGTCGTTTTGTAGTAAGTATGTAAACGCGCTTTCGTATATAGGATATGGCCAGTCTGGTGCGAGTTTGGATGCTTTCTCGAAATATAATAAAGCTGATTCGCTCTCACCTTTTTGGCCTGCGGTTCGACCCATTTCAAAAAAATTCTTTGCTTCGGCCGGAACCGGTTTATCCGAATGGATTTCCCATTCAATTGCTCCAGGCAGTTCTTTTAGATCGCGCTTAGTCAGTACTTTCCCGCTTGGGTCCTTATAGATAAATTCTTCAGATGAGGCGGCACAAGCACCCATAAACAAACCTCCTATTAGGATTAGAGTGACAAGTCTTCTCATGTGGTACCCTTTCAGAATAAAGGCTAGCTTATAATAACTTCTGCAAAACTGCATTTTAGTGGTATAGCCTACCAAGCACAATATGGAATACAGGATCTTGCCCGCATATCAAAATGTAAAGACGAGCAAATACCTAAAAAGGCAGGATAGAGAACAGCGGGAGATACTATAAAGTCATTGCAAAAATCTAGCCTTTTGAAACTAAGTGCAGCCTAACGATTCAGCACCTGCCCGACCGGTACGATATAAACATTTGTGGATTGGCTTTTGCCTTTGAGCTCAGTCGCCCCGTATTCTTCCACCTGGATGTCCTCCCCTAAGGCGTGGCGCGTGTTTTCATCGATCAGGATCGGCTTCCCGACGGTCTTCGTATATGCTTCCAGCCGAGCAGCCAGGTTGACCGTGTCGCCAACACAAGTGTAGGTAGCACGCCGCATCGTGCCGGTATACCCGGCGATCACCTGCCCAGTAGCGATCCCGACCCCAATTCGGATCTGTACGCGATCCATCATAGCCTGCTGCTGGTTGAACAACTCGATCATTTCGGTCATCTCCAGTGCAGCCAGCACGGCACATTCCGGATGGTTTTCAAGTGGAGCCGGGGCACCAAAGAGAGCCATAATCCCATCACCCACGATCTGGTTCACCACCCCCCTGCGACTGTTGATGGCGTCAAACATCAGCGAATAGTAGTCGTTCAATAACTCAATCGTGACTGAAGCCGGTTGTGATTCGGTGATGGTTGTAAAAGAGCGGATATCGGAGAACAGCACGGTAGCCTGGATCGTTTGCCCGCCCAGCGAGAAGCCTTTCGCCTGCAAGTCGTCGGCCACCTCACTGGTGGCAAACTTACGGATCAGCTCGCGCTGCTGGTCGCGTAGACGCTTTTTCTCCAGGCTGGAGAAAATACGCGCCCGCAGCAGGATCGGGTTTGGCGGTTTGAACAAGTAATCCTCAGCGCCCATTTGAATGCAGCGCGCCACCCCATCTACTTCATCCAGGGAGGAGACCATAATGACTGGTATATTTCGCAGCGCAATATCGCCCATCATCGTTTCCAACACCTGGTAGCCATCCATCTCTGGCATCTGAATGTCGAGTAAAACCAGGTCAAAGCGTTCGGAATGCAGCAGCTCCAATCCCCGCAAACCACTTTCAGCCATTGTCACAGAATGCCCCTGCTGTTCTAACCCGCGCGCCAGGAGCAGACGCATCACCTTATTATCGTCAATAACCAGCAGATGGCCAGGGCTGGCCAGGGCTGTGGTAAAAGAAGAGTTAGCACTCATTTTTCAACTCCACTAAAAAAGGTCCCAGCTGGGCATATTCCATCTCAACGGCAGCCAGTTTAATGTTAGCGCCCTCTAACGTGCCAGCCTTGGCGATCATTTCTAGCTCACGAGCGGCATTCCCCAGCCGATTTGCCCCAAAGGTGAGGCTGTTGGATTTGAGCGAGTGCGCTGCCCGGCGCACACTTTCGATATCCCCATTAACCAGCCCGGCTTTAATCTGCTCTATTAACTGAGGCGAATCGGTCAGGTACATATCGATCAGCTCTACCAAAAAGGCTGGATCGGTCATCGATTTCATGGTTTCCCACGCTTCATGGTCAATTAAGGTATCACTCATGATTCTTTCCCTCTTTCTTATGGCTGGCTGCCCGTTCAAGCGCAGCGGTAAGCTCGGCAATGCGGATCGGTTTGCTGATGTAGTCATCCATGCCTGCCTGCAGGCACATCTCACGATCCCCCTGCATGGCATTGGCGGTCATGGCAATAATCTGTGGACGCTGATCGCGCGGCCAACGCGCACAAATCCGGCGGGTTGCCTCCAGCCCATCCAGCTCGGGCATCTGCACATCCATCAAGATCACATCGTAAGGCTGGCGTTCAACCGACTGGATCGCCTCCAGGCCGTTGGCGGCAACATCTGCCCGATAACCCATCTGCCCAAGGAGATGCGTTGCTAATTTTTGATTGAAGGCATTATCTTCTGCGATCAAGATCGCCATCGGCAAGCGCTCCGCCATCTTCTGATCGGGCTTGGCGGGCAGAGCAGCAGATGGCGCGGTTTTTTGCTCTTCCATCTGTCCGAAAATATTGACCAGCAGATTGAAAAGTTGAGACTGCTTGATCGGTTTCGTCAAGTATGCTGCCCACTCGACTTGCTCCGCACCCGCGGCGCGCTTGCCGGCGGATGAAAGCATAACCAGTGGCAAGGATGTAGCATCGCGCAGCTTGCGAATCTCCTGCGCCAGGGCGATACCGTCCATCTCCGGCATATGCATATCCAAGATCGCCAGGTCCAAAGGATCGCCGCGCTGCACCCAGCTCAGCGCTTCGGTGGGCGAGCCGGTTTCGTAAGAAATCATGCCCCAATCCTTGGTCTGAAGGAGGATGATACGCCGGTTGGTGGGGTTATCGTCAACCACCAGCAAGCGCTTACCCGCCAGATTGGGCTGTGCGCCGCGGAAGCGGGTACGCCCCTCAAGCTGCGAAAGCTCAACGGGGATGATGAAGTGGAATGTGGAGCCAATACCCACCTGGCTCTCGACCCAGATGCTGCCACCCATCATTTCCACCAGGCGTTTGGAAATGGCAAGCCCCAATCCGGTGCCGCCATATTTGCGAGAGGTGGATGAATCGACCTGGCTGAAGGACTGAAACAGCTTTTCCAGGCGATTCTCTGGGATGCCAATGCCGGTGTCCCGCACGATAAAGTGCAGCTGGACTTTCTTCGGATCTGGCTGGCTCTCCTCCGTTCCGACTGTCACCACCACCTCGCCCTGGGGGGTGAATTTGACGGCATTGTTGAGCAGGTTGATCAGCACCTGTCTCAGGCGTGTCACGTCCCCAATGATCACTGGGGGCACATCGGACCCAATTTCCACTGCCAGATCTAATCCTTTTTCCGAAGCGGGGGTAGCCAGCAAGTCGATGGCGCTTTCAAGGCACTCGCGCAGGTCAAAGCTGGTGAATTCCAGCTCCAGCTTCCCGGCTTCGATCTTGGAAAAATCGAGGATTTCGTTGATGATGGTCAACAAGGTGTCGCCGCTCGTACGAATGATCTCGGCGAATTCGCGCTGCTGTTTATCAAGCTCGGTGTTGAGCAGCAAGCCACTCATACCGATGATGGCATTCATGGGAGTACGGATTTCGTGGCTCATGGTAGCCAGGAAATCGCTCTTAGCCCGGGTAGCTGCCTCAGCCACTTCCTTAGCCTGGCGCAGCTCTTCCTGGGCTCGCCTGCGCTCCGTGACATCCCGGTCTAAGCCGATGGTAAAATAACGCTCCCCCACCCGGGTTGGAGCGGCGTTGTACTCGATGGTATTCTCCTTGCCATCGGGGCGGATCCACGAGAAGACGCCGGCAAAGGCCTGTCCCGTGGTGATCGGTACAAAGGTAAACTTTTCTACTTCGTTTCCGAGGTCGCGCTGGATGGTGCGCGTATCGTGAATAGCCAGCAGCTCTTCCTTGCTCCGACCCGCCATCTGGCAATAACGCTCGTTACATTCCAGCAAAATACGTTTATTCTCGCCGGGTATATCCTCGTAGATGCTGATACCATCGAAAGCGTTCTCGAAGATCAAACGCAGCTTTTCTCCCGATTCACGCAGCTCTGTTTCGGCGCGTTTACGGTCGGTGATGTCGCGGATCGACTCAATCGCCCCGACCATGTAGCCTTTGGAATCGTGTAGGACAGAAGCTGTGCCCAGTAGATAGTGCGCTTCACCGCGCAAACCCGGTACATAGGTTTCGCCGACCAGGATGGATCCATAGCGCTGGATTTGGGCATAATTCTCTTCCAACTCTGTCTTTGGCAAGGTTACCAGGTCAACCAGGATCGGTCTGCGTTCCCCATAAAAAGGCAGGGCATATTCGTAGTTACCCTTGCCCAGCATGTCCACGGCGCTCACCCCGGTCATTTCTTCCATAGAGCGGTTCCAGGCGATCACTTTCCCATCGCAGTCAACCACCAGGGTGGCATCGGGCAAAAAGTTGATGATATCGGCCATGCGCCGTTCTGATTCCTGAGCTGCCTCCAGCAGGTGAACATTTTCAATCGCAATAGCTGCCTGGCGAGCCAATCCGGTGAGGAAGTCCAAGTCAACTGAGGTGAACTGCCCGGCAGACCTCCAGCGATAAAGCGTTAACACTCCCAGCGTCTGGTCGCGCACCACCAGAGGCGCTACCATCATGGTCTCAGGCTCCTCCTCCAGTTCGGGCGTGCCCTCCACGTGCAGGGTGCGTGGGTCCAGGATGGTATCTGGAATGATTTCCGGTACACCACTCAAGATAACAGAGCCGGTGATGCCCTCCCCAGCCCGAAGCATTTCGGACTGGAACTGCTCAGCATACAAACCCAAGGCCACTGTGGCGTGGTAAGTTTGCCCATCTGGCTGGAGTAAGCGCAACACGGTGGTGCGGGCGCGGCACACCTCATGCGCCCGGTGGGTGATATTCTCCATGATCCCGGGCAGATCGTGCGAAGCGGAAATCTCGCGCCCGGCTTCCGCCAGAGTTGCCATTTGGCTGGCGCGGTTTTCAGTCTCAAGGAATAAGCGCGCGCTTTCTATGGCGATCGCCGCCTGGCGCGCCAGGCTGACCAGCAGGTCCAGATCGACCTGAGTGAAAAGCCCTTTCGAACGATGCCGCCAGATACTGATCACACCGACCAGCTTCCCACGCGTATGCAGTGGGGCAATCATCATCGCTTCGGTCTGGTCGCTCTCTGCGGATGTACCGGGGATGTGGATGACACGCGGGTCTGACTCAGGATGGTTGATGACCTCTGCAATACCACTATTGGCTAAAGCGCCGGTTATCCCCTCGCCCAAGCGGATTGGGTTGGCTTTAACTTCTTCGACCGTCTCGCCAAAGGCAACTTCGGCCTGTAAAGTCTGCCCATCCTCTTGAAGGATGTACAGAGCGATATCGCTTACCTGCAGCAAATCACCAGCACGTTTAACAATGCGCTCTAGCACCGGTCCCAGATTGTGGGTGGCGGCGATATCATTGCCGATCTCAGCCAGGGCTGCCATTTCCTCTGCTCGGCGGTGGGTCTCTTCGAAGAGCCGGGCATTTTCCAGTGCCACGGCAGCCTGCCCGGCAATGGCTTGCAGGAGCATCAAGTGGGTGTCATCATAAGCATGCGGGTCGCTGTAATGCTGCACAGCGATCAACCCAAGCATACGCTCCCCAAGCAACATTGGCACCCCCAGCCAGGCTGCCGCCGGGCGACCGACCGTCTGCGGGGTGGTGGCAAGGCTTGATTCGTCCTCCCTGCGGATAAAAACCGGTTTTCGAGTGCGTATGATCTGACCTGTCAGCCCCTGGCCCGCAGACATGTGGGTGCCTGGCTTAACTTCGTTGACATTGTGGCTGAAAACAAAAGTGACTTCACTGACCGTCTGGTCATACAGCCCAATAAACATATTTTCGGCGTACAGCACCCGGCTGGTCTGTTCATAGATCAGCTGCACCAGCTCATCTACTTTCAGGGTGGAGGATAATGCACGACCAATTTCACTCAACATGGCCAGCTCATTCATCCGGCGACGCGTCTCGCTCAGAAGGCGGGCGTTCTCTAAAGCCCCTCCCATGTTATTGGCGATCGTAGATAACAGGCGGAGATGAGTTTCGTTGAAAAAATTTGGCTGATAGCTCTGAATGGTCACCACACCAAACACTCGCTCGCCGACAAAGATCGGTACCCCCAAGGAGGATTGGTTTTGATCCTGTTCACCTTCAGCGCTGTCCACCGAGATGGCACCATTCGCTGCGAATTCCTGAAGGTTGTTCAACAGCAGCGGCTGGCGGGTTTGGATCACTTTTGAAGTCAGCCCACGACCTATCGGAAAGGCTTTCACCTGCACATATCCTTTATCATAGTAATACAGGTGATTAATCAAATTGTTTTCAGGGTCATACATGCTGATGAAAGCTGTATCGGCTTTAAAGATCTCGCGGATTTGGTCACCGACAATCCGGCTGGTGGTTTCCGGCTCCAGCTGGCGAGTCATAATCTCAGCAACGCTGTTAACGATGGCTAGCTCAGCAGCACGCTGGCGAGTCTCTTCCAGCAGGCGCTCAGTCTCGGCGAAGAGGCGCGCATTTTCCAGCGCTACTCCCATGGATGAGGCTAACGTAGAAAGCAAGCGCACTTCGTTTTCTTCGTAAGCATGCGGCTGGTGACTCTGAACGTCGATGACACCGAGCACCTTCTCACCTACAATGATCGGCACACCCAGGTAAGACTGGGGCATCAACTCATCGCCGGGGGTATTCGGCGTCAGAACCGCTCCCCCGCCGATAATTTCTTCAAAGGAACTTAAGATCAAGGGCTGGCGGGTATCAATGACCTTCGACGTTAAACCGGACCCATAGGGGAAAGGCGGAGTATCCACCAGCACGCGATCGTAAGCATAGGGGAGGTGAATCAGGTTGCTGACCGGGTCATATAAAGCGATATTCACCACCTCAGAATGGAAGGAGGAGCGCACCTGGTCGCCGACCGTTCGAACGATTACATCTACATCCAGCTGCTTTGACATCGCCTGACTCACGCTGTTGATGATGGTCAGTTCAGCGGCGCGCAGTTCGGTCACTTCGAGCAGTCGCTGCGTCTCGGCAAACAGGCGCGCATTCTCAAGCGCTGTGCCCAACGAAGCGGCAATGGTGGTCAGCAGGCGCAGCTCGGCTTCACCGATGGCATATTCCTGCTCAAAATTTTCAATCCTGATAAATCCGAGCACTCTATCACTGCTGATAATGGGGATGAATGCTCCGGATGGGCTGGAATCCGTCCCAGCAATGGCAGGCGAAATGGCATCCCCTTCGGTAAGGGTATTCCAAACAATCGGCTGGCGCGTTTTGAGCATGCGCTCAAAATAACTAAAAGTCGGTAAAAGGGTCGGAGGAACAGACAAGTGTTGGCCATGTTCATACTCATATAAAGAGTGGACAAGATTGGTTCTTTTATCGTACCAGCGGATGCCCAGATCGCCAGTCTGCAGCACTTCGCGCAGCTTATCACCAACCAGATTAATGATTGCCTGGAAATCCAGCTCTGCCGCCAGACCCTGCTGGATGCTGTTGATGACGGTCAATTCTGCAGCGCGGTCTTCGGTCTCTTTGAGCAAACGTTGAGTCTCGTTGAACAGACGCGCGTTTTCGAGGGCAGTGCCTAACGAGGCAGCGATGGTGGTCAGCAGACGCAGCTCTGGCTCGCCGAAGGCGTTCTCCCGCTCATAATTCTCCACCTTTATCGCACCGAGGACTTTGTCGCTGCTGATGATGGGAAGGAATGCTCCGGATATGCTGCTATCCGTTCCAGGAATGGTCGGCGAAATGGCATCCCCTTCAGCCATTGTTTTCCAAACAACGGGCTGGCGCGTTTTAGACATCCTCTCAAAAGGACCTCCAGGAGTTGGAGGCCGAGGGTCAACAAACAAGCGTTTATTGTGTTCATACTCATACAAAGCGTGGGACAGGTTGGTTTTTTCATCGTACCAGCTGATCCCCAGATCGCCAGTATGCAATACTTCGCGCAGCTTGTCGCCGACCAGATCAATGATTGCCTGGAAGTCCAACTCGGCTGCCAACCCCTGCTGGATGGAGTTGATGACGGTTAATTCTGCAGCGCGGTCTTCGGTCTCTTTGAGCAAGCGTTGAGTCTCGTCGAAGAGGCGTGCATTTTCAAGCGCCACACTCATGCTGTTGGCAAGCGTTTGCAGCAGGCGCACGTCCGAGTCGCTGAAGGCATGCTCACGCTCCATGTCGATCAGGTTGATCAAGCCGCGTGCCTGGTCGCCTGCCACCAACGGCACATAGACGGCTGATTTCACCGCCTGTGTGCCGGGGATGATATAACTGCCGTAATTTTCCACCTCTTGCATCATATTCTCGTTGATCACCAGGGTCTGGCGCGTGCGCAGTACATATGCACTGAACCCTTTTTCGGGCAGCGGGTCGGGCGGGATCATGATACGCTGGTCATTTTCAAAATTATATGGAAAGTACTCTAAGTTAGTCTTGGGATCGTAGATGCGGATGCTCAGATCGGTATTGTGGAAGATTTCGCGAATCTTGTTGCCCACCGTGTCATAGATGCCCTGGATATTCAGCTCCGCCGCCAGGGCTGCCTGAACGCTGTTGATGACTGCCAGCTCCGCATTGCGCTCTTCCGTCTCTTTGAGCAGACGCTGAGTCTCATCAAAGAGATGGGCATTTTCAAGCGCTGCGCCCAGGGTGGCAGCGATAGTGGTCAGCAGGCGCAGCTCAGATTCACCGTAGGCGTTTTCGCGCTCATAGTTCTCCATGGAGATGTCGCCGAGCACTCGATCGCTGCTGATGATCGGGACCGAGATCATCGATTTACTTGGATCCGTACCAGGAAATGTCGCAAATTTTTTTGCGTAATATTCAGTCGATCCGAGTACGACTGGCTGGCGTGTGGCGAGCATGGTCTCAAATATTCCTCCCTGACTGGGAGGGCGTGGTGATATGCTCAGCCTCTTGCCATGTTCGTAGAGATAAAGGTAGTGCAGCAAGTTCGCTTTTTCATCGTACCAATCAATGCCAAGGTCAGGCGTTTTGAACACTTCGCGCAGCTTATCGCCGACCAGGTCGATAATCGCCTGGAAGTCCAGCTCGGCAGCCAGCCCTTGCTGGATGGAGTTGATGATCGCCAGCTCTGTGTTGCGCTGCTCGGTCACTTCGAGCAGACGCTGAGTCTCATCAAAGAGGCGTGCATTTTCGAGAGCGGTACCTAACGAGGCAGCGATAGTGGTCAGCAGGCGCAGCTCAGATTCACCATAGGCGTTCTCGCGCTCGTAATTCTCCATGCTGATATCCCCAAGCACACGATCGCTGCTGATGATCGGGACCGAGATCATCGATTTACTTGTATCTGTGCCAGGAATAACCTCATACTTTTTGTTATATTCTTCGGTCGAGCCGAACACGACTGGCTGGCGTGTGGCGAGCATGGTCTCAAATATTCCCCCCTTATTCGGCGGGCGTGGTGGTATGCTCAGCCTCTTGCCATGTTCGTAAGAACAAAGATAGTGCAGCAAGTTGGCTTTTTCGTCGTACCAGTCAATGCCAAGGTCAGGTGTTTTGAACACTTCGCGCAGCTTGTCGCCGACCAGGTCTACGATCGCCTGGAAGTCCAGCTCGGCAGCCAGCCCCTGCTGGATGGAGTTGATGATCGCTAGCTCGGTATTGCGCTGTTCGGTCACTTCGAGCAGGCGCTGAGTCTCGGAGAACAGACGGGCGTTTTCGAGGGCTGTGCCCAGGCTGGCTGCCAGGGTGCTCAGCAGGCGTACGTCCGATTCGGTGTACAGGTCTGGGCGAGGATCCTGCACGCAGATCACCCCAGTCACCCGCTCACCAAACAGAATCGGCACCCCCAACCAGGATTGGGCGAACTCATCCGGAAGACCATCATCGAAGGTGATGGCCCCATGAGACAGTGAATCATCCCAGGATTTCAACACAAGCGGTTGGTGAGATTGGATCACTTTGGATGTGAGCCCCTCACCGATCTTCACCGGGGATTGATTAAAACGGTCGCCGACGGCATCGGCCCAGTAAGGGAACTGGATCATGCCGGTGGCCGAGTCATACAGGGCAATATACACCGAATACAGGCGCGCTTTCTCTTTGGGGGGCGGAAAGACGCGCATGATCTCGTCGCCAACCAGGTCAATGATCGCCTGAAAATCGAGCTGCTTGACGAGCCCTTCCTGCACGTGGTTGATAATGGTCAGCTCCGCGGTGCGCTGTTCCAGGCGGTCGTTGGACTGCTTCAGCTCGGCTGTTCGCTCGCTAACCCGGTTTTCAAGCGTGGCGGACCAATCCGCGTTTTCGATGGCGACAGCTGACTGGTTAGCCAGCACGCCGAGCAGGTCCAGATCATCTGGCTCGAAGCGACCAAAACAGCCCGTCAAGTCTGTGTAGATGATCCCAACCAGCCGGCCCTGGCTGAGCAGAGGAGCGACGAGAATGTCGCGCTGTTCTGTCAGGCTTCCTTCCGGGTTGAGCTTGCGGATAAAACCCTGCCGGGTGGCACCCGCCTCTTCCAACCAGGGCTGGATCTCGCTCAAGAAAGCTTGCCGGTCGGGAGCAGGCTCGACGATCCCGCTCATCGCCAGATAAGGTGGAACTGGCAGCTGCACTTCGGCAGCCTGCCTGTTCCCCTGTGCGTCGAACAGCACCAGGGCGATGCGCTCAGCGCCGATCAATTCTGCCACTTCATCCACAATCTCGGCGGGCAAGCGAGTTGGGTCGCGCTGGGCATTAAGGCGCACACCCACCTTTAACAATCGTTGAAAGACATCGTCCAACCGCCCCGGGCGCTGAACCTGGGTGGTAAAAGCGGTGATTGCATCCGCGCTCACCCGACTGGAGGCATGCCGCAACCATTCCCGAATCAACATCTGCCGGAAATAAACCCGGTGCAGATAACCGCGGCGCAGCCCGGCATCGGATAGATTCTCCAAAGGCGTGAAAAGAGCCTGACGGCCCAGATCCAGGATCCTCCAGAGCTCATCTGAGATCGACTCGGCTGCTGAAGCGCTTTCTTCCGGCAATGAGGCCCGGTAACACCACCAAAAGAGCATTTCCGCATAAATATCAGGGTTCCCGAAATCGCTGGGTGTAACTAACGAAACCGCCTGCTCCGCCAACATGCGGGCTTTTGCTGATTCCCCTGCCATCCATTGTGCGACTGCCTGTAAAGCCAACCAATTTGCCTTGTAAAGTGGAGAGATATTCACATATTGGGATTGGGAAATATGTTGGAGCAACTCCAGAGCCTGCTTTGGCTGACCCTGATACAACAGGATCTGCCCTTTGGATAAAATGATGACCGGTTCCATAGAGTGAATATTGGTCTTTTGCGCCAGGATGAGAGCTTCCTCAAGGTAATCCTGACCAGCCTGCAATTCTCCCATTTCGGCTAGAGCTATGCCCAGAAATTGCAAGTGATAAATAGCAATGCCCTCCAGGTGCATGGCTTGCGCCATCTGAATCGCCTGCCGAGCGATCTCCACAGCCCGCTTATACAGACCAAGGGTAACCAGCCTTAAACTCGAGTTCCCTAAAATCATGGCCTGGCGTGGGCGATTGCCCACAGCCTCAAAAGCTGTGAAGGCCTGCTCCATGAGTGACCCCTGCAAAGCCAGGTCTGTAGAATTGGAAGCCATGCCATTGAGGAAGATACCCTCCCAATCGCGTTGACCGGCAGCATGAGAGAGCTCCAATCCCTGCTCGGCGACATGCATGGATTGCTGGAAATCTCCCTTTCGGATGAAGATGTAGGACTTCAAGTAAGTGACCTTTAACTGACTTATCTTGTCCTCCGAGGCTGGCAACAGAGTCTCGGCAGTTTGTAGGCATTCCTGCGCCTCAGGAAAATTTTCCATATCAACCTGAGCCATACCTATGGCAATCAAAGCCGATATTTTCAAACCTGGCTGACTGGTTTTTTCGGCTGCCTCCAAAGACTGGCGACCCAATTCCAAGGTGCGCGCCAGGTCACCCGATGACCGTAGCGACATAGCAATGGCTGAAAGGGCTGCAGCACGGATCGAATCGTCCCCGCGCTTCGAGGCTTGTTCAGCCAGAGCCGTCAGCTCGGTATCCATATCAGCCGATTCGCCCAGCATCTGGTGGCTGTCCGCGCGGGCTAAAGCCATGGCGCTGTACGCCTCCCAGGGCACGCCTGGCTGTGCCAGCGCCTGGGTATACAGATCAATGGCTTGTTCATGGATTGCACCCATGCGCAGGCGGTCAGCAGATTGCTGCAGAATTTGCCATTTGAGAGCGGATGAAGTCATTGGATCACTCCTCTGATGACTGTGCCAATCGAATTACGTTATGCGGCACGAAAGAATTATTTTATGCGGACGCAGGTAGAATCTCTTGCGGTGTGGAGGACTCCTCACGCAGCTCGCGGGCATCCTGTGGGTCGACACCGGCAAAGCGCGGCAGATCACGCAGGCTCGTGCGCGCCAGCCTTTCGGACATGCGCCTGAGCACCATCTCGCTGAAGGACGGCTGGGACATCATCAACCGCAGGATCTGCCCGGACACCTGCAACAGCTGCGTGGCTTCTTCCGCGACCACATCTGCCGTGCGTGCCGCCCCAGTCAGGGCGGCAATCTCGCCGAAGTAGTCTCCAACGGTCATCGTGGAAAGCGAGCGGTAGCTGCCCTGGCTGTCGGAGACGCCCGCCACGGCTTTACCTGACAGAATAAAGTAGGCGCTGTCGCCAGCCTCACCTGCGTGCGTGATCCTGACCCCAGGCTCTACTTCCAGCACGTGCCCCTGGATCAAGATTCGGTCGCGGTCGGGGCGCGGCAGCCCTGCCAGGGAGGGCAGCAGCCCAACCAACCGGTCAATATCCGCAGGCTGCACAGACCGCCCAGCCCCTAACCCGCCTACGGCTGGCGCAGAGCGCAAGAGAGCCAGGGCGCGCCGCCACTCGGCAGCCGGCTGACCCAGACCTGGCAGCACCAGCGCCCAAATCCCGCAGGCGACCGTTAATACTGCACTGATCAGGTACAAAATCCGCACATCGATCACGTCTGCCAGCCCAGCCGCAGCCATGCCGATCAGGAAGAAGGCGTTGGAGGTCACAAAGTAAGCGCTCGCCACCCGCCCGCGCATTTCAGCCAGTGTACTCTTCTGGATCAACAACCGGCGGGCGATGGCGTAAGGGGCGTTCATAAATCCTGATAGCATTTGTACCAGGATAGCCAGCATGACGGAGTGGAGCTGCGAATAAACCAGAGCAGATAAACCCATGCCCATTAATCCAAATACGATCCACTGACCTTCTCGCAAACGCACCAATAATCCTGCCATCAGGAGGCTGGCGATCACAAAACCTACTGAGGTCAAGCCTTCCTGTAAGCCATATTCAAAAGTAGTCGCGCTAAGGGCACGCGTGGCAAAAGGCAGCAGCAGCGAGTTAGCTAATCCAAAGCTGACGGCAATGGGCAATGCCAGGAGGAACAGCGAGCGCAAAACCGGACTTTTAAACAGGTAACTGATCCCCGATTTCAAATTGTTGAGAACCACGGCTACTGTAGTGGTATCCAAAACCTCCAGCTTGCGCACCCGCAGCAGCAGGATGCAGCCTGCTGAGATCAGAAAAGAGAGGGCGTCCAGATAAAAGGCATATTCAATCGGGTAGCGTGCCGCGATCAATCCCGAGGCGGCAAAGCCAATGGCGGTGGAGCCAAAGGAGCTGATCGCCATCAAGGAATTGGCGGCCGCCAGTTCTTTGTCTTCGGCTACCTCAGGCAGCACGCTTTCGTAAGCCGGGTCAAAGAACTGCCCAATGGCACTGGTCAGCATCACGATCACATACAACCAGATAATATTATAGGGCACCAGGAATGGGATCAAAAATACCAACATGGCCCGCAGCACATCCGCAATAATCATGATGCGCTTGCGATCAAACCGGTCCACAAATACACCCGCCACCAGGCCTAACAGCAGACTTGGGGCGGCGGTGGCGATCAACATCAGACCGACACTCAGCGCCGACCCACCGGTCTCACGGTAAACAAAAATGGAGGCCGCCAGTGAAGTTAGCGCACTGCCGATTGTGGAAACTAACTGCCCAGTCCACATCAATGCAAAATTTCTTCGTTTCAATACAGCAAAAGGGGAAGGAGTAGCCACTTGCACTGTCATAGGATCGCCTCCTGATGTATGAATTTCCCAAAACCCACTGTATTATAAACGGTATCGACCGCTTATGTGTAAGGGTGGTCTCCAGTGGTTACTCTAACAGGTGCGGCGATGTGGCATGCCGATTTGATATGGTGTAAAATTAGTGCATACCAAAGGTAATATTCTTCATCAAAATTGGATATAAACAGGTCTGTAACAAACCGTGAAAGAATCCTTGTCCACCAGCCCTAAAGAGAGCTACCCCAAGGTTTTGCAGCAGTTTGCGTTGTTTGCTGGTGTGAGCGAGCGAGTTTTGGCGGATCTCGGAAAGGTCGCATTCCGTAAGAAGGTCGAGAAAGGCGTTCACCTCTTTTTTCGAGGTGACCCGGTAGAATATTTCTACTTGCTATTAAAGGGAGAAGTAACCATCATGCTGACCAGCCTCGACGGGCGTGAGCTGATCCTCAACGTGATGCATCCAGGCGATTATTTCGGGGAGTTAGGGGTACTCACTGGACAGCCACGCTCTGCGGATGCGATCGCCCGCAAGACTGCAGAATTAATCGCCATTCCGCGCCAGGCTTTTTTAACCGCATTGGAGAGCGAGCCCCGTTTGGCACGCAAATTATTGGAGGCCACCGCCTATCGGCTGGGCCGCACCAGCGAATCTCAGAACTCGCTGGCGTTTATGGATGCCCAGGCACGCTTGGCGCGGGTGCTGCTCGAATTGGACAGCCTGAACGAGGAACGAGGCTATATCACGGCCTCGCAAGAAGAACTTGCTCAACGCTCAGGCTTGATCCGCCAGACGGTGGCTAAGGCTTTGGGGAAATGGCGGCGGAAAGGCTGGTTGCTGACGGGACGAGGGCATATCATGCTGCTCAACCGCAAGGCCTTGAAGCAATGGTTTGCAGAAAGATCCAGTTAACTTGAAAGTTGCGTTGATTGTGTCGCTTTAGCGACAGACAACTGTTGGAAAGATGGCTATAATACAAGCATAAGAAATCAACCAATTATC
>Ga0153915_10002658_pt1 | contig 16265 bp, 14 predicted proteins | sample Opewatmetagenome_2_FD_107003 | JGI IMG/M metagenome (GOLD analysis project Ga0153915, IMG submission 107003) | Freshwater wetland microbial communities from Ohio, USA - Open water 3 Core 3 Depth 3 metaG | ecosystem: Environmental > Aquatic > Freshwater > Wetlands | place: USA: Ohio, Lake Erie...
CCCGTAAGCTCTGTGCTTCAGCCAACGTTCGCAGACTTTGCCATCCTTGCAATCCCAGCAGAACTCAACCCCTTGCCTCTTCAGGGCGCACGTAAGAAACGGACAGCCAACCGCCATCCTTTTTTCCCGTTTGCATCCGTCACACCAACGATTCGTTCCAGCATTATAAGCAGGGCAGAGTCTGCACGAAAGACCGCAGACACCAATCTCAGGATATCGAATTTTCATTGCACACCCACTGTACGACGCTTCGGAGGGAGTTTCCCACAAGTAAAACAGTACCCTTTATGTACACAAATGACGCCTCCACAGGAAGGACACGCCCACCGCGATATTTCACACCGCAGGTAGTCTCGCACACCGCTTGTTTTCATACGCTCAAGATTCTCGATGATACTCATCCCGTATCTCGTCCGATACCTCTTATCCATCTGCTTGATTCGTTGACAGGGAAAGGTTGCGCAGGCATAACAAAACTGCACCTTTTTGTTCGCGCAACAGTTCTTAATGAAGCAACGAAAACGAGAAACAGGCTTGACAACAGTATTATCCCGACAACCAGGACACTTGTTTTTCTGCCTGAGAAAGGCAACACACACACGGCAATTGATGCCGCAAGGTGCAAGCAGCGATCGTTTCATTCGTACGACTTTGTTCATTTCCTATCCTGTAGCTGTTGGAAATAGATAAGACTTGTTTCCATGAAGGGATGCCTCAAAGCATGAAGAAAAGCCAATAGACGAGGGTGTTGAGGATCGTGAGCGGGATCCCTACCTTGGCAAAATCCAGGAAGGTGAGCGTCGCTCCGGTTTTCTTTTCTGCCTTCTGGATGATAATCACGTTGCTTGCTGCACCGAGGATAAACAAATTACCTGCGATCGTGCTTCCCGCGGCTAGGGCGACCATCTGCGTCGTTTGTGCCCCGGCCTGAACAAGTAAGGGCAGGTACAAGGCGACTAAGGGAACGTTGGAAATGAACTGACTGAGAAGGATGCTTATGAACAAAATAAGGGGTATACTAAGAATATCGACGTTCGAGGTCTGAATAATGGTCTGGAAAAAACCGCTGTTCCACACGCTTTGCATCAAGACAAACATCGCGGCGAAAAAGACAAGGGTGCTCCAATCGATACGTTTCACGATCTGGACCCTTTTTGCGCTGCCAACGATGATGGGCAGCATCCCAATCAATGCGATGTACGTCAAGCGAAAATCAAACGGGATGCCTGTTGTTACGATGATGATTTTCACGATGATGAAGATGATGATTAACATCAGGGAAATTTTTGAGCACAACGCTAGTTTTTCGTCCTTGATAGGGTCAGGTTTTGGATGAACAATGCCGCGTGCGAATTCTTTTTTGTAAAACAATTTCAGGAGCACGTAGGCAATCAGAAGATTGAGAACTGTTGGGAAGAACAGGTATCTAAGGAATGTAAGAAACGGACTTGAGAGGGATCCGTTCAGGGCGATCAGCAGGTTCTGCGGATTCCCTATGGGGCTCATCACGCTGCCGATCGTCACGGAGAATGCAAGGGTGAGCAACAACAGTTTTGCGTTCGCATTCTGTTGCTTCGCAAACAGCAGGACCACAGGTGTGCCGATGATGGCCAGAGTATCATTCATCAAAAAAGCAGACAGAAATCCAAATCCAAACAAAATGAACAGTATTGCCATATCCATGGATTTCGTGTGTCCGATGAATCTGTACGAGAGGTGCGACAAGTACCCGCTTTCTTCAAGCGCCTGGCCGATGACAAACATCCCGAACAGGAACAAGATGACGTCCACATTGATTGCCTTGAATGCGTCCAACGGGGTGATCTGAAGGGTCACAAGGACAGCGACGGCACCGAAGAGCATGATCTGCCAGATTTGGAGTTTGATGTTTCCTATCTTCCTGATCGCGATGAGAATAAAGACGATCGCCAAAACAATGATGGAAATAGGAATCATACGTAGAGGTGTATTGTGTCGTGTTTAAAAAATCAAGGGGGTTTAGTGCTCGTAAAGATATACTCTAAAAAAGACTCTCTTTTGTTCTGTAAATTCTCATTCGAGGTTATCCTTAAAAATATCTATGCTTTGTACACAAGCATCATATACGATAGTCTCTGAGGAACATGATGGCAGAACTGAAAAAATCATTTGGTCTCGTAGATGCATTCAATATCGGCATCGGGGCGATTATTGGTGCCGGGATCTTTGTTGTGACCGGTATCGGTGCCTCCCTTGCCGGGCCAGCGCTCCTCCTTTCTCTGCTCATCAGTGCAGGGATCGCTGCGTTCACTGCGTTGAGTTTCGCCGAGCTTTCGATGCGTATCCCAAAAGAAGGCGGAGGCTATGAATTCGCCCATGAGCTCATCTCACCGTTTGCAGGGTTCATCACCGGATGGCTCTGGTTGGTCTCGAATGTGGTTGTCGGCGCTGTCGTAAGCCTCGGTTTTGCTCATTATTTTGCTCTGTTCTTCCCTATACCGGTCCATGTTACCGCGACGGTCGCATGCATCATTATTACCTCGATTAATTACCTCGGTGCACGAGACCTTGAAGTTGTCAATAATTTCCTCGTCGTATTCAAACTTTTTATCCTTGCGTGTTTCGTTGTCTTTGGTATCCAATCAGTGCAGAGTGGAAACATCACCACGACGTTTTTCCCACATGGCAGTGTCGGTGTTCTTCAAGGGGCAGCAATCATGTTTTTCGCTTTCGCAGGGTTTGCACGAATCACGGTCATCGGGGAGGAAGTGAAGAACCCGAAAAAAATCATTCCTCGTGCGATCATCCTCGCACTGGTGGTCTCAACGATTGTATACGTGCTTGTGAGTTATACAGCGATTGGTCTCGTCGGTTACCAAGGGTTAGCGAATTCAGGTTCTCCGCTCGCTGACGCAGCACGACTTGAAGGAGGCACCATGATGCTGCTGATCGCTCTTGGTGCTCTTGCTGCGACCTTTAGCGTCCTACTCACAACACTGCTCGGAACCTCGCGTGTATCCTTCGCGATGGCACGAAATAACGACCTCCCACGATTCTTTGGTAGCTTGCACTCTCGTCGAAATATCCCTTATATCTCGATTCTCATCTTCGGAGTCATTATGACCTTGTTTGCTGCGTTTACGGATCTGACGAGTGCTGTCGCAATTTCGAATTTCGCATCCTTGTTTTATTACGCTATAGCGAACTATGCTGCTCTCAAAATCAAGAACCCGAGCTATCCCCGGGCTGTTCCGGTCATTGGGCTCTTTTCGTGTCTCTTGTTATTGTTTTTTTTAACGCCGACTGCATGGATCATCGGCTGTCTGATCCTTGTGATAGGAATCGTGTACTACTTCAGTATGAGAAAGAGGAGAACGACAATGGTCACTCAATGAAAAAAGTGGTTGTTCCTCATAGGTCGCACTGTTTGCAGTCTTGGCGCTCGCAGGCGGGATTGACGATGTTCCACTGCAGTCCCCATTTTTTTATTTCCTTAATGATGTGGATGAAGTCTTTGCCGCTCGCGGTGAGTGCGTATTCGCATTTCACGGGGAACTGGGTAGTGTCTATGATTTTTGTGATCATCCCATGATGTTCCAGCTCACGGAGGCGACTGGACAGTATTTTCGGTGTGATGTCCGGTAGGCTGTTTTTTAAAGCCTGGTACCGTTTTTTCCCTTTTGTTTTGTACAGTTCAAGCAAGATGAGCAGCGTCCATTTCTTCGAGACGAAATCAACGGTTTGGTAGATCGTGCAGGATTCTTGCATGATATCCTTTTAGATACTATCTCCTATTAATACCTTTGTATCTATAATATACTTGATAGTAAAAAGATACTAAGTGATGGTTATGACGAAGCGAAAAATCATACAAATCAATGAAGACAGATGCACCGGCTGCGGACTGTGCCTCCCGAACTGCCCCGAAGGAGCACTCCAAATCATCGACGGGAAAGCACGGCTGATCAGCGATTTGTTCTGCGACGGCCTGGGCGCCTGCATCGGTCATTGCCCTGAGGGCGCAATCAGCATCGAAGAACGCACCGCTCAACCCTACAACGAGCGACAGGTCATGGACAACATCATCAAAGCAGGAAACGCCACCATCCTTGCGCACCTCAACCATCTCAAGGACCATGGCGAACACGGGTACCTCAAAGAAGCCCTCACGGTCCTCAAAGAAAAGCACATCGACGTTGCCTTTCATGAATCATCACCCCATCATACACATCCAGCAGTATGCAGTTGCCCAGGCGCGACCATGCAAGATTTCACGGGTGAGACACGAGACGCACACGATGATCACAGCCCGAGACCATCACAACTCAAGCAATGGCCGGTACAACTCCATCTTGTCTCACCCACGGCACCATACTACCACCACAGGGACGTCCTGTTGACCGCTGATTGCGTCGGGTACGCACTCGGGGATTTCCACGCACGACACCTGAAGGGAAAAAGCATCGCGATCGCGTGCCCGAAACTCGACACAAACCTCGACATCTATCAAGAAAAGATCGTCTCGCTCATCGATGATGCGCAGATCAACACTCTCACGGTCATGACCATGGAGGTTCCTTGCTGCCAGGGGCTCCTGCAGCTTGTACGACTTGCGGCAGCTCAAGCCAAACGCAAGATACCTATCATATCAATCGTGGTCGGGATCAAAGGAATCATCCTGAAAGAAGAATGGGTGTGAAACCCGTTGTTCTCTTGGCATTACATTAATACAGGGAACTCCTATATTCTGTCGTGAGTAACGACAGAGCAGCGAAAAAAATCGATTTCTCCTTCACCAGCATCAGCCGCCTGATCCTCCTGCTCATTGTCGTCATACTCTGCTATACGTGTGCGTTTTTCATCCCGATTGTGTTTCTCTATGAAGTCATCAACTGGCTTCATTTCAGTACAATTCTGAACCTGTTCGTCTTCAGTGTCTCTGTCGTGATTTCGTACCTCATCCTCGTGTTTTCCATGATATTTTTTTCAACACTCTTCATCCGAGTCTTGCGTGTGCGATACACGGAGGGTGTCTACGGGACCACGATCAAAGACAAAATCTCGTTTAAATTCATCATGAGTTATGCGCTGTATTTCCCCACCTACAAAGTGATTGGATTTCTGAACATGCCTCCTATCAAAGTACTGTTTCTGAAAATGATCGGGTGCAAAATAGGGAAGAACGTGGTCCTTGCCGCCGAGGAAATGATCTTTGATCCGTATGTCACTGAAATCGGTGATAACACCACGATTGGAGCGCGCGCGATCATCACAGGTCATATCGGTGAGGGTGGTCGCGTGTACATTAAAAAAGTCACCATTGGGAACATGGTTCTCATCGGGGGCGATGCGTTTATCATGCCTGGCGTCACCATCGAGGATAACGTCGTGGTGGGAGCAAAAAGCCTGGTGCTGAAGGACCAGGTGCTCAAGCATGGGAAAATGTACGCGGGGGTTCCTGCCCGGGAAATCAACGCGGTCGACTAAAGTACGGGTTACTTTCCCTCAATAAAAAAGGCGTGTCGTTGCTCGTTGTTCAAACCATTTCCAAAAAGCATTCTTAGGAATTGAGACACTTGAGCGCGCGGGGGAGTGATCGCAGGGGTCTGCACACTCACAGGGACGATGTCGTAGTCTTTCGGGTTATTGATGTTGGTGACGGTTATGAACCCTTCGAACTTGGTGTCCGACTGATTTGGAATAGTGAAGGAGACTTGAACAGTGGTCTAGTTTGTTGTGATACCAGACAACGCGTTGAAATGCCACACCCCCCACTCCGGGTAATCCGATATCTGCCAATACAAGGGATATTGACTCTTGTCATGCACCACAAACGAGCCAATGATGGAAGTACCCGGTGTCACCTTCGTCTGCGAGATACTCCCCTGGCAGTCGACCTGGTTCTCGCTCGGTAAAATGAAATCGATCTTGAAAATATTGTTTCCGTTTGGTGGTGCGTACTGCCACACGACGTCCTGTTGCGGTGTGACTTCGTAGAACTTGCTGGTATCGTCAATTAGAGTGTTTCCGGATTTCAATCGCTGCGCGCCCCCAAACATCGGGATGAAGAAACCAGGGTACGTGTAACTCCATACGAGGTGATTCATCGCGGTGTTTATTTCATCAATTGTGGTGAATCCTCGACCGACGCCGTTATTGAATACGAGTACATCACCCTCGCTCTTACCGTCCTGTATTATCCACGTCGCATCGTGTTGCCAATAGAAGACCTGGCTCCCCGGCCCATGGTACGCTGCTGGGTTGCCGAACCGGTACATTAGATACCCATTGGAGTGGTTGACGATCCACACTTCGTTAAAGTTCCTGCTGCTCACAAGAATCTGGTCCGTGTATTCATTGTAATCAATGGAGTTGCAATGGAACAGGTCATCATCTGATCCGTCAACGTAATTGATGTCGAGCAGTTCAGGGTGATTCCCCACGACACCATAGTTTGGCTTCTCAGGGATGAAGTCCTGAATTAAATGATCGCGGGAATCCCATGTCCACACGATCTTGCCGCTGGTTGGCCCAATCGGGTTCACCTCTATGATTTTTTCTAACTTCATGCCACCGGCTGGGGTGATAGATGGGTCCCGACCGAGGTCGATCAACTCTGAGTACGACAGGTAGACGTACGAGAGAGCGAGGACATTCCCGTTCGGCATGGGACAGATATCATGGTGTGTGGTGTAGTTGTTAAAGGAATAGTAAATGTAATCCCAAATGAGTTGACCGTCAGGGGAGAATTCCTCAATCCCGCCGCTGCCTCCTTGCTCCAGATTCAATCGTTTCGGTCTCAGGATGTCCCCGTTCGGTAGGTTGTAGGCGGATAACCCTGGTAAATAATCGCTTTGCCAGGTGTTAATCACTGTCCCATTTCTGTTGATGAGGTAGGTGTCGAACGAAAACATTGGGGTGTACAAGATAAAGCCAGCATCTGTTCCGTTTTCAAGACCAAGGGGACCTTGATCGAATGTCCTCAAACCTAGCTGGATATCTTGAGCCGCGTACACGTGTTCTCCCTGGATATTGAGGGCCCCGATGGCTGCGGTGGAAAAAACCAGTATGAATACAGAGAGTGTTTTTGATTTTCTCGTACAATCCACGCTCTTGTTCAGATATGTATTTTATCACCTCCACTCCTGTATTTAAAGCTTCCTTTCGAATAGTTTGTACGATTGAAGGAAGCAGACCCGTGGTTTTCGAATTGCTTAAAAAAGGAGCGGCCTTCATCGCGTAGATCAATGTGGAACAGAGGAACTCGAAGATATTTATATATACAATCTAGCTATTCCGAGTGCCCCAAGGAGAAGTTTGCGATGAATGATTACGCAGCATACATGGATGCTCTCGACAATCAAATTAGGCAGTACATGCCACAACAAGGCACTCCCTTGTACGACGCTCTCGCCAAACCAAAAGATCTGTTCCGGATTCCATTGCGCGAAGCGGAACAACAGCAGTTCAAGTGCATCAAACAGGCATTCATCCATAATTATAACAACAACCAGTTCTACCATCGCTTCTGCAACGAACAGAAAGTCACCCCGGACGATCTCAAGACGAACCAAGATCTCGACAAGATCCCACTCATCCCGGACAAATTCTTCAAGGACTACCCTCCAGGGAAGGATTTTGCGGTGTGGCTCGGCAACATCTACACCGGGGAGCTTCCGCACATCACGATCAGGCAGAAGAACCCGACGTTTGATGACGTCATCAAGGCCTTCTACGAGGCAGGCATCATCGTCTCATACAGCAGCGGCACGGGTGGAAGGTACACCTTCATCCCCAGGAATAAACAGACGTTCTTCAATGCCGAGTACGCACTTGCGAAAACCCTTGTCGGCATGGCGTACCCCTTATGGAAATACGACATGTACGGGTACCTCCTGATGCCACACCCGAAGAAGAACTTCATTTTCGCGGGGAGAGCCCTTGAGATTTACTTTGACGCGGTGAAGGACGTCCAGGTCGCGATCGACCGCGAGGTCACCACCGAGTTCGTACAACGCACCATGGGGAACATCCCAGGCCTCAAGACCAAGATCGTCCGCTATTTCTCCTACCGGCAGCAAAAGAAAATGGTCGACAAAATCATAGCATGGCTGGAGGAGCGTGATAAAGCAAAGGACACCATAGCGCTCCTCGGGGCGCCCTACATCCTGTACATGGTGATGGAGAAACTCAAAGCAGAGGGGAAGAGCTATGATTTCAGCGAGCGTGCTGGTATCGCGACCGGTGGAGGATGGAAGGGGCTCCGGACATTCACACCGACGGAATTTCGAAAAGAAGTTAATAAGGTCCTCGGGATCTCAGAGAAGTGGGTGTTCGACGTCTACAGCATGGTCGAAGGGAACGGCTGGATGATCCACTGCCCAGAGGGGCATTACCTCCACGTCCCGTACTCCTACTATAAAGCGCTCGTCCTTGACAAGGAGTTCAAGCCCGCGGGGTACGGCGAATGGGGTCGGTTTGCGTTCCTTGACGGCATCTCGACCAGCCACCCGAGTTTCGTCATCACGGGTGACCAGGCGAAGTTGCTGGAGCACTGCCCGGTCTGTGACCGACCTGGTCCTGTGCTTGAACCAGAGGTGCAGCGGGCAAAAGGAGAGGACATGCGAGGGTGTGCCGAGGAGGTCCGCCGGATGCTCTCAAAAGATGTCGGCAAGTAGCTTCCTTGTGTAATTCCGTAGCTTACCGTTCGTAGCCGAACGCGTCAAACACAAAGCCCCATTTGTGAGAGAGTTTTTCCTTAACTGCAGGATCCACGTCATAGCTGCTTGCCTTAAAAAATTTCTGAGACGTAGCATACTCACTAAATAATTTCTTGGATGCTTCGAAATTTTTCAACCCTAGTGTTGTATAAATTTTTTCGACATTTTCTAAAGGATGTTGAATGAAATCCTCGTATTGTACTTCAACGAGATTTCCCTTAGGGATACGGTCTCTTTCTTTCAAGTATTTCTTGTACATCTTCGTATAGAGATCTACCATATGTTCTTCGAGGGTCTGCATATCATGGTTCTGGAGACAATAGATAGGTACTACGATTCGCAGGAACCTCATCATCGAATAATACAGGTGGTACGGGTTTCGATAGATGTTGATAAACTGTGCGTCCGGGAACATTTCGAGAAGATGGTTTATCCGAGCGGTGTGCGAAGGGTTTTTTAATATCAGGCGTTTTCCGTCACGATAGTACGTTAATTTTTTTAAAAAATAAAGATAGGTTTCTTTCCATTCATCGAGTACTGCTTTGGAGACATGTTCCATGGTCACGAAGTTGTTGTAAAAACCCATGTTTTTTGGGAAAATCCAACCGTTGTAATACGCATATGGTATAAAGGCACCAATGGCGTATTCTTCCTCCTGAGGTAGATCAGTCCCCATTGGTACATCATCCATCGGTCTTTTCTCTGTGATACTTGCGGCGAGGACTGGTTTAAAAATTTTTTCACTACCAAGGAAGACACCTGGTACCGTTGCAGTAAACGTGGAACAATACCCAAATGTGTCATCAAGAGACAACATGTTATGGATATACGTTGTGCCGCTTCTCCAGTGTCCGATGATGAAAAGAGGAGGGTGTTTCATTTCGGTGTGCTGTATCTTTTTGTTGAATTTGATGTACTCTTTCAGGCGAAAGGGTGCTATGATATTACTTAATACGGTCGCATAAAACATGCGTGGCATGTACCGTACGCTTACCAGAAATTTATTTTGTGCATAGAGACGGAGAAGGTTCGTGACACTCGCACCAGCGAGAGGCTCGTATTTGACATCGAACACATTTCCATGGAGTTGCAATGATTTTGCCATATAGCGCGCAGGACATTGTTGCTTGCTATATAACAATTGGGGAAAACTGTTTTATAGAGAAAACTTCGCATTTTTTTTTTATTTTAATAAAAAATATCCGGGAAAAATAGTTACAAAAGATCTATGGTTGACTCCAGAAGGAACCAAATGGAATATGGACTACCTGCACTTTCACTTTATCAGGGAAGAAGGTTTTCCAGTAGCCGACCTCCCAGTCATTGTAAAAGAACCCGATGAATCGTACCGTGATGTCATCCCTGGAAATAGAACCATAGTACAACCCTTTGTAGACTCCCAGGAATTTGAACACAGCAACATTTTTTATGTCGAACGATCCAACAGTGGCATTACTGTCGTTGTATCCCCAGGTGCCTCTGATTGTAATAAAACGATTGGTGAGTATTCCTTTCTCAAGGGTGTACGAAAGCCAGCCCCGCGTTTCCATAGCGCCATCGCCATTTAGATCCGCAGCCCACAGGGCATCGCCACGCGTGTCTGTTGGTTTCATTTGATGACTGGAAGCTCCGACGGTTGATACTATCGTGAAAAACAGTAGTACTCCTAATACAAACACTATTTGGAACTTCTTTTTCATTTTTCCTACCTCAAACCATGTTTTACAATGAAGCAACGCTTTATAATGCTTTAGATACCAGATTTACAGGCTCGAAACAAGGCGGAAGACGGAATTATACATCAACAAAAGCCGTTACTATGTGATTTCGTCTCCTGTTGACATAAAAGAGTAGCTTTATCAGGAACGACTCTATGCGATATCTTGTTTTTACTGGATAGACGTGATAGCATGGAAGGCATGGAATATTTCTATGAACTGTTTTGCAGCATCCCCCGAGGTGGACCAGGTGACAATAACTCAACAAGGAAAGCATTTTCTTACTTGAAAAAATTGCCAGCCGAACCCCTCATGCTTGATCTTGGATGTGGGCACGGGGTGCAGACACTTGAACTTGCTCGACTCTCCATAGGAACCATCATCGCCCTTGACACATATCAGCCTTTTCTGGATATACTCATGAGGAACGCGAGAGCTGAGGGATTTGAAAACAGAATCATCCCGAAACATCAGTCCATGCTTGAGATGGAGTTCGACGACGGCACCTTTGATGTCATCTGGTCGGAAGGAGCTTTGTATTTCATGGGGTTTCAACAGGGATTAGCAACATGCAACCGCCTCCTTAAAAACAAGGGATATGTAGCCGTGACCGAAGCAGTGCTGCTCAAACACAACCTGCCGAAACCATTGCAGGAGTTCTGGGACACATACTACCCTGTCATCATGGACATACCAAGCAATATCGCATTAATCAAAAAGGAGAGGCTCAAGCTCCTTGCCCATTTCACCCTCCCGGAATCATCCTGGGTCGACAACTATTATACGCCCATCGAAAAAAGCATTACCACTCTGAAGAAAAAATACCACGATAACACAATCGCGCTGCAAACCTTTGAAACGCTCGAAGAAGAAATCCGCATGTACAAGAACTATTCAGAGTATTACGGCTATGAGTTTTTCATCATGCAGAAATAGAAAAGCACAAAGGAGGAAATGTAAAAACTGCACTTTTCGCATGATAGGGATTTACTTCGGCTGGTCCACCTTCTTTTTTTGATAGGAACCGTCAAATTTCACTTTTTGAAGGACCTGCAAAGCATGAGCCACGCTGACGTAGAAGGGGTAAAAACCTTTTATGAAATTCCTCCGGATCGTCCGAACGACATTGACTGAACCGTAATACCTTTCGTACAGTGTGTCAACCCCCTCCTCTAATTCCTCAGCAGCCATATGTTTCGGTTGAAACACGACATGTTGACAATCGTATTTCCTCCAATCTTTCGTGACAATCCGCTTTTGTGCCTCCAACGTGTCAAACAGAGGAGTGCCAGGGAAAGGAGTCACGATGTGGAACGCTGCGCTGTCAATGTCGGAGCTACCCACAAAATCCAGCGTTTGATCGAAGATGTCTTTGGTATCTGAGTCGAACCCAACCATGAACGATCCGTCGACATTCATGCCGGAATCATGGATTTTCTTGACAACAGAGATGTAGTCAGCGACGAGATTCGATCGTTTCCCGATCGAGTCTATCGACTCTTGAGACACCGAATCAAAACCAATGGACCACGAGATGCACCCAGCCTCGTGCGCCAAGCGCAAGAGTGCTTCATCCTTCAAGAGAACATTCGCGTTCCCATAGCAATAAAATTTCTTATGGAGTGGCTTCATTTGCTTGAACAATCGTTTCGTGTAGTCGACGTTGATCGTTAACGAAGCATCGTTGAACAGCAAATATTTTTGAGGGATTGTTTGCATCTCTTCGATGACTCTTTCGACAGGTTTTGCATGAAATATCCTGTAACCAGGAGCATTGGTGATCGCGCAAAAGTTACACCCTTGCGGACATCCCCTGGTCGCTTCAATGGGCATGGCCATGAAAAAACCCTTTGTTGTCGTACGATGTCCTATGGCGGGTACGGCCGAAAAATCAATGGGTTTCTCTTGACGATACACTTGCTTTAAGGTTCCTACAGCTATATCTTTCAGTATCTGTGACCACAACTCCTCCCCCTCTCCGGTGACAACAGCATGGGCGTGCTGCTGTGCTTCCTCAGGCATTGCCGATGGATGCCAGCCGCCAAGAACAACGGTTTTTCCCCTTCGCATGAACTCATCGGCAATCGCATAGGCTCGGGGTGCCTGATAGGTCATGGCAGAAATCCCAATAAGGTCGTACTCACCGTCAAAATGTATGGTTTCACGTCGTTCATCAGTGATCTCTATCGAATGCTCTAGTGGTGTTACAGATCCTAATGCTTGAAACGTTGACAAGGGATCATTAAAAAATATTTTATTGATGATGTTCGAAGGAGAGTGAGAGCCACTGTGAGGATCAGGGTATATGAAGAGAATTTTCATTCTATCTTGTTTGGATAGACATCTTTTTTAACTACTTTTCGAAGGAAGGCTCCTTTGTAAACTATGTCTGGGCGCTTGATTAGACGAAAAAAAATATAAAAGTGCAGGGGAGGGGATTTGAACCCCTAATTACCGGTTAAATTCTAAGTAGAGAATAATAATTACTCCTGTAAAAGACTACAAATTTAGATGTATTCAGGCCACACCTGAGATATCACAGGGTTCTTGTGCTGGATTATTATCGAAAATGAACCATGGAAAAGCAAATGTGAAGGAATAAAATACACTTCTAATCTGCCAAGAAAATATTTTGTAAAATATCCCTATTATTCTTTTTGGTTGAGAGTTCATATGATTGCTCCAAAAATTCCCATCGAATTCATTTTCTCGAGAATTGCCAATCGAATATGAAAACGTGGCCTGCACCTTGTTGTTAACAAAATTGTTTTTCTCAATCCGATAGGACTTACCATCTTTGATATTTAACCCAATCTTATTATTTTCAAAGAGGTTCATTTCAATCTGTGAACCATAATACCATAGTTCAATCCCCACTCTGTTATCCTTAAAAACATTCTTAATCACATTGTTCTCAAAATCTCCAGGATACAAGATAAGTCCCTCACCATTGCCATTAAAGAGATTGGAACTGAAATTAATTTGTTGACTCCAGCTAATAATACCTTGCCCATTACCATCTATTATGTTAGTATAGACCGAACCCAGAGTGCAAGAATTCAAGCGAATACCAACTTCATTTTCACTCAATTCATTATCGTGAATGGAAAGGTTCTCTACATAAATAAAAAGAAGTCCATAATCATGATTTTTAACAATGGTATCGTCAATAGAGATGTCTTGAATAAATCCAGCTTGAATCCCCGCAGCATCTATAACTCTACTGCTCTGGAGAGTAAATCCCGATATCCGAATTCTGTCTGAAGAGAGAGTTACCGTTGTGCCAGCTTCCTTTGAATCAATTATCGTGGTTTTTTTATTTTCTCCTTGTAGCATTATAGATTTATTTATGTAAATTCTTTCGTAATAAGGTGAAGAATCATCGTAGACAAAAACAGTATCGCCATCACTTGCATTTTCAACAGCATCCTGAATTCTACTGTAATTTCCTGGTCCTGATCCACCAACGTACAAGGTGTTTCCATCCTGTGCAGGTTGGGATTGGTTTTCACCAATATTGTTTGCTGTGCACGGAGCAAATGTTGTTCCAACGAATAGTAGTATTATTCCAAAAATAAAACCTCTTTTCGCAACATTATTTTGTGTCATTTGTTCCTTCCCTGGAGAAACATAACAATTTCTTATATTATAACCTTATGTGACAATAATCACAAACTATGTTTATTGTAATTGAAAAAAAAGTGCAGGGGAAGGGATTTATACTTCAAGTTTAAATCTCTTTTTTTATAGATCTAAAAAAATTACTGTAAAGGCTCGGGAGGCACGCCCTCAGGCAAAGGAGGTTGAATATTGGGTGTTCTCCATTCACGAAGATTTTCAATGTTAACAAGTAAATATATAAAAACTGGAATAGTGGTTTTCATCCAGTGAACGAGATTATCATGTTTACCACTACCTTCCCCTGGATCATAATCCTGTGATAAAATTTCAAACATAAATGATGGAATGCTAAACTCTTTGAAACACCAATCCATTGGGCAACCACTTGCCTTATAACTCACACCCTTATAACTTATGTCTGCATTTTCATATTCTGTATTCTTAGCAACCCATTCTATTGCATAATTATAGATATATTGTTCCTGTTTTGACATCTCAAAAGGTGGTTTAAAAGCCATCCAAGGACTAGCAAAATTATGACACCCAGTATGACAGTCTAAATAAAAAGAAAAATCATCATTCTCAAGTTCTCTCATAAAATCCCTCATCGCTTGAGTTTCAGGTTCTGAAAAAGGATGGCGACCACAATTTGTAAGCCATAATGGAAAACTTGGAAACAATTTATGCAAGAGTTTGAACCCTCGGGAAAGATTGAAAGGGAGATAAGGGATTTTTATACGACCAAATAACTTACCTAAAGGTATAACATATCCTCGTATTCTACCAAAATCAACGTCAAAATTACGAGCCAAATCTATACCATTGTCATTGAATCGGGAATCATCCTGTCTACTATCAGGATTCACAATAGGAACAATGTAAATTTCAGATGAATTAAGAATATGAGTAATGGTCTCATTATCATCAAAGTTAATAAGAAGATACTCAGCAAGATACAGACATGCTTCTCCCCCTTCCCACTCATTTCCGTGCATACAACCATCAATAAGACAAGATGATTTTGTTTTGGTATTCTTTTCATTTGTTATTCTAATACACGAAATATCTTTTCCAAGAACACTTTCTCCTATTGAAAACACATTTACTAAATCAGGATATTTGACCTTAAAATCTGATAGCATGTCTGTTGTTTCATAGAAGTCGTGGTATTCTCCATCTTTCCAATCTGGTAAGATTGAAGGTTGGTCCAATTTAACTTCTGGTAATGATGTTTCTTTAGATTCCTCTGATTTTTGCTCATTTTCTATACATCCAGAAAACGTAACAACAAGTAGAATACAACAGAGAAAAAGTGCTACTGCCATAGATAATTTTTTATTCATTACTTTCCCCCTGTTTCTTTATTTGAATAAGTTTTATAGTATATAATTATATTTTTTAGATTATTTTACTATCAATTGAGATAGATTTGGGCACTCATTTGCCTTTATTTTAGGGTTTAAATCTCATTTTTACCTACAAAAACATTGGAGTGTAAAAAATGTTGGTTTTTCTCCTGTTGGAACCATATGAATGCAGGGGAAGGGATTTAAACCCCAATTTACCGGCATGATAATGATTGACAGACTGATTTTTAGAAGAATTTCCATAAAGTGATAGAATCAGTGCGTACCACACCTACCTTATTTGTTGCGCTTACCGTAATTGTATGCTTTCTGAAACTAATTTTATCATAAATCCATTGGTAAGGTTGTGTGGTGGTTTCATACATTTTTTCACCATCGATATAGAATTCCATCTTACTCACATTTATCGGGTCTTGATGTGAGACCTCTATCGTAATCTGCTTGATACATATCGTTCTCCCAAAAAGAGTCGAGCGTTTTTCCTGATCAGAAACATAAAGTTTCCCTTGTTGTGGTTTTTCAATCACTGGGTCTTTGAATTTCTCTCCATTAAAAGCATATAATATCCCAAAATTAAGATTTGGTGACCATGTACACCCTATATATACGGTTCCATCTTCTCCAATTGCAGGAGACGAATATACTTGTTCGTCATGAATCCACTCGCGCCATTTTTCATTTCCATTCGAATCAAGCGCAACAACATAACCACCTGCTCCCGTCTCATTTGATATACCAAAATAAATCGTTCCATCTCGCGAAATTGCATTTGTAAGTGATGTGACATCATAAAAATGACCGGGGTCATAAGTCCATTTTCGAGTTCCGTTAAAATAAATAGCATAGAATTGTTCTCCCCC
>Ga0153915_10002659_pt1 | contig 16264 bp, 26 predicted proteins | sample Opewatmetagenome_2_FD_107003 | JGI IMG/M metagenome (GOLD analysis project Ga0153915, IMG submission 107003) | Freshwater wetland microbial communities from Ohio, USA - Open water 3 Core 3 Depth 3 metaG | ecosystem: Environmental > Aquatic > Freshwater > Wetlands | place: USA: Ohio, Lake Erie...
CACGAGTAGTCGTGGTATCACTGTTTGTCATTGGCTTCCTCCATATCGGCCAAAGTTAAGGCGCGTTTTCACGCGATTACAAAAACAGAATACCACGAAAACAGCGAAATTACAAGCACTTGTCGCCAGCGTAGCACGTGACTACGATTCGATGAAGCCGTCCGCAGGGACGGTTAAGCCGGTCAAGTTGTTATCCGCGAAGTTGCGAACCTCGGTTTCTAAATTATCCCACGAAACGCCGAATCCCGCATCGTGATTAGCCAGGACATCTTGGAGAAGTTCACGACGTGCGGTATCCGCCCACTCGGTGTCGTCTTGGATGTCGAAGTAAACCCGGTCCGGTTCAACCTTCTCCGCGGCTACATTGCCAGCGGCAGTCGCCACGTCCTCGGTCGTCCAGATCAGGGCGATCTTATCCTCCCAGAACTTGGACAGTTGGACCCTGACGTCGTCGAGTTGCGTAGCCGAAATCGCATTCCCCTCGTACAGGGCGGCAACAAGCTTGTTGATCATCTCCGGTTGCATCATGTTCTCCTTAGTCTTCCACTTCGTAGTGAATCGGCTCTTCCCATACGTCCACAAACTCTTCCTCGTGAGTTAGTTTCGCCCAGTTTTTAGCAGCCTCAAGGTCGGTGACTTCTTCTGGCACGTTGAAGTCGTTACGATAACTCTTGGCCATCTGCTCTGCGGCCTTCCACGCAAGTTCGAGAGAGGCGTAAATAGTAATACCTTCCCCATTACTATACGTGTGACGGAAAACACCAACCAGTTTCGGATCTTGAGTCTTAGACAGCATATTACCCTCACAGTTGGTTAAGATGGTTAATTAGCCTGATACATGGAGTAGTTCTCGCCGTGTTGCTTCGCCCATGCCAGTTGCTCTGGCGTGTATTTCTCGAAGAATTCGTCGTCAGTATCTCCCGGACGTAAGCAGAGGAAGCCTATCAGTTCCCTGGCTGACGCCGCGGACAGCCGATCCTCGTAAAACGGACTGGGGTCGTAATCGGCCGCCTCGAAGATGATCTTCCCCGTGTCCCGATCCCTAAGTCGGTAAGCTACCATCCTCTTCGGAGAGGTACCAATACGCTTAGAGAACGTGTCCGCGAGGTGAAGTCGAAGCTGGTGACCGTCATAGTAGAAGTAGCGGTATTTAGACATAGCCCAGCTCCTTCATTATACTCCTTAGCGCCGTGTCGAGGTGGTCGTCGTTGCAACCTTGTTTATAGGCCGGATTGATATAGAGATCGTAGTGGTCCGTAATATTGTGCATGATACACCATCTAAGACCCTTTTCTACATCTCCAATCCAGCCAGTTTCTTGTTTCTTCGCATTGTATATCTGAGCCACATTCTCCCGAGTGGCTTGTACGATCTCTTTAGTAGTAATCGCAGCTACAGCAGCCTTCAAGTCCATGTACAACTCTTTAGGATAGCGCATGTGACCCTCCGACTTCGTTAGGAATGCACTTGCCGCGCGGTTGGTAACTGGTAATGGCGCCAGGGAAATCAGACTGCAACCGCTCTTTGGCAGTCCCACTGTCCAGTTCACCGTCATCGAAATCCATAACCTGAGCGCCCTCTTCATTGGTATGGTAATACCAATGGTCGTCAATGACACCTTGCCAGTACCAAACGACAAGTTTGCGTTTCTTAGGGGCGAAGATCGGGTAGTACAGAACGAGAAGGTCTTTAAGCTCCGAGGCGGGGCGATCGGCAGTCATCAAACCTTTATCCAGGATAGCCTGGTAAAGACTTAGGGCATGTTTGAGTTCGACAGGAGTTAAGTCACTTGTAGTTTGAGCGAGCATGGCGTCCTCCTTATCGGCCATTAAGACATAGCGCAAAACCGCGCTAATCAATAATGTTATAATACCAAAACCGACGGAAAGATGCAAGATCTTGTGGGGACGGACGCAAAAACGTCACACGAATTTTACCCTGAGAAACTCCTGGTAGACGTCCTCCAGCAGGTGCTGCATACCCGCCACAGCTTGAGGAACGGTGGAGTCTGAACGGCCGGACATCTGTTGGTAGTTACGGCAGATGGTCTGCTGGTAGTGGAGAGCTTCGAGTAGGGTAGGAGGTGCACTATGTGATGGACCTGTGTCCATGGTAAACTGGCAGCAGCGTTCCTCGTAGCTCAGTGTGCAGTACCAGTAATGACACACGGCTGCCCACATCTGTTCCGCCACCCCGCCGGAAACAGCCCCGTGAAGTGGCGGGGTCGTCGCATACACAGAGAACAACGGCAAGCCAAACCGCTCGGTAAAGGTAGCCAGCGACAGGTATCCATCTTGTGCGCTCATTGCACACAAGTCCGAGTCGATTCTGGACTTGATCCAACTCTCCAGAGAGACTAGCTCTGTGTAGCTACTGGCGTCAGAGACGGTCAGTTGGCGATACTGGATCTCCGCCAGGATCTCAAGATCCGTCGGCATGGTCTAATATCTCCTCGCCAAGCGACGCAGCATCGCCATGGCCTTAGCACTGCCACTCTGGACAACAACTACCGAGTCGTCACAGTCCAGCTCCAGGTGTGCCTCGTTAGCGAGGGACGGCAAGATGGGCATATCATTACGAATCAGAAGCGCTACGGCACTTCCCCAGCACGGGGTAGTTCCCCACTGTAACTCAAGGTAGTCGGCCAAATCCATTAACTTCTGATGGAATTCTTCCACAGTTTCAGAGTAAACAAGAGCGGACATCCTATCTCTCCTTGTCTTCGTATTTACGAATGCGCGCGGCCAACTCTTCAGGCATTGCCGTCGAGGAAGCCACCACTAAGACCTTACGGGTGACAGGACGGAGGTCGTCAGCAGACACCCGCTTTTCTTCTACCATCGAGTGCTCCGTTTGCGAAACGGTGGTTCCACACTTTGGGCAGACCGCCTTTCCAGCCATGTGCTCCCATTTCGCACCCGCGATTAACACGCCGCTATTGACGTAGCCACACGGGCAGTGAACGCTAACCAGCACTGGAGCCGACTTCATCCCATTCCACCTTTCATGTTACGAGAAATTAGTGCGCCTCGGCCCAACTCTGAAACTCCTTCAGAGCCTCTGGCGGAAGAGCACCGTATAAGCGAATGCAGCGAGTATCCTGCGGGCCGGGAGACTCCACCACGATCAGGTCATTCATCTTACCCGCGTCAAGTAACAAGCGGTAGTACGTAACTTGATCTTGCTGGAGAGTGTCTGTTACTTCGACATCCACGTTAGCCCTGCGAAGTAACCCGCGGAAAGTTCGGTAGTCCATGACATCCTCCTACATCCACGATGCGGTCAAGGCATAGCCACCATCGGTGTCATGTTCGCTAACCTTAGTTCCATTCCGTCCCCATTTGCCCGCCGGAATGTCAAACCCCTCCGGGAAGAGGACTCGGCCAAGATTGTAGACCACGTGGAATCCCATATCCATACCACAGCCGCCGACCACCATGCCACGTTCATTCTTAGCCATTCGGCAGTCGATGACCTTAGCGACCCAGTGGGTGATCCACATAGGGTAAGTCGTGCTTTCCCCAGTCGTTTCATTCGGGCGCATGACATAGCAATCAATGTGCCTGGTCATCCCGCTGGACGAGACGTGGCGTAGGACGTTGTAAACAGTCGTACCCACCGGTACGATCTTGCGAAGAAACTCGATAGCCTCTTGGCACTCAGCTTGCTCAGCCTTAGTCTTGGCCATCATTTTCCTCCTTCCAGAAACCCAAGTCCGCCCCGTCACCAGGGTGTGCACCGAAATAATAACCGTCAGGGGTAACTGTGTTCATGGCCTCCCAAATATTCTCTGTGACGAACACGGAGATGGCCTCGTGGCCCTCTGCCGTGATCTTACACAGGTTGTCCGCCTCGGCGCCAAGAATCCGGACGTAAGTCTCAGCCTGATCGAGCAGTTCCTCGTAGGTATCCTGGTTGAGGAGTTTGAGCATGGCCATGCACGGACGGATGATGTCGTCCGACTTCAACGAACCTTGGACAACTGTTCCGGCGTACTCCCAGTCAGCATCATAGCAGCGCTCGTACTGTGTCACTACGTAATCCTGGGCCTCTTTAAGGGTAGGAAACAGCTTGCGCTGCGACCGGGTGTTATCCCAGCGTGAGTAGGCCACACCCGCGAACAGCATGTCCTCTTGGCGAACCGTCCCGATTTGTTCTTCAGTGGCTTCTCGACCACCTTGTTTCAAGCAGTGGCCGTACCATGCCCCGCCATCATAAAACCAACGAAAAGACTTGGCTTCGTTCATATCTGCCTCCGTAAAAGTTATGGCCGGAAAAGGGGAACTCCCCAAATGCAACTACAGAATATCACACCTGGGGTGTAATTTCAAGCGATCACCAAAACCGATTGACGCCTGTTAGTTTGTGACGTCCAAACCATGACGGCGGCGGTAGGACATACGCGCCCGATCTCGGGCAGCTTTTTTACGGCAGGCATCCGAGCAGTATTTTAGGTCAGCAGCACCTGTTCCCGGCAGACCTTCAAGGGAGTCCCCACAGCATTGACAGACCGTCGTTTTAGGTGACTTTCGCGGAGAAGGGTGTGCCTTGCGCCACTCTTGTTGGTGACGACGTTGACGCTCACGACGTTTAGCCAACTCCTCTTCTGTGAGTTCCTTGTTATGGAGTTGATGAGCTGATTTCCACTGGCGGCGACATTCCTCCGAGCAAAACTCCGGATACCGACCTGGCCCAGATCCCTCTACGAGAAACTGGGTTCCGCATTGCTTGCACGTGAACATACTAGGACTCCTCGCTATACGATTTCTTCACTACCCAGCCCAATGGACTCGGCTCCAGAAGTAGGCCGTAACCGGAAAGTGCCTCGTAAATATTCTGGTTAAGGTTTGCCAGAACTTCCCGAATGAACTCCTCTCCTTCAGAGGTCACGATCGCATAGTTCTGCTCCTTGGCCGAGACGAGACCAACCAAGAGATCGAGTTCATCCTTGTAGACCCGGTGAGTCTCCACATCGGCGGCATAGAGGAGGGAGGACAACATGGATAGACACTGTGACGTGGGGAATTCGGCAACTCCCAAAGGAACTCCAATCAAACGTATCAGTGAGTCGGGGATCTGGATCGGTTTCATGTAACCTCCTACGCCGCGGCATTCTGAACGTTGATCTCGGGGTCCCAGGAGACCTTGAGCGGGAGTTTAACCTTACACGTAGACCGCAGGACGGCCTCCAGGTCAGCCAGCTCTTCGTGGATTAGCGACCGGATGTACTCGTTATTCTCATCCATGACCTGGGCAACTGTAATAACGGTTTCACGTACTCACAAAGACGCTCCGGCGACGTATCGGGGTCAGGGGTGATTCGGATCTCGATCTTGTTAATGTAGGGTGTGGTTCGTTGGCGGGTAGTCATGGGTTACTCCATGACCTGATTTTCGAGATCAGCCAAATCCTCCGGCAACTCATAGTTGTTAGCCAACAGCCACCGGGCCGCTTCCTCCCGCGCCACCCATTCGACATGGGGAGTGGAACCTTGAAACTGCGACGTATGTTCGACGTAGTAACGACCTTTGCGCGAGCAGTAAAGGGTCTGGTGCGCCCATTGCGAACGAGTCACCACCGAACAATGGTTGTGGCCATCCCAGTAGGTATCTTCCTCATAGGTAGCCCTGGCTAAGGACGTGTCGATGACGCTTCCATCTTCCATACGATAACGAGACATCTTAAAATCCTCTCCGCGCATTGCGCTTTGATGGGCCGCATCATGCGGCGTTAATGCGGCTACCAGTTGCCACAACCTTTGGCGTTGTCAATGAGATGCTTGTTTCCGGCACAATACGCGCGGACGGCCGCACGGGGGTCGCGAGTAATTGCGTAGGTTGTCTTGTACGCCTCGACCCTGGACTGCGTTCCATCAGCCGTAGTTTCAGACTTCTCAACGGTAGTAGCTTCGGTTGCTTTGTCCTCGGTAGTATCCTTCATATCATACCCCCAGCCGGTTCTTCAGGTAGCGACGGACACAACCGGTAATCATTCTGGCAATGTCACGACGTAGCGGTTGAGACTCCTGCGTCGGGCGTGGACACTTGTACAGGTAGTGATAATAGGTCATGCTCTCTGACCATCCCGCCCACTCCAAGGCGTTTAAAACGAGCGTTCCATTTAAGGAAGGCGCGCCAACGATGTGACTCCAAAGATGGTCGTTGTGTTCGCCTGGGGCAGGGACGGGGTCACTGTCTTCGCAACACGCGTCACAGTCGTCGTTTGTGGGAACCACCGGGCCGACCGCTTCGAGATGCTTGCGAAGCGCGTCACAGTAAACCTTTACGCGGGAGATAACCAGCTTCGTGCGCTCTTGTTGCTTAGCAGCGAGGGTCAGGTTCGTTATTTCCCCCGTAGAGAGAAGGAGTTGGATGCCGTCAAAAAACGTCGAACCATTGAGAGTCCAAACACCCTTGTCAGCCCACAAGTGAACCCTCATCGTCGAACCATCGGTTTTGGCCAGGTCGCTAAGGATGGCGTTGATCTTGGCCTTGGTGCTCATAGTGTGCCACCCTCCGGAGTTCAGCGTAATGACCCCCTTCTCGGTGAGTGTCACGATGTCAGTGTTCCAATAGCGCCAGCGGCGCTCAGTGCCGACCTTGTAGGTAACGAGTGCGTGCCCGGCTAGCTTCGCGTCCGTGTACGGAACAGACACGCCAGCCATGACAGAAGTTTTAGTAGGTCTGGGGGTGTTGGGTCGTCCGAAATTCGCCATCGTGTCCTCCTTATCGGCGATTGGGGATACGGCAAAGAATTTCGCCGTATTACGAATATGAATTTAACATATGTTTACAAACAATGCAAGCCCTTGTGATAGGACAGTTGCAGCATTTGAAAATCGTGCGTACCTTAGTGACCGGCAGCTTTAAGGGCTAACCCACAAACGTAGTCACACTCTTCTTCATCGAAGTGGCAGGTCATCACTAACCGGACCGTCCTAGAAAAGTAGGCCACGATCTGGTCGTACGATTCCTTGCCGGTAAACTCAGGCCAGTAGATCGCACGCCAGTTGCAGTTAAGTTCCGAGCGACGCATGGGTGTGATCACTGTGTAACCTCCGTGTCCGGGACTACCGTGAAGGAGCGGTGGTTGCCCGCAATCTTACGAGCCGTCTCTGTCATTAAACTGATGTAGCGGTTGCCCTTCAAGTTTAGGATGCGAACAACCTCCCCCGCCTCGGAGTAGGTCACCTTATAGTCCGTGAAATAGCCAGGGATGGAATGGGTTCGACGGAGAATCTTGGTTGTTGTCATGCGTCCCCCGCTTGATTCATACGAACGATAATGTCCGCAAACGTTTTTTCAGCGATACTTTGAAAAGCCACACTATGCGTGGCGTCAAAGTCATGGGTGAATTCGTGTACCACCGTAGCCAGCGTCTCGGCCCTGTCCATCAACACGTGTCTCGCCACCGAGATAGTGCCCGTCAACGAGTGCATACCTAGAATTTTGTCACCTACGAAGTCAACCACCTGCATACGGTCGAGATTAAGAGCCGGGTGAACCTTCGAAACCAACATGACGGCCCACCGAAGAGTGGCCTTTTCGTAAGCATTGAGATCGTCCCACGAATACTGGGTTTTGATTGACGACGCGGAGGTCGTGCGCCGGGTCTCTAAAGTCCCGGTGGTGTCCTGGATGGCGCGCATGACCGCCTCAGACACGACAACACCTTTTAGACCGCAGGCCGACGCCTCCGCCGAGTCACCGATACCCTTAACAGGGATTGCGTTTTCTCCATTCTTCTGGGAGAAGAGTCCAGCTAACTTTTGGCTGAGCTGTGCGTCAATCATCCAAGCGTTCTGGAACGCAAGAGCCTCCCCGCAGGTCTTACTCAACATCGCAAACACCGTCTCAGGGGACAACGAATCCTGTAACACGGCGTCCGTCAAGACTGTCCGAATAGCCGTGCGTAGACTCCAGGGGTCGGAGAGGCGACGGTCCCTGTCTAATCGGACATTAACCAAGTCGTAGCCGTAGGTATAGTCGTCAGGTAGTTCCCCAACTAAAATCCCCTTGACGTACAGCTTGTTAGCCTCTTTCTCGTCCGTAAGGATACGGCCCGCAGTGACCGTAATCTGGCTGTCTTTGCTAGGGGGTTGCAAGAACAGAAGTCGGGATTTCAGCACTTCCCAGTCATCGGGGTGGATGGGAGCGACCGTACAGGTAACGCCTCCGTGATAGGAGACCTTACGGGTACGAACTTTCAGCAGGCGGGCGTTGAATACGGCGCTATTTCCTAGCGTAGGTGTCCAGGACTCTTCGCCCGCGTCACACGTGATGGTCTTATTTTTGCGGAGCAGAGCAAGCCATGCCAGTTTGAACCCCTCACCAAACTGACCGATCATGCGGTCGTCACCACGCTTTCCTGACGCCCCAAGAAGAAGCATGTCGCGAGACATACGGGCGCCTTTGTTAAAAAAAGTCAGCGTCTTCTTGGCTGTGTCATACGTGAGAGACATCGGAAAGCCAGCCTCATGGGCATCCTTGGCATTCTGCGCCAGCTCCCGGATTCCCTCCCAAACTCCCCAGTCGTCTACGTAAGTGTCACTGATTGGCAGTTCCAGAACCGGCATCGCTTCCTCCTTATCTGCGACGGGTGAAAGAAAAGGGCGGACTCGCCGCCATTTGTTACAGTATACAAAACCTGGGTGGGCATTGCAAGCGTAACACGATCGGAAGTCCGCCCTCATTCGGCGGTGGGATCTTAGTTAGCTTTATGCTGCGGATGGGCCGGGCACTCGGCGTCGTTGCACGTCGCGCAGTTCCCGTCACTGTTCGCAGAGGACGAATTCGGCTGCTCCGGGGATTCAGTCGCATCTTTGCTTCCGCCAAGCTTGCCGACCAGACCACCCAACTCGCTCATAATCTCGCGCATCTCGTCCTGCTTGTTTTCCTTATTCACGTAGTCGGTGGCCTTGTCCGCAACCATCGCACAGGTCGCCGCAGCCTCCAGCAGCTTCGCGCCGAAGAACGGCTGCACGGGATTCTGGTCCATGAACGCCGACGCGATCTCCGCCAAGCGGATCGACACTTCACGCGCCGCCATCGACATGTTCCCAAACTTCGCCATCGTCTCAGCTTTCATCGTCATGTTGACTCCTTATGATTGGTCCGGCATCCACACATCGCCGGACCAGGTTTTTCCGCACTCCGGGCACAAATGGCCACATGCCACCTGTTCCCGCTTGAGTGGGATATGATCCTTCTTCAGTTCGTCCAGATATTGGGGATGGCAGGCGGTGCAGATAACCGGAGCCCCTTCCTCAGCAGTCTCGGCCCATCCCGCCGGTTCCAGGTACACCCCACAAGAGGTACACTGATACCCGAGTTCCGTGGGTTGGCGGAGCATACGGCCGTTGCAGGTCGGGCACGTTGTCCACTCAACATCTTCCCGCCACTCTCCGTCAAGATAAACCTGGCCGCACTGCTCGCAGACAGATCCGGTTAGAGCTTCGTCATCTTGGCCGTACAAATATACCCCACCATGCGCCTCCAGCTCCTCTTCCGAAGGAATTGTACCGGTGTGCCAGCAGTCGGCACAGTATTGGGCATGGTCGTAGTGGTAGCCGACGACGGTTCCGAATCTGGGCATAGCTCACTCCTTCGGTTTCGGGGATTCTCCCGGAACGGACATCCCTCTAAGTAGAGTACCTAGTTCCTTCAGGTTGTTGGCCAGTGACTTGCCGAGATCCGCACTCTGCAAGCACTCGCGAAGTTCCTCTTGAGAGGAACAAGGAGCCTCGTTACCTAGTAAGCGAAAGGTCTTCGTAGATGCAGGTCCAGAGAACACGACACCGACTGGAACCCCCTCGCGAAAGAACACCTTAATCGACGGGGTAGGAGCAGCATCGTGGGCGGTGTAAGTTACTCCGACATACTCAACCTGGGTAGGATCAGCCATGTTATGCCTTCGGGGATAGGAGGAAGAAAATCACGGCACCGAGCAACCACAGGCCCCCCATTAGCGGGCCTCGCTTTCGGGCACCACCGGCGCCTTTTGCGAGGGAGTCGGTTTCTCCGTCACAGGGGGCGTATACCGTTTCCCAATTTTGATCTTACCCGAGTAAGGCGACATGTTGACGTAGTGGATGGAACTCGGGTTGACAGTTTCCAGGAAGTCGATCACCTGAACATCTGACAGAGAGGTGTGGGGAAGGGTAAGCCGTTTGGTCTCAGGCTCCACAACACCGCGTGGCCGCAGCACGTCACGGACACTGGGGGCATCCGTTACCGAGAAGTAGACCGCACCGATGTCCTCGTGTTCGCGCAAGGGGAACCTGGCGAGGAACGATGTGACGTTCTCAGGCGAGGTGGCTTTCGCCATGCGGAGGAAGCTACTCGCATCCAGAACCGGATACGACGCCATGGCGGCACCTTTGGGAAGCTCCGGGTAGAGATGTGTCGAGATGGGAACGACCATCATGGGTAGGCGGTAGCGCAGAGCGTGATTGAGCCACTCATCCAAACCGTCCTTACGAAGCAAGCCAAAGTCAAACCTGACATTCGGGATCGTAGAACTGGGGAGGTGCCCGATTCCGCGCTCTTTGAGAGCCGCCAGGATAGCAGCAGTCCTCTCCGCCGGTAACTGGCGGCGTGTCTCGAATGCCCGCGTGAAGATGGGATTCAGGTACGACTCCAAAGAGGGGACGGAAGTCTCTTGGGGAGTCTCCTCGGGAGCCGGCTTCGTGAAGGTAGTCGTCTTAGCTGTCGGTGGGTATGCCTCGGGGGGAAGTGCGGGCGCCAAGGTCTCTTTCCTAGGTTTGGCTTTCGGTTTAGTGGCGGCCAGGGCGTCGGCTACGGTCGTCGCCGGAGGCGTTTTAATAATAGAACGTCGCGGCATGGTGTCACTCCTTGTCTAAAGTGGTTCGGACACAAAAGCCACCGGCCGCACAAGCGGCACAGTGGCGTTTTACATAGGTAAGAATAGCATACCTTGTTATGCGTTGCAAGTGCAAAACGCATACATGGGACACCTTGTTTTTGGATTAGATTTCGCGCGAAATAAAATAAGGGGCGCGCGCCCACGCACGCGTAAGAATAGCCGAACTCAGGAGACAAGGCAAGCTCTTAAAGGTTGTGTAGGTCATCCTTGTTGTCGGCGAGAACCGTTTCGACAAAACCGTCCTCAACAGGCATCGTATCAGATAGGTCAGCTTCTTCCGCAGCCGCTTCGTACGCTTGAGCAGCTTTGAAAGTCTGTTGAACAGCCGCACTCTCCTTGCGCGTACCTACGTGCCCACCGGCAGAGGTTCCGAAGATGCCCGCCAAAACACCACGGGTACCTGGTTGTGAGTCACTGTTCTGGCGAGCTGCCGCCGTAGCACCAGCCGTCCCAGCCGCAATACCGCCAATAATCATCTCGGCAAAAGACGGGCCTTTCTTTGGATTCTGCATGTCGGTAACTTTTTCTGCAAGTTTAGCCAGCCGGTCAATCTCTTTCGAGGTGGCCTCCGACATCGGCTGACCCATCACACGCTCGGCGACATAACCAAACTGGACACGTTCGGCCTGAATGGCCAGAACTGTCATCAGAATTTGATTAAGTTCTGTTTGACTTTGAATAGGGCGAACCTGGCTAAGTGTGCACGTCGAATCTGGAGCAAACTCAGGGCATCTTCCACTCAACACGCAGGTATTACAGTAGCGGTTCACCATCATCGCCTGTGGACTACCCGATAAAGCGGGTAAGTCCACATTTGGTTGACGCCGAACTATTGCGGTGCGAGTGCCCCATTTATCGGCGTCTGCCATCAGCTTCTGAGTTCGCTCGTCGCGCGTCAGCCAGTAGGCATTTGTGTTATACGCTTCGAGTTCCCTGGATAAGGCGACCCACTGAGCGCCGTTGTAGTCTGCCACCACCCCGTCGTCGTCCGCTAAAAACTTTTCCGCGTCCAGGTCAAGCTGCTGCACCGCAGCCACCAACTGAGGACGGATTCGATCTTTTTGGAGACGGTCGTAGGACTTCATCTGAAGAGACCCTGGTTGGTAGACATACGTCATACCGTACCGCTGTCCACTCGTCCATGTCGAGGAGTCTACCGAGTAGAAAGGAACACGCAGAATATGATGGATCGTAGTCATGGCCCAGCCATGAACCTTGATCTTGTCTTTCTCCAACTCGGCCCGGAAATCAGTAAACCACTGACTGTAGTTTTCCTTGCGCCATCCAGCTTCGAGACCTACATACGGATCTCCATAGCGAACGGCCCAAGCCAGAGTGTCAAACTGCTGATCTCGATCCTGAGAAGAGTGGATAGTAACAATCGGGGCCAGGTTAGCCTCCCACCACCATTTGCGCCACTTCAGAACCGTGTCGTACCCGAAGATAGCATCCACGTCGAGTTCGGCATAAGCGTCAAAGTAGGGTTTGTACTCTTGCACGAAGTCGATCAGCCCACGAACAAAACTATCCGCTTCCGGGCGCGCTTTCTCGACCCTGTCCGCCTTGTAAGCTGCGAACTCGTCATCAGACATCTCACGTAAACGCAGCACTTCCTCGTCGGTCTCGTCGTCAACCCCTTGTGTTACCGTAGCGGCCATTTTGCGTGGGTCAAAGTACTTATACTGCATGTACCAAGAGTGTGTACCCGAGTCCAACATGATCCACATGCCAAGTTCCTTGGATCTCTCCAGAAGCTCCTTGACATGGGCCGCGCTTTTCTTCCGTAGATACCAGTAGCTCATCAAGACATTTGGGGCCTTGAACTTTGCCGCCACCTTATAAGAAGTGGGGTTCTCAGAACCCGCCAGAAGAAGCTTCATGGTAACTCACTTAGTTTCAGAAATGGGTACAGCACAAATTCTCAAGTTACGGCCTTGTTTCCCTACAGTGAATCGGTAGCTAAGGTCTCCTCCCCAACGGCCGCGGCGTCGGGTGCTTGATCCGGGAACATAGACCATACCATGTACTGGATTGAATGAGCACAGTGGTCAAGCAGCGTAGCCCAACTGTTGCGTATCATCAACCCGTTAATCGAGTTCTTCTTCAAATGCTCCAAGCCGGCCACAACCGTTTTAGCCAGGTCAGACCCCTCCAAATAGAGGATACCTAATGGAGTGTGCCCGGCGTCCATCTCATCATCGAAGAACTCCGGATGTGAGTAGTTACCCGGCACGATGGGGAACACCCCGTGCGCCACGGCCTCTACAAAACAATATCCAAAATTCTCCTCAATTGTAGTGGACAACATGGTTTTAGACTGCTTCAGCAGATCGTAATAGTCGGCCTTCGATGGGCAATGAACAAACTCCACCGTGCCGTCATCCACCAACTTTTGAAGACGTTCCAAGGATGTCGGATCGTTGGTCAAGAACTTCGGACATTTTGCACTACTTCCCGGTAGAAGAGGACGTGACGTACACACCACTAACCGAGACAAGGGATATTTTGCCTTAATATCCTCAAACACATCTAGTGCCTTGTTCGGCCGCTTCTCTCTGTCAAAACGATGGGGCCAAATTACGTCAATCGGCCGAGAAGAATCCGGCTCCGGTGTGTACGGTGTAGTGAATGGAGCCCGTACAATGGCGAACTTATCCATCCACTCCCAGGGGGCTCGGCACCGCCAACGTATGACCTTCTCTTTGTGATATTTCGACCCGATAAACACGCGGTCACACAAGTTGATCCACGCATACTCAAACGGCATCATCCAGGCTGTCATGGGAGCCGCGAAATCCTCGGTCGTATAGGACGACGCATGCAAGTATCCATATACGCGAACCGCAATTCCTCGCAACTGGCACATATACCGGATAGACTCCAAGCCTGGATGCTGGAGATCCATTGTCAGCACCGTGAGGTCCTTACCAGTGAAGTCGCGGACGTAAGTCGCGAACAGCGACATTTGCCGCATCTTCCATTGTATCGTTCCAGTCGCATCGAGGACCGTACCGGTAGTCACCTGGTGTACGGGCATCTCTGGAGGTGCTTCATTCGGCTTGATGATGTCGTGGTCAGTGACGATGGTAACAGCAATACCGAGTCGTTGAAGGGTATTTGGGAAGTCGCGAAACCACTGCGCCGTGTACCGCTCCTCCATAGGTTCGAGAGGAAGAAGCACCACATGCTTGGTAGGGGTCCAGCTCGCAGTCTTAGAACGAATAGAACCCAGCAAATCACGAACAGCAGCGCTAGGTGTCGGTGTCGTCATACTATCTCCTTGAGTTCAGGCAACTCTCGATTATGCCCGTAGATGCGCTAGCCGCATTCACTAACGACTTGTAGTGTAGCACCTGTGGACGAAGATGTCCACCAGTATACAGGCAGTCGCGCAGAGAAAACTGCGGGCGTAAGACACGTTGGACGGTCTCCACGGCTCCAACAATACTACCTTGTGGATATAACAACTGGTGCGGTAGGTAATGTCGAAACACAGGAATATCCGGAACTACCGGGATGCAGAAATCACGGAACAAGGCCCGAGCACATGTAAGACAAAGGGTTTCACTCAACGATGTACTAAGCCACACGTGCGACTGGGATAGAAGCTGATCATACTTACGAGGATCACCTATAGCTACTGGAATATGTAGCTCATCCAATCCGCGGACCGCCAGCTCCGTGTCATGGGATAGGCTGCTTTCAGCAAAGGAGACGGCGACCGATAACCCAATGTCAGACAAACGCCGCAGCATCGCATACGCCGCCGGAAAATTCTTTACCAGCGTATCTCGACCCGCCCACAGCACGTCGATAGTTTTACGTGGTGGCTTTAAGGGTAGTACGTCAGCCAAGTAAGGGAACCCGGTGACTGCCGTTCGGTGTTCGCGGCTAGACCCGAAAAGCCTCTCCCACGAACGGTCAAAGGTCTCAGCGCCTTCGACCGTGTTGTGTAGAATCATTGAGGGAGCGACTTGTACAATCGAAAGCCATGAACGCGCGAACGGTGAGAACCAATCTCCAAGACCCGGTAGGTCGTTGTGTATGTGAACGACGACACCCGCAAAAGTAGCTCCCGCGAGCCATGCCAGGAATTCGGAGTCACTCACGAGATCGTCAGGGAACCCGAGAAGTAGAGCCGTATCCGGGGGAGGTGGGCCTTGCACCGCCAAGTAGCGAACAACAGCGCTCAGAGGCCAGTCTCGGGATTCAGGTGGGAGACAAACTTGGAAGGTAACGTTGCGGCGTTGGGCAGCATTTGATAGATGCTGGCAGTACTCAGCACACCATCCGGACTCCCACTTAGGAATGTGCCATATGGCCTTCATGGCAGTGTCGATCCAGGCGTCCAGATCGGCTTTCCAGCCGGCCACTCGAAGAAATGCGGGTCACTACTCAGCGCATATAAGCCAAGCCTCTCCACAGTCTCATCAACTGTCATTCCACGCATCTTACAAGCCGCCAATTCCATAAAGCGTTGTTGCACCCGAATATGGTCGTGGTGGTCACGCACGGCGTATGTCATCGCATTTTTGGCGCGTTTATGTAGGTGAGCGTTCATTACGCAAGCCAGAGATGATCCTGAGTACGGCTCGTATAGATTGCCGGGACTATAAAGACGCTGGTGAATCTCCAGGTTCGGCAACAACGGAATAGCATCCGCATACAGTGCGTCAATCGGTGTTAAGGGGAAGAACTCGTTCATTGTGGCCGACACATAAAAAAGAGACTCCAACATAGCGGCTTTGTATCCGGCTGCGGTTGTGACCAGCTGGAAATCCCAGCGTTGTTGCAGCATCGTCAGCATGTCGGAGAGGTCACTTGGAATTTCCTGAGTCGTCTCGGGTAGGGACAGGATAAAACGGACGCGGTAGCCATCCTCCTGAAGTCGCAGGCGGCGTACGGCATCCACCGCCAGCCACGCGGCCAGAGGGAGCTGCTTAGTCGGATGGGGGCGCCCGGCGATAAGTATGGTGATGTGTTTTCTCGCTAGGGCGTCGTCAAGCTTGTTCACGCGTGCCGTTAACGGCCGTCCACCGAATGGTTCATACGGAAAGCCTGTACCAAACGTAGGACCACTGGGTGGGAGCCAATCCGGCATCAGGAGATGGTTAGCCGTATACCATGTATCCACCCAACTAAATCTCCTGGTTATTTCTGTAAGCGGTATTTTGATCTCGGCGGAGTCCGAATGGAATGGGATTTTAGGCGTGGAATGCCAGTGCGCAATGACGTGCATCTTGGGGTCACAGGCACCCATCTCCGCGAGCCCGCCGCCGTAGATTGCCTCGTCCAGGGCACCGCATACCAAGACATCCCCAGGTTGATAGTCGGTGTACAGCCACTTCCGCAGTCGTGCTAGAGCAGACTCTAAATCCGG
>Ga0153915_10002660_pt1 | contig 16260 bp, 6 predicted proteins | sample Opewatmetagenome_2_FD_107003 | JGI IMG/M metagenome (GOLD analysis project Ga0153915, IMG submission 107003) | Freshwater wetland microbial communities from Ohio, USA - Open water 3 Core 3 Depth 3 metaG | ecosystem: Environmental > Aquatic > Freshwater > Wetlands | place: USA: Ohio, Lake Erie...
GACAGAATGAATGCCCATGTCTTTTTACCAACCTTTGCGAAAAAATAGTTGGGAAAACAGTTTACCTCATTGCGAAAAATTATTTAACGGGAATTGCTGAAAGATGATGCGTTAAAACAGCAACTTTGTCAGAAAAACAACGTAGCGTTAATCGTCGTCCCGTTTTTTGTCTCAATTAAATCTATTCAAGATTACGTCATTAGTGAATTGGCTAAATTCGGGATAATGCCCCCAAATACGGAAAGTTTTCCTCCTGGATTAGTAGCTGCATCTGCGTTGAAAAAATTGCGCCAAATTGCGGCGAATCATGAAGGAGAGCTACTATCGGAGTGCTACCAGGGATGCTCTGAAAAACTCCGTTGGAAATGCAAAAACTCAACTCATCCAGAATTTATGGCCACACCAAGTGCGGTTACAACGGGAACTTGGTGCAAAAAATGTGCCGGAGATAAAGCGTCGGAATCATACAGAATTTCTATAGATCAAGTGCAAAAATGGGCAAAAGCGTGCGATGGCGAGTTAATAGAGGATGGATTATTTGATTCTCGCGCAGATGTAACATTTGCCCTTTCTGACCAAGCAAAATTCCGTTGTTCAAAATGCAATGATCAGCCGATACGAATAGTCAGGCAGGTGAAGGAAGGTCGTTTGTGTCTATGCAGTACGAACAAGAAACGGATTGATCGCAAGAGATTAATAGAGAAACTCTCAGAACGTAGCATGGTTTTGCTGAGTTCCGGAGAATTTTTTCGAGGTCGCACTTGTCTTACAATTCAATGTAGCAAATGCGGCTGGGAAAGAGACAATGTAAAAGTGGCGTATGTAATGAATGGTCAGATAGGCTGTAAAAATTGCAGTCGTAATGCACCTATTTCGATTGAAAAATGTCGAGAATTGGGGGTACGTATTGGTTTTCATTTAATAAGTACCGAAGTACGTGACGGAAAGAATCTGCTCCTTTGGTCATGTATGAAATGCGGCGAAAGAATTGAAATGCCATACCGTAAAATGAGAAATGTTCGCACTTGTAAGGCTTGCGCAAGATCTGAAGCTCGAATGCGATTGGGATTGGTACTTTGAACCCATAAAAGAAAAGATTTTTTTAGTGAGCTGGTGGTGCAATGGCGGTGCAACGAACCTCTATTTTACCCGTTTTCAACCCGCACTATCCGGTTGCACTATTTCCTCAACCAACTTATATTTATACCCATAAAGGTTGGATAGCGCTGGGTGGGGTGGAATTCTCGCTCCCTCATAACCCGTCGGTCCCTGGTTCAATCCCAGGTTGCCCCACATTTCTTTTTGGGTTCATCAGGCTGAAACTGAGGCGCTTGTGTAATCATGAGCAAATCAGCCCAAAGCGAGGTTCACATCCGTGGACCATTTGTGAACCACTCGCCTTCAACAATTGGCGATAAGCTAGAGCAGCTAACCTTTGAAAATTTAACCAAAGGTAACGCTGTGAAAGGCATCGACAAACGCACCCATAAAGATGGGACGGTTTCCTACCGCGCCCGCGTTCGCATCAAAGGACACCCCGTTCTCATCCAGCTGTCTGTTCACTTGATTCAACTGTTCAATATATATTGAACAGCTAAAAATATTGAACAGTCAAAACACATTAAGAGACTGGGGTTCAAGGATCGGATCTGCACGATCAAGCAAAGCCACGATGGTTTTTTCGGAAACAGGCTTGTAATCCCAAACCTCAACGGAAAGATTTTGATTTTTGAAAAATTTTTTCACAGATTTTTGAACCACTTCGAGCAAACGGAATATAATTTTTTTTCTATTTTATTCGTATTACCTTTCCAGAAGTAAGGTTAGTGAGCTGAACGGGATTCAGATTGAAGATAGCATGAGGCGTTCCTGCGGCGGCCCATACTTCCTGATACCTCATCAAATCTTCATCAATGTAAGTCGGGATATTTTGTTTATGGCCAATAGGAGGAATCCCTCCAATTGCAAAGCCTGTCACTTCCTTGGTAAAATCCGCGGTCGCTTTGGTGATTTCTTCACCCACATATTGCGCGATTATTTTTTCATTTACACGATTAGAACCACTTGCGAGGACAAGAATAGGTCTTCGAGTATTCACTGTGCAAAATATGAGCGATTTTACAATTTGACCTACAGAACATCCAATCGCTTTGGCAGCTTCTTCTGCTGAACGAGTGCTATCGGAAATCTCTATTACCTTCGTTTCAACGCATTTTGCCAAAAGCATTTCCTGGATGATTTTTGCATTTTTATTCAAAGTCATAAGATCCTGAATCCCGGTAAGTTGTCTTTAAACGCTACGAAGTATAACGCATATGAACCTATTCTTCAAAATCCATGGCGCACTAGCGACACACCTCTGTCCCGCTTCCCAAATTTTGGTCCAAATAAATAAAAAACAGCCTCCATCAAATAAAAATATTAATTAACAGCGGCACGCAACAAACATGTAGACCATTAATTCAATATTTTAAAACAACAAGTTAGTAATAACTTGAATTAAACAACTATTTATTGTAAAATAAATAAATACTTTTAAATAAAAGCCAAACAAATGCCTTCTTCAACAGAAATTGCTAAAAAAATTCTTCAATGCCAAGATTACAAGATATTACGACAGCCTCAATCGTCTAAAAGCAAGTGGCAAAAAAAGCTGGATCATTTATGCGACGATATCAATCGCTTACACGACTGTCTCCAAAGAGGAGAGCATCTGGATCCTTCACTATTGCAATCTACTCTGCAACGGATCGACAAGATTGCAAAAAACTGCTCAATGCCACAAAAACTGCTCGAAGCCAAGAACCGATTACTCAATCCACTTCCATTCGATTTGCCAGAGCCCCTGGAACCTCCGCGTTGCACCTTCACAGACAGGGGTGGAATTTGCGGATGGGTTGCTCGAACATTGTACATTCAAAATGCGATCAGCTGGATTCACGGGCCTGCTGCAAATCCCATCGCAGCCGGCGCAGGCAACCCTCGCCAAGAAAAGCCCGCAGGCTATCCTGCCCAAACAAGCGTATCTGAACATCGATCGCAAGATTTACGTTCTGTTTCAAAAACCGTTCTTGCTCCTCCGGGCCAACCTCAAACAGCTGTCGAAAAAAAAGAAGAAATTGCAGCGCTTCCCGAAACCGTTTCCGAGCCTAAAACAAATTTCGAAGACTTCCGACGGATGATTGAAACGCCTTTAGGCAACACAATTGATGAATATGAATTCCAGCATATTATGGGCGATTACTTCGGCGCAAAAACCGGTTTCGAAGGACTCCCTTTCGGAGTCATGACTCATCTACTAACCAACTTTTTTTCACACAAGAACGCAGCCGAACATCCACAGCCGCGGGGGGTTTTATCCACAGCGATGCAGCTTATTTCAAGCTGGTTTGGATCCAGTCCGCATAAAAATCAAACAGAATCACAGCACGATGCAGTCTTGCAATTAATGCTGCATCGATTACAAATCGCCGAACGCTTGCAAAAATCTTTACAACACGACTCATTTAACCGGTTTTATCAAAATTATCGCGATGAAATCGAAAAACTTGATCGTAGCGACATCCTCTTTTTTCAAGGCGGCTGGATAAACAAAGATACCCCGGGCCATGCGATCGTTTATGAAATCATCAAACAACCTGATGGCTTATTTACTTTTCGCATCTATAACAGCGGTCCTGGATTACAGCATCATTCATCACAGGATCTTGAAGGTAAACACCATCGTCTTCCTTTTATAGAAATCGTCGATATCAGCGACGATCACATCTTGAGTCCCACACTTTTAAAAATCATTCACGAACTGCAACAACCCGCCGGGCGCGGAACTGACTGGTCAGATGACGATATTTATCAAAACCTTTGGCTATTGCACGGAAAAATAAGCAACCGCATCTACAGCATGGACCAAGTGCAGGAAACTCTGGATGTCGGACATTGCACATTTCTTTCCTGGTCAGCGCTGCTTTCCCAGCATTTGGGAAAAAACGGTCAATATCAACGGCTGATCTATGAATTGCAATTCAAAACCCTGCATGATTATTTTGAAAGCGCCCGATCAAAGCTCGATCAGGAAGCCGTTCGAAAATTATTGCAAAAAGGCATCTCGCATTTTGCAAGAAAAGTTGAGCGTTTATATGAAGCAAATGTCATTTCTTCTGAAGAACTGCGATTCACATCCCAAACAATCGCTCACATATTGACAGTGCTCGAACAAGCAGAAGAAAGCCATCTTGAAATGATCCGCGCATCGATTCCGGAGCTGGATCATCGGACGTCTTCCGAACATTTTGAAATAGCCGTACCGCTAATCGATTTTCCTAATGCAGCGCCTCGAGACATGCCCCCTCTTCTTCCCTTGATTCAAATTCCTCCTTTTCGAGCCGAAACATTTCATTCGGACATCCAAGCATTCGTTCAGTCTGTCTCAACTCTAAGAGAACAAGGCCACTTCGATTTAATTCCTTCAAACATTATTCAATTCATTCAACAAATCCCCATCCATTGGATGGAGAAACCCATCGATGAATGGATGATTTGGCAATCGATATCCCCCGCAGAAGCAGAGGACGCGTTACGTTCTTTAAACGAATTATCTACGCTATTTATTTATGGCTTATGGTCAAGCAGCCATCGTGAATACCTTCGAATCGATGACTATATTTGTCAGGTTAAAATATTAACAATTGCCGATGCTATTTCAAAATCCTGTTTAAAAATCTCCCTGCCGTCGCTTTACCAAGAACATTTCGATTTAATATTCAGAGGAATTTCCAGCCATGCCGGGATATTCGACCCCGTGCAGGCGCGTCAAATTCAAAGATTACAAACCTATTGGAAAATCGCAGATCCCATGGAAAATCGAATCCAGCGAACTCATGGATCGTTATTTTCTGTAGAACGCCATCCAGCATCCCCTCATGATGGGGAAAGCAGTCATCATCGAATCATTTTGGCACATGAAGACTCTTCCGGATATCAGGATATAAATTGGATTATAGAGTATTTGCAGCAACCCCGTGTGCGAACTGAAATCAGACAGCGTTTTCCTAAAATTTATGATTTGAGTTTGGTTGATCAAGCGGTTTATTTTGCATATTCTAAGACAGATGAATCAGATCGGGAGGCTCTTGCAAAAAGAAACCAAGGAATCCTTCCTATAGCCTTTTTTATTTTACGCGATTTGTCCTTGCAGTCGGACTTACTTTTACGCCATCACCCGTCTTCAAAAGACTTATTGCCATGGAAGCCTTTTCGAGTAAATGTGCGATTGACACGGTTTCAAAATGGCAAAAGAGCTTGGGTAGAACAGGTCGATCCTTTCAATTTGAAGCTAAGTCTAATTTCAAATCCTCGTATTATTACTGATTTCCAAACCGTGCGACAGATTAGACAATCTTTTTATCTAAGTTGGGATCATACAGCTCGACTTAGAGATGGTGATTTACTTCGTTTTTCCGATGACAGCCTTTCCAAAAGCTTACAAACTATTGAAAGCCTTACCCATAATTCCAAACCAATTGGACGACGAAGGCTTGCTCCTCAACAAATCCCTTTTATCAATCCGGATCTAGTCTCCGAGATAAATATCCAGGACTTACGAGATTTATTGCGAATCAGCAGTATTCCTCAATTGCAGATCCAGGAACTTTTTGGATATTTTAGACAACGCCCCAGTCTTCTTACCCAGCAGCCTTATCAAATATTTTTCAAAAAACTGCTATTTGAATCGTCATTATTGATGGATGAATTGCAAGTCCAGCCGCATCAATCGGCAGCATTAGCTGATCAAATCATTCAATTTTGTTTAGAGCAATATCAGTCATCTTTGCAGCAGTTTCAGCTTTCATCCTCGCTCTATTTTTTAGAAATTGCCGGCATGCTGATACACTATATCGATTTCGCTCAACACGAATACCCGGAAGCCTTTCCCGATGGTTATCACCTTCCAATTTTCGATATCAACGCGGCATATGATCAACTTTTATCGCAAGACAGTCTTTCAGACAACGATCGGAGCGCATTACAGATTTCCAGAGGACTATCCATTCCGGCGAGCGGCGAAATCAGCCCTGCTCAAGTCAAAGATTTGTTAATTTGCTCGATTCAAATCAACGGTTTATCAGATGTTCCGGCAGATTCTTCCAAAGATTTAATCTACCCATCCCTATACGCCGGAATTTTGCAAAAACTATCCACAACCAAACATCTGCTACAGAATCATCGGCTAAACATTCACTTACATTTGAATTCAAAAAAACGGGATTGGATTCTTAACCAAGTCATTCGCGATATTATTCCTCATTTCCAGGATCAGCGCTGGACATCCGACAATGGGCAAATTTATCATTCTAACGATGGAAAATTTCACATTGATATTACAACGGGAACTCTGTTCATTTACGGCGGAGAACTACGGCAGCTTCCTATCAGCCTCCAAACTCCCCTGGTTCAACAATTTTGCGATACTTCAGAAAAAATAATAGCTGCTCAGCTGGATCCAAACACATGGGACTTTTCTTTTAAAGGCCGGCATTATCGGATTAAAAACAAACCAACGCCAGTATTTTTTCAAAACATTGATGGAATTTGGTATCAGCATTTCAATGTCAGTATTCTCCCAATTTATCTCGGAGAAGGTCTTCATGGATGGGTGCCGGCCGAAGAAACTTTTCTTCCAATCGCAAATGTCGATGAAACCATTCTCTGTCAATCGCCATTCGAAAAATGGCCTTGGTTAATCAGCGATGCTCATAATCAGATTCATTATCGTATTACAGAATCGCAAACGATCCGGCATCTCTTCGGACAATACAGAACCATTCATAAAATAGTCGATGGACAGGAAACCGGTTTAGTATTGGAAAACATCCTCGACCCATCAATTTTTTCGGAAGCCCCCTATCGGTCGCTCCAGCGTTTTGAAGCGCTTAATGCAACTTGCGTTTGGAAAAAGCCTGGCGCGTCAAAGATCCATTCAATCGATATGCCCCGAATGGAGCTGCATTTTGAAGCACGTTTGCAAGATGGCGAATTAAAGGTCTTTTCTTCGGAAATCAAAGGATTTTGGATTGCGAAACGGCAAATAGTTTGGCAGCTTGGAGACATTTCACAATATCTGCTTCTGGAAGGATCTAAAGGAAAACAGATTGTACTGATTCCCAACCGCCCATTTTTTCCAATCACACAGGAAAACCCCTACGTCCTCCCTGTCAAAAAGAGTACGCTGAATACAAATTATGTCATGAGATCGATCAAGACGACTCCAGCATATTTCCGTTATTCAGTTTCTGAATCCGGAGAACTCATCCCTCAAAACACAAACGCACGATTGCACTTGGCCATGCTTCGTTTATCTGAACATGATTACTATTCAGCCCATGCACTGCTTAAAAAATTCTCCTCGCAAACACGAATGCTTTCAGCTACCGAAAAAAATCAATTAACCCAAATCGCCTTATTCGATGATATCAATAGCGATCACGATCCTCGAGCCGTTGCGATTCGATTATTCGCTTCTTATTTTCTGGCTCGGAATGCAATCGATTATCATCAACCAGATGATGTTTTACAAAAAACCACAACAATCTTGGCTGAATACCGGCAAAAAAAAGACCAAATTCCTCCAGAATTGCAGATGAGCGCTGCGCAAATCCGCCTGCTGGGCGGACAAGTTGATCCCGTCAAGCAACCCTACCCGACGACGATCCCTGTATCACCGATGCAATTTTCGCATAAAGTGGAGGCATCCCTTGGCCGTTTTATTTCTTCCGACTTTCAAGAGTTTGATCGAGTTTCAACGGCCGCTAGTTTGCTTCGTCAAGAATCGATCCAAAAAAATTTCATGACATTTTATTCTTACGCCCGCTCCGGCATCGATACGTCAAAGGCTCTCAGTTGGCTGAAAAAAATGTCAGGCATTGATTTTCCCCAAAATCTTTCTATCGAACAGTTGAAAGAGGAAATTAAATCGCAGCTGATCATTTGCATTTTAAGCCCAACCACCCCTACTGAAAAACTCAATGCAAGAATTTTATTAGGTGTTTTACTAAAACCTGATCAATTTTGCACATCTGCTGAAATGTCCGATTTGATTCATAAATCATCGGAAGAAAAAAAATTAACCGAAGAAGTCAAACGCGCAGAAACGATCGCCATTTCATATATAGAAACCCTGGCAATCGATCTTTCGTCTACCCCAAAGGAAACCATTCTTTTTCCACGTCGCCAACCACGAAAACAGCATGCAGTACATCCTTTTTCCGTCAGTCTGCCCATCGATCTTCCTCTTTTCAACGATCCCGCCACTCTCAGCGATTCTCTGGAACTGGTTTTGCCATCGCCGTCGTCCAGAGAAAGCAAGATCGCCGCTATTCGAGAACTCCGGAAAACTTTTCACATTCAGCCACACGACCGCTTAGCTCGGCAGAAGTTCGAAAACCTCCAGCTGGCTCTACAGCAATACGAACAATCCCCCGCCCTGATTCCTCCGGTTGCGCGAATCAAAAAAGGCACTGATTTGGACAAACTGGAACTTGATCTAACCCAAGAAGCGGCCCAATTAACAGCTCCAATGGAGCAGCTGTCTCAAAGCATCTTGATATTGTTGAATCGCATTCCCACAGCTTCACTTAGCGACGAGGTATCAAAACGCCATCTGGAATATGCGAGCACAGATCGACGCTGGTTAAACCTGGACGATGCAATTTTAAGCTTTTATTCGTTAGACGCCGATCAATTGCAGCGTGTAAACCCTTCTCTTACACTCGAAGAAATACAAAACATCTATCAGCAAACAGCAGAGTATCTCGTTACGGCCACTTATCGGCAAAAACTCATGCGGCTAAAACGGCTTCTCGCCGCGGTCAGAACTGCAGAAAAAAGCGGCAGGGAGCTGGAATCGACGTTAGCGATCCAATCATTTGCGGCAGCGGTCCAAGCTCAACGAGCTTATGATATCTGCACCCACCCGGCATATCTGGTATTCGAATATAAAAATGATATTCTACTGCGGAAAGATCAGATCGAAAATCTCGAAAAAATAATGATCAAAGGATTGAATCCCTCCTCGCCGCGTGAGATGGGCGCCGCATTGGAAATGATCATGGGATCTGGAAAAACTGCGGCCATACTGCCATTGGAAATGCAAGATGCAATGGTTGGCTCTCATACGCCATTTTTTGTCATTCCTAAAAATCTAATCTCTTCTCAAGCAGAGCAGATTGCTCAAAAATTAGAAGATTCATTCCGGCAAAACGTCGATGTGATTGACATCGAGCGACAAACAAAATTGGATCAATCGGGGTTGCAACGCCTTTCTTTACGCTTTCAGGAAGCAAGAGAAGAACAAAAAACAATCGGAATAACCAGCGACAGCTTGCAAAGCTTTTTTCTCCTATTTCTGGAACGATTGCTCATGGCTCGGGAGCAAGGCTTGTCTCCTCAATTCGAAACCGAAATCGATCTATTCCGTCAGCTCATTGCAGAATTAAGACAATCTCCCTTGACAATCGATGAAATGGATTGGATCTTCGATATCCTCAAATCCCATCATTTCAGCAATGGAACTCCTCAAAAAATCAACGAAGAAGTTATTAACACTATCTCCGCTTTCTACCTATTGATCGCCACTAATCAACGGCTTCAACAACATATCAATGTTGAATTTGTTCCAAATCGCCAGGGAGAATCATTCACTACCATTTATTATGATCGATCGATCCGTCCAATTCTTATTGAAGAAATCTTAGCTACCCGCTGGGCGGTTTTCGATGCTGACCTGGATTCTTTTTTCCAAACACTGGATACCGAAAAACGAAAACTGATTGCCGCCTATCTAAACAATCAAGCTGAAAATATAGCTGCCTTTGAATTCGTCGCCCGTCTTCCATCAATGAAAATCAAAAATTGCCTTGCGGACTTAAAAGAAGAAATTAGCGAGCTTTTCCCCTTGACGGCGAAGAAAAAGGTCAATGAGCATTATGGCCGTGTTCCTCCGCATGCAGCCGACAGCAGCCAATCTTCAACGATTTCGATCCCCTACCACGGCAAAGATAATCCGGTTCTCGGCGCGCAGTTTGGCACCGACCTTGAAACCATCAACTATTCATTACAGCAATATCTTGTCTTAGGAATCACTGAAGACATTTTATCCCGGGAAATCGAACTCTTAATCGAGCAAATGGCCAAAGACGTCCGAGAATATCGCATTCCCATTAATCAAAGTTTGGCTTTTATTGCCTTTCAAAAATTATGCAACGGATTAAAAATCAACCCGAATCACGTTACCGCGATAGACAAAAAACAAATGCTGGAGCGGATCAATCAACATCCAGATCAAATCATCGAACTGGTTAAAAAACACGTATTGTCCGAATTAAAAATCTATCCACGTCAATTGAATACAAATGCGCAAATTTTACCAATCCTTTTTCGCGTGGTCAATGGGTTTACAGGAACAATGTGGAATCTCGATACATTCCCCGATGTCTTCAGCCATATAAATCTATCTGATACCGATATTAAAACGCTGCAGATTCTGTGGGAGCGCTCGCCACAAGCGGTCACTGTAATCGATCAAAGCCTGGATTCGGCTGAAACCCTCGGCGCCGTTATTGCCCAGCAAATGGAAGGACAAGACATCGCAAAAGGCATTTCATTTGCAGATTCCGGGGCGCTCTTTCGCGGTTGGAGCAATGAAATGATCTCTCGCAGTATTTTAGCACAGATTGTCCGCCGTCATCCGCAAACTGCGTTCAAGGGCATCATTTTTTATAACGACGACAACGAACTGATGGTGATTGAACAAGGCCGCGACCATCCGGTTTCACTGCGTGAGACAGATTTGGCTTACTATCAGATGGTTGCTTTTTGGGATCAAAAACATACGACAGGATCTGATTTAAAATTTGCTCCAGAAATGCAAGCGTCGATCACTATCAGCCGCCACATGATTTTAAGGGATTTGCTGCAAACTGTTTGGCGTTTACGCCAATTGGACAAAGGCCAAAAAGTGTTTTTTACAATATCTCAAGAAGATGCCCAGGTAATCCTGACAACATTGAAAAACGAATGGCCCAATCGTCCTGATGCGCCAATTTGCCTTGCGGATCTATTAATTTATCTTCTGCTCGTTCAATCACAACGGCAAGGATCCGATAATTTCCGTGCGCTCAAGCAGAAAATGCAAAACATTTTAATCGATTCGTTCGTAGAAACCGCCGCCGACCTGTCAGTGCCGTCTGAAAATTTGATTGAAATTTTCGATGCCGTTAAAGATTTGTTCATTACTACAATGCCAAAGGATCATTATCTAATTTATGGACAATCATCAAGTATGGCGCCAAGCCGGGAAGTTGTTCAAGGAACACTTCAAACGCTCATTCTATCACCAGCCTTTCAAGCTTTTCGATCCAATCCAGTTCTTCAAAAACGTTTTGATGCAGTTAGCTTGCAGCAGCGAATCGAGCACATAGCAACCCAGGCAGCCTCTCTACTGCCGGATTACCTGCCTCAAAGAGAAAAATATGAAACGGAATTATCCATTGAAGCCGAAACAAAGAAAGAACTAGACCAAGAGAAAGAAAAAGAAACTGAAAAAGAAACTCAAAAAGATTATTTTGGTATCGGAGGTTTCGGCTCATATCCAGTTTTTCATTGGATCGGCAAAGGATTCTTCCAAAACAGTTATTTCCAATTCAACGACAACCCCTCAGAAAATATTTTCCTTCGATTGTCATCAACGCTGGAATTAACCTTTGATCATTTTCGCTCTAAAGGGCTACCACCGTTCTTTACCATTAATGCTGTGCTTTCCGTGAACCAGGGGAATGACCTGCCCCGATTTCATCCGGCGCTATTATCCACGCTCAACTTCTATCCCGCTTATTGCATGCGAAAGACTACTTTCACATTTTGTTTCGGAACCACACCAAACTTCGAACCATTCGACATTACTCAGCAAACAAGTCCATACCTTCTCATCGTTCAAGATCAAAAAACAACCAAAATACAAACCATTCTAGTTGACCCGAATGATGCCCAAATATTCGCCTCATTTTTAGAAGAGGATGTTCGCACTCCACAGTCAGAGCCCCGCGAAGTCAACATTTGTCTATATCATCTGACTAACGGGATCATACGAACATCCAGCCAGGGATTTGATGCAATAGCGCTTGAACAAAACCCCGACTTTATTATTCAAAAAGCTCAATCTAAATTCCTCAATGGAGCGGTTTTCTATTCAAAAGCCGAGCGACAGGCTCTTAGTGAATGGATACGACAGGAAGGTTCTGAAAAACTAAAACAATTTTTCACAGATAAAATTTTGGCATGGAAACCGACATCCCGTGCAGAATTTCCGCATTCCGATTTAGCGAGGCTCCTTAAAGCTTGAAGAACAAGCTCCGTAAACATAGGATATTCTTCAACTTATGAATTTACGAATCAGGTCGGTTAGTTTATTATTTTTGATATTCAGCATCTTTTCACCCCTTCCAGCTATGGACAAACAGAAATCATCCAAAGAAATCATAGAACTCGTCTCATACGATCCGGCATAGCCGCTCGCATTTGAACAAGAAGCCCAATGGATTTTACACGCTTTAGGCGACAATTGTTTGGCTATCTATCATTTCGCGGTTCCACGTCTGATACTATTTTGGGGACGCCGCCTTTTATTCTGATGACACGAAAACATTCCTCCAACTAGGATATTCAAAAAAATATTCATAGGGCGAAGCGAATGCAGATCGACGAAACCTCAACCTCAAAAAATCTTGGATGCAAAGATCTTTCTGTCTTAATTATTTTAGTAACGCAATTAAAGGATCGTCATGAATCTACACATAAAAAATCATAATAACTTTAAACGATTATTTTTCGTAACTCTATTGATGGTATTACCAGAATGCGTCAGCAGTCAGAATCAGATTCCAACAACGCTCCAGCAAACGATTGCATTTTCCAATATATCCGGTCTTCACCCCAAAGAACTTTGCGAAGTTTCAAAATATAACCAGTTTGGCTACGGCAATTGGACATTAGGTCCCGGTCTCATGTCAGATCTACGAACGGATCTCATGCCAAAAGATTATGTCGCGTCAAAATCAAAAATAAAAAAACTTTTGAGTTTTTTTGCTATCACAGACATTCATATCACTGACAAAGAATCGCCATCGCAAATGATTTTCTTGCAGCAATTAAGCAACTTGAGCGCTCAACTAACTTCAGCCTATTCACCGGTGATGCTGTATACCACTCATGTTCTCGATGCAGCAATCCAGACAATTAATGCATTGCACAAACAAAATCCGATCGATTTTGGCATTTCTCTGGGCGATGCCAGCAACAGCACTCAACACAACGAATTGAGATGGTATATCGATGTCTTGGATGGAAACTTGATCATTCCCAGTTCCGGCGCTCACATCGGAGCTGACACCATCGATTACCAGAAACCATATAAAGCCGCTGGCCTCGATCCAGAGATCCCTTGGTACCAGGTTATCGGCAATCACGATCATTTCTGGCTGGGTACACTCGTCGTTGACGATTTTCTTCGTCAGTCTTATACCAGCGATACCGTTCTCGCTATTGGCGATCTCATAGAAAATTCAGACAACTTATACTCGCCTGATTATTATGTGGGCGTCATTGATGGTTCAACGCCGTTCGGCAACATCATTGATAAAGGACTTTACGGCTTTTTCAGCCAGCCCCCGAAAGTCATCGCTGATCCGGATCGACGCTCCCTATCGCAAGCAGAGTGGATGAATGAGTTTTTTAATACATCCTCGCAACCCGTCGGTCATGGATTTCAATTGACAGATGCCAAGAATGGTTTTGCCAACTATAGCTTTGTGCCGAAATCAACAGTACCGATCAAGGTTATTGTGCTTGACGATACCCAACGTGATGATGATGATTCCCTCAACTTTCACTCAAAAGGCTTTCTTGATAAAGAACGTTTTTCCTGGCTGAAGAAAGAACTTGACGAAGGTCAGGCAGCAGGACAGCTCATGATCATTGCAGCACACATCCCCATCGGCGTTGAAAAGCCGAATTCCGAATGCGGTTGGTATGATCATGCAACGAATGGAATCACCCAAGCAGAGCTACTTAATGAACTTCAAAGCCATACGAATCTGATTCTTTGGATTGCAGGTCACCGGCATTGTAACACTATTAAAGCATTTCAATTTCCGGATCACCCCGAAAATAGCTTTTGGCAAGTAGAAACCTCATCATTACGGGATTTTCCCCAGCAATTCCGCATGTTCGATATCTACCTCAATAGCGACTATACGATTTCTATCATTACGATAAACGTGGATCCTGTCATCCAAGATGAAAAGCCTGCAGCAATTTCGCGCAGCTTTGCGGTTGCAACACAGCAAATCGTCCAAAATACAGTTATCTATCAAAATCCAAGCACTCTGCCGGATCCCACTATCAAGCCCATGCCCACAGGCTCATACAATGCGGAGCTCGTGAAACAATTGAGTCCAGACATGAAAGCAAAAATGCAGCAGCTTTATTAGACCTCTTTCGAAACTAAAGTTCTGTCGCTTTTCGGGTTCTTTTGAGCCGTTTTTCGACTCCAAATTGCAGGGATAATATCAACTTCGTATATTACCCCTGCAATTTAGATCGAAAACCGGCCAAAATAATCCCAAAAAACGACGAACCTTTCATTTCGAAAGAGGTCTATTATTAAAAACAGCCGCCATTCACTCACTTCAATTCTATCTTTAGAAGTCGTACTCCTATGTCTTAGGCACCAATCCGGTGGTCCTATTTAAACAGGGGGCACTCCAACTGGGACTTTGACACGGTCTAAAGCATAAGAATTTTGACAAAGCACTAAAGTTAATTGATTTCCGGCTTTTTATCGGATAGGTTCTTATGCGCAACAGACCAAATTTCTAACGGCCATCCTTCGGTGGCCCTTTTTTTAGTTTCTTGGAATGCTTTTGCAATTTCCTGGTTAATCGTTGAAATCCGTGTGATCTTTCCTTCCTGCCGGATCCAGGGATCAATGCCTCGACATTTGAATTTTACACATTTATTTGCTTTAGCTGGCGCCACTAAACGAAAAAAATCGCTCGAATGACAAATCATTAACATTTTGTCCTGGATGATTGGATCCCGGGATGCTGACAATTTCTTCCAAATAGCTTCGTCAGTTCCAAAATGAAATTCATTCCAAGAGATGAGGCCAATATTGAGCCCTTGCAAAATCGCATCCGCCAGCCACCGGGATGTAACAAAATTGACCGCGCTTCCCCAGCAATTCTCAGTCATAAAAAGCGAAAAACGAGTCAGCTTCTCAGCTAAATCAACTCTCGTAATAAGCCAGTTTCCATTTTCAAAAGAAATATCTCTGAATAATTCTTGAGCTTCTTGGCGAGTGATAAAATTTTGATAGTAAGCGCCTTGAATGTTGTAATCAATTCGATCCGCGCAAAGATCTGGAAGTGGCTGTTCCAACATCGTAAAAGTTGCTTTTTTCGGACAAACTTGATCAATCGTATATCCATATTTGTTCAAGATCTTTTCTATCCCTGAAGTAGCGAGATAAATTTTATAAATGACCGATTGATAGTCGCAATCTTGATACTCCATTCCAAAAACCCAGTCGCCTACATGAGAAAAAGCCGTATGAGAAATGTCGTGCAATAGTCCCGCAATCTGTTCTTCAATAGAAGCTCCTTTTGTTTTCAGAATCGCAAAAACCCCCAGCGAATGATCGAAACGGTTGTACTCCTCTCGATGCGTTGTGTAATAGGCAACGCCGTACTGATGAACAAATTTGAGCCTTTGAAAAGCAGGAGATTGAATTAATTCCACGATCACGGGTTCGTCTACCTTAATCGATCCATAAAAGGTATTGATCGTTTCACAAACCCCGCCGACAGCAGCGAAAACAAAAAGAAATAACAGCCGAATGAAAAAGAACATAATCTCTCCACAAAAACGCAGAAAGTCTAGAAATAAACCGACTAACTTTCAACATGCACTTGTCATCTCAAAAGCACGACAAATTTTAGTAAACGAGAAAAGTCCCCACCGAGGTCTCTATTACAGAGGTTGCTTTAGGAAAACACTGAATAAATCATGTTTGAATCTCGATGCGAATTTTCTGTTCCGATCAAGTTTTCGCACTTCGCTAACTTACAAAAAGTTAGCTTCGCGCTCCAAACTCGATCTCACGACGAAAATCACTATCGATCTTCAAAACAGCATTTAATCAGTGTCTCC
>Ga0153915_10002661_pt1 | contig 16256 bp, 19 predicted proteins | sample Opewatmetagenome_2_FD_107003 | JGI IMG/M metagenome (GOLD analysis project Ga0153915, IMG submission 107003) | Freshwater wetland microbial communities from Ohio, USA - Open water 3 Core 3 Depth 3 metaG | ecosystem: Environmental > Aquatic > Freshwater > Wetlands | place: USA: Ohio, Lake Erie...
GCAAACCGCTGGTGCTGAGCGTATATTTTAAAGAGTTCCTCATTCAATAGGTCTTCAATGTTCCAGACGATCAGCAGACCTTCCGCGCTCTTTGGCGCCGGCATTCCGAGTTGGAGCGCACTCTGGCGCCGTTGGTGGCAGGCGCTGAGCCGTCGCGCCGCCACGCGCGGCGGCCTCGAACACCTGGGCAGCTTGCCCTTGACCGCCCAGTCCTCGCTCGCTCTGGTGCGTCTCAACAAGGAGACGTTGTTGCTGGGCATTACCCCTCAGGGGATCACGTTGCTCACCAAGAATCGCGAACCAAATGCCGAAGCTGTGCGCAAAGGCGACCCCTCGACTCGGGCTCCGGCCATGGCCGGCGGCCACTCGCTCGTGATTCCGCCCGAAAATCGAAGGGTCGTCCTGAGCGAGCGAAGCGAGTCGAAGGGCGACGGCCGTGGCGCCTCGAGCTTGGCCGGGGGGCTTTGCAACAAGAAAAAACCGACCCAGCGCGACCGGCGACCTTTGACGGAGTTGCCGGTCCGATGAACCCCGCGGCACTCAACGCTTTGACCGGCACGTTAAAGGGCAGCGAGGCGGCCACCGTCATGGAGATCTTCATTCTCCTGACCGTGCTCTCGGTAGCGCCGTTGGTGCTGGTAACTCTGACCTCGTTTACGCGCATCGTTATCGTGCTGTCGTTCCTGCGCCAGGCTCTCGGAACGCAGCAGGCGCCTTCCAATCAGATCATCATCGCCCTGTCGTTGTTTCTTTCGTTTCATATCATGGCGCCGGTGTGGCAGCGCATCGAAGCCGACGCGGTGAGCCCCTACTTCAAGCGGCAAATCGAGCCACAGGCGGCGTTGGAGCGCGCCTGGGGCCCGCTCAGGGAGTTTCTCTTCCGGCAGACGCGCAAAGCGGACTTGGCGCTGTTCAACGCGGGCCAGAGCGCCACGGATGCCGCCGAGGTCGCGGCCACTCATTTGATCCCCGCGTTTGTCATCTCGGAGCTCAAGACCGCTTTTCAGATGGCGTTCTTAATCTACGTTCCGTTTCTTGTCCTGGATCTCGTGGTCGCCTCCGTCCTCATGTCCATGGGTATGATGTTTTTGCCGCCGGTGTTGGTCTCGTTGCCGTTCAAGCTCGTCCTATTCGTCCTGGTGGACGGCTGGAATCTGCTCGTCGGCTCGTTGATCAGGAGTTTTGCATGACGCCGGATGCGCTCATCGATATTCTGCGCAATGCCCTGATCGTGGCCGGCACCGTGGCCGGCCCGACCATCCTTTTCGGTTTGGTCGCCGGCGTAACCGTCAGCATTTTTCAAGCGACGACCCAGATCAACGACTTTACCTTGGTTTTTGTGCCGAAGGTGCTGGCGACCATTCTGGCACTGATGCTCTTCGGCTCCTGGATGCTCCAGACCTATTTGAGCTTTACCCGCGAAATGATCATCAATTTGCCGGCCGTGATCGGCTGAGGCGGCGGACGAAAGGGCCGCAACGAGGCGAGCGAAGTGACCGATATAACGCAATGGATCAGCACTCATTGGCCGGAGGTCGTCACCTTCATGCTGGTCTTCGGCCGATCTGCGGGATTGATCGTCAGCGCGCCCTTCTGGGGCAGCCGGATGGTTCCGCTACTGATACGGGTATGGGTGGCCTTGCTGCTGGCGGCGGCTACTTATCCTCTGTTGCCCGTGGCCAGGCTTGCAGATGGCGTTTCGCTGCTGTCTCTGTTTGCCGCCCTGGGGGGAGAAATAATTCTGGGCTTGGTCCTTGGATGGTTCGCCCAATTGGTTTTTGCCGGCATGCGTCTAGCAGGACAACTGATCGAAATTAAAACGGGCCTTGGCATGATTCAACTGATGGATCCCCATGACGGTGGCCACAGCGCACTGTTCTCCGCCTTTCTCGAGCTGGTGGCGGGGCTGGTTTTTTTTTCCATCAACGGACACCACCTCTTGGTCCGAGCCCTGACCTCGAGCTACCGCGTCTTCCCGTTGGCCGGGGACAAGTTCGCCGCGCGGGTGTTGGAGGGGCTGATTCAATCTAGCGGCGAGATCTTTACGATCGGCCTACGCGTCAGCGCGCCGGTGGTCGTCGGCTTGCTTTTGAGCAATATCGTTTTGGGTATCGTCAGCCGTGCCATTCCGCAGATGAACGTCTTCATGGTGGCGCAGCCGCTCCAGCTTGGCTTCGGCCTGCTCTTGCTGCTTTTGTCCTTGCCGGCGGTGGTGTGGTTTATCGCCCGCCAGCTTCCGCTGATGATCGGCGTGCCGGGGGGCGTGGGATAATAAAAAGATGGTTCAAGACGTTCAACTCGTTCAAATCGATCAAGACGTTTGAACGGAGCGCAGCGGTTGAACGGCTTGAACGTTTTGAACTTTGGACCTGAAGACGCAAGACGTGCCAAAGAAAAAACTGAGGTCACGTTCAACGGTGAATGATCCAAGCTAGGGTAACGAACCCATGGCTGATGAAACCCAGAAAGACGATCTCGAAAGAACCGAAGAACCGACAGCCAAGCGGCGCGAAGACGCGCGCAAGCACGGGCAGTTCGCCAAGTCGCGCAACCTGATTCCGGCGGTCACGTTACTCACGTTCGCGGTGGCGCTGCGTTATGGCGGCGAACCATTGATGGCGCGGTTGGCCGGATGCATCGCGGGTTTTTTTAGCGCCGCGGGGAGAATAAAACCGATGAGCGCGGAGGACCTCTTCACGATCGCGGGGCAAGCGGGCCTGCTGTTTGCGCCGGTGCTGCTGCCGTTCTTCGGCGCGGTGATGCTCGTTGGCTTGGGCGCAGGTTTCATGCAGACCGGTTTCGTTTTGGCCGAGGAGCCGCTGCGCTTCGATCCGAGCCGCATCAATCCGGTCACGGGATTTCGCCGGCTCTTTAGTTTCGACGGCGCCGGCGAACTCGTCAAGGCGCTGATTTTCATCGCTGTCCTCGGAATCCTTGGCGGCACTTACCTCTATTCGGATATCGCCGCCTTGAGCTCGCTTACCGGGATGACCAGCGAGGACATCGTTTCCTATGGGAGCCGGGACGGCGTTGCGCTGACTTCGTGGATCGTCGGCGCCATGGGGGCGCTGTCCGGGTTGGAATACTTCTACCAGCGCTGGCGCACCGAAGTGCAACTGCGCATGAGCCGGCAAGAGATTAAAGAGGAAATGCGTGAGCAGGAAGGCGACCCGCAACTCAAAGGGCGGCTCAAAAGCCTGAGACAGAAAATGTCGCGCCGGCGCATGACCGCGGAAGTGGCCAAAGCGGACGTTGTGATCACCAACCCGACGCATCTGGCGATCGCGCTCGGTTACCGCGCCGACCAGATGGCCGCGCCTCGGGTGCTCGGCAAAGGCGCCGGTTACATCGCGGAAAAAATCAGAGAGATCGCGCGCGCCAAGGGCATTCCAATCGTCGAGAACAAACCGCTGGCGCAATTGCTATACCGGCAAGTGGAGGTCGGCTGGGAGATCCCGGAGGCTCTTTACCGCGCCGTCGCCGAGGTGCTCGCCTACGTCTACCGGCTGCGCCGCCGCGAGCGCGGCGGGGCACCGGAGGTCGGCGTACCCCGAGGTTAACGTACCATGTTCATGGACCGACAAACGATCATCACGGACTGTGGGTTGGAGGGTTCAGAATGATTCTTTGCAGTGTTCGCGCGATGAAAAACACACGCCGACCAAGGTTCAAAGTTCAACGTTTGAAGTTCAACGTTCCCCTCCACGCCTCGAACGTTGAACGTGGAACCTTGAATCGAGCGCGATGGGACACCCATTTGAACGCTCTCGGCTAAAGAGAAATTATGGCAACCCAAGCTCAAACCTTGACTGCGTCACCTCTGACCGAGCTGATCCCGGCGCTGGGTGTGACCGGAGTCATCGTCATGATGGTGCTGCCGGTACCACCCTTCGTTCTCGACCTTTCACTGGTCATAAGCCTTTCGCTCTCGCTGACGATCCTGATCGTGTCGCTTTATGTTAAGGAACCTCTCGATTTTTCCGCCTTCCCCTCGGTGCTGCTGTTCGTCACGCTGTTTCGCCTGGCGCTCAACGTCGCCTCGGTGCGGCTGATTCTGTTGCGCGGCGAGGAGGGAGTCTCAGCGGCGGGCCACGTGATCGCCGCCTTCGGACAGTTCGTTGTCGCCGGCAACTACGCAGTCGGCTTCATCGTCTTCATGATTCTGGTCATCATCAATTTCATCGTTATTACCAAAGGCGCCACCCGCATCGCCGAGGTGGCGGCCCGCTTCACCCTCGACGCCATGCCGGGAAAACAGATGGCCATCGACGCGGATCTCAACGCCGGCCTGATCAACGACGTGGATGCGCGCCAGCGCCGCCAGCGCATCCAGAAAGAAGCCGATTTTTACGGCGCCATGGACGGCGCCTCGAAATTCGTCCGCGGCGATGCTGTGGCCGGTTTGATAATTCTCGCGGTCAGTCTGCTGGGCGGTTTCTTCGTCGGTGTCATGCAAAAGGGCATGGGCGTCGCCGATGCGGCTCAGCTCTACAGCCTGCTCAGCGTCGGCGACGGTCTGGTGAGCCAGATCCCGGCGCTGATCGTTTCAACCGCCGCCGGCACGGTGGTGACGCGCACCGCCTCGGGTGGGGAGTTGGGGCTGGAGATCAGCAAGCAACTTTTCTGCAACCCCAAGGCGCTCGGCGTGGTCGCCGGAATTCTCGCACTGTTTATTTTCGTTCCCGGTTTTCCGGCGGCACCGTTTTTTCTCGCCGCTACCGCCATGGGCGGAGCCGCCTATTACCTGGCGACTCAAGAAACGGAACAAACCATCGAAGCCGCGGCGGAGGCGAAACAGCCCCAAAAGCACGACGAGCCGGCCCGGCCGCAGCCCGTCGATCTCCTGGAGCTGGAAGTCGGCTACGAGATCATTCCATTGGTCGACGGCGAGAAGGGCGCGGTGGTGGAAAGAATTCGCGCGCTGAGACGCCAGTTCCTAAACGACAAGGGTTTTCTCGTCCCGCAAATTCACATCCGCGACAACCTGCGCCTGGCCAGCAAGCAGTACGTCATTCTAATCAAGGGCGTCGAGGCCGGCAGAGGCGAGTTGCGGCCGGGCCGCATGCTGGCGATGAACGCCGGCGGCGCGGCGCAAACCGACGACAATCTGCGCGGCGAAGCGACGACGGAACCGGCCTTCGGCCTGCCCGCGCTGTGGATCTCCGCGGCCGACCGGGAGCGGGCCGAGATGATGGGCTACACCGTCGTCGATCCTGAAACCGTACTGATCACCCATATCTCCGAGCTGGTCAAACGCTACGCTCCCGAGCTGCTGACCCGCCAGGACGTGCAGCGTCTGCTCGACGGGTTGGCGAAGGACCACCCCAAAGTGGTGGAGGAGCTGATCCCGCATCATCTGACTCTCGGCGGAGTGCAAAAAGTGTTGCAGAATCTCCTGCGCGAAGACGTGCCGATTCGCGATCTCCTGACCATCGTCGAATCGTTGGCCGACTACGCGCCCACCCTCAAGGACGCCGACGAGCTCACCGAGTCGGTGCGCCAGTCCTTGGCGCGGACCATCGCGTCGTCATACCGCGGTCCCGAGGGCTTGATTCAAGTGATGACCTTCGACCCGCAGATCGAGCGGCTGGTGCGCGAGCGCCTCCAGGAAGGCGTCGCCCTCGAACCCCAAAGCGCGCAGCGGATCATGACCGCGGTGCAGGGCTCGGTGGAAAGCTTTGCCAAGCGTGGACTGTTACCGGTCTTTCTCGTCGGCGCCGGTGTGCGCCGCCACCTGCGCCAGTTGATCGGCCATTACATGCCGCAGGTCGCGGTGCTGTCGCACCACGAGATCCCGGACGGCGTCAATATCCAATCCCTCGGCATCATCAGGTGGAACGATGATTCATAAGCGATTTTGGGGCAAGGACATGAGCGAGGCGCTGCGCTCGGTGCGCAGCTCCCTCGGCGCCAACGCCCTGATTCTGGAAACCACAAACCTCTCCGCGGAAATCGGCGGGGGCGTCGAAATCACCGCCCTCGACGAAGAGGTATCGGCCTCCGACACCGGCGCCGCGGAGGTTGAGACGGGCGTGAAGACCACGCCCCACCCGATGGATGAGATTCGCGGCGAACTGGCCACGCTGAAAAGCCTGCTGCGTTGGCTCGCGCCGGGAATGAACCAAGCGAACGTCGTCCTTGACGGATTGCTAAAGCATGGAACGGCGCCGGAAGTCTTGGCCTCGATCGCGGAGGCGATGAAAAATTCTGCGGGGGCCGATGATCGCGAGCGCCTGGTACACGCGCTGCGCGCGCTGATTCCAACCGGCGGCCATATTCGCGGCGGCGGCGACCGCGTGGCCCTCGTCGGTCCCTCGGGTGTGGGCAAAAGCAGCGCGATCATCAAGCTGACGATCTTTGAGACCCAACGGCGCGGTTGCCGCGTCGCCTGGGTGAGCACGGACCAGCGCCGGTTGACCACCGGCGATCCGCTGGCGGTGTACGCCGGCATTCTCGGCGTGCGTTATGAGATGGCGGGAAATCGTCAAGAGCTGAAGCACGCGCTGGACGCTCTGTGCGATTGCGATTTGGTGTTAATCGATACCGCGGGCGGCAATCCGCGCGACGATAAAGCGATCAGAGATCTCGCCAAATTGCTCCACGGTTTTCCCGACTTGCGCCGCGCGCTGCTCATGAGCGCTGCGACCAACGGCGCCGACATGGTCGACTGGCTGGCGCTTTACCGCAAGGTCGGTCTGCACTCCCTGATGTTCACCAAGTTGGATGAGTGCCGCTTTTTCGGCCCGGCGCTCAGTGCCGCGCTGACTTCCGGCTTGCCGCTTTCCTACGTCACGTCGGGGGCCAACTTCGCGGGCGATCTCCAGATCGCCGAAGCCGACGTTTTCGCCAGCTTGATGTTGCCGGAGGCCGGTTCCAATGATTGAGACGACATCGACATTCGGCGATCTTGAATTGACGCCCGAACTGAACCGCAAACCGATCCCGGCGGCGCCCGTGGCCGCGAGAGTCCTCGGCCCGGCCCCCGTCTTCGCCATCACTAGCGGCAAGGGAGGCGTCGGCAAGACCAACGTCACCGCCAATCTCGCCGCGGCGCTTGCGCTAGAGAACCGGCGGGTCATGGTGATCGATGCGGATCTCGGACTGGCCAATCTCGACCTCCTCCTGGGCGTCAGGCCCACCTATACCTTGGCCGACTTTTTTGCCGGCGCGGCGCTTCTCGATGAAATCATCGTCGCGAATCGCCACGGCATCCTGCTTCTCCCCGGTGCCAGCGGCGTGTCGGAGATCACCTCCTTGCGCCCTGACCAGAAGCTCGCGCTGCTGACCGAGCTGGACGCGCTTACCCACGAGTTGGATATCGCGCTGGTGGATACCGGCAGCGGCATCTCGGACGCGATTACCTATTTCACGGCCGCGGCGCAAGAAATCGTCGTCGTGGTCACGCCGGAGCCGGCTTCGATGACCGACGCCTATGCGCTGGTCAAGGTGCTGGCTTCGGAGCATGGGCAAAAACGTTTCTGGATCCTGGCGAACAATGTATCCAGCGCAGCCGAAGCGCTGCGGCTCTTCGATACACTGTCGCGGACCGCGTTGGGTTTTCTCAATGTCGCGCTCGACTATCTCGGCTGGATCCCGCGCGATCCCCGGTTGGCCCGCGCGGTGGCGCGCTCGCGGATGGTGGTCGAGGACGCCGTCGATGCGCCGTCGGCGCAAGCCTTTGTCGCGGTGGCGCAACGTTTGATGCAAACGGCGGCCGGCGGCGTGAAGGTCAAAGGCAACCTGCAATTTTTTCTTCGCCGCATGTTGGCGGGCGAGAGAGGATGCTGATGAAGGCCGAAAAATTGAAACGCTCGACGAATGGCGCGTCGCGCCAAGAGAAAGCGAACGGGGCCACGGAGGAAAGGGTCACCCAATATCTTCCGTTGGTGCGCTTCGTAGCGGAGAAGATTCATCGCCGCCTGCCGCCCGGGGTCGATCTGGAATCCCTGATCCACTCCGGGGTCGTAGGACTGCTCGAAGCCTTGGAGCGATTCGACCCCAACCGGGGCGTGGAGTTTGAAATTTATGCCCGCTACCGCATTCGGGGGGAGGTCATGCAATGCCTGCGCTCCCTCGATTGGGTGAGCCGGTCGGTGCGCTCCTGGGGCCGAAAGATCGAGGCGGCGCGCAGCAAGCTCGCGGGGCAGCATGTGCGCGAGCCCACTGCCGAAGAGATCGCCGCGGAACTGGCCATTACGCTGGATACTTATTATCACCTCGACCAGCAGGTGAACGATGCCACACTGCTTAGCCTCGAGGATCTTTCCATCGGCTCGGAAGCGGACTGGGAGAGAGCTCAGGAAAAGTACACGCGCGATTCCATGCTCGATCCGCTAAGCTTCGTCGAAGGCAAAGACCTGGTGGAAAAACTGGCCGCGGCCGTGCAGGCCTTGCCGGAGCGCGAGCGGACGGTAGTGACGCTTTATTACCATGAAGAGCTCACGCTGCGCGAGATCGGTGAAACCCTGGATTTGAGCGAAGGGCGTATCTGTCAAATCTTTGCCCAGGCGGTGGGGCGGCTGCGCGATGCACTGGGCGTGAACGTCAAGCTCAGGGCGCCTGCTGCCGGAAAACGCGCGGCTGACGCGCGCAAAGCGCCCAGCGGGAAGAAAGCGGTGCGGGTGTAAGGGGGAGGGCTGGAGCCCGGTGGTGCTGCATGGCGGATTCCGTCAATCGAATTGTCCCGCCCTCCGTGTCGGTGGATCCGACCGCTGCGCCGGGAAGAGAAAGAAATAAGGGAAATAGGGATGAAGCGCGAAAGCAAAATTTTCCGCAGCCGGCGCAAGTTGCGGTGACAGAGGATCCAAAGTCGAACGATGCGCTTTCAGCCGAAGAAGAAAAGACCAAAGGAAAAAATCTCGACATTAATATCTGAACCGTGGAGCCCCAAAAGGGGAAAGGAGAGATACTTATGGATGCGATTGCGATGGCGATAACGAGCGCGGCTCTGCTGGCGGTCGTTTGGTTTATCCTGAAGAAGTACCCGGTCGGTGCGAGACGAAAATGGCGCGATCCTTTTGCCGGGTTCGACGAGGTGGTTCGCGGCGTGGAGCAGGCCAATGGGGAATACTTCCGCTCGTTGGAGCTGATGTTGAAAAATCTCGAGGCCCTGCGCCTTCGCACCGAGCAGGCTGAGCAAAGGCTGTGGGGCATCGTCGCGCGACCGGGCATCGAGCGCCAGGACCGCTACGAGGCGGCCGAGTTGTTACTGGTCCAGGGGCAGAAGCCGGCCAAGGTCGCTTCCATGTTGAACCTACCGCTGAGCCAAATCAAAAGCATGCTCGGCCCCCGTGGGTTGAGCGGCAGGCAAGAGACGCCGAAGGCGAAGAAAGCGGGCGCCGCACCGGCAAGCTTGGACCGCAATGAACGGATCGATTCTATCTCTGCGCCGCGGGCCAAAAGGACTGCCCGGTCGACCCCCTATGACCCCGCCGCCGCGGCCGATGGCGTCGAATTCTTCGCCGGTGAGAATAGGCGACCGCGGGTTAACGGGACCGCCGAATGAAATTTCGCGGGCCGAGCCTTTTCATTTCGGCGGCCGAGCCGGATCGGCGGCGGGCCTTGGATGTTAACGAAATTGCCAAAGAGAGGAGACATAAATGATTAGCGGTGCCTTACTTACGGTCAATGGAATTTTGTTGCTCGCGATCTTTTACCTGTGGAAAAAGCGCGCCGATGGTGCAACCACCAAGCGGGACAAGAATCTTGCCCGATTGGAAGAAGTCATCCGGAGCGCGGAGCTTACCAACGGCGGTTTCTTTCGCTCGCTTGAATTGGTGCAAAAGAACCTCGAGTCCCTGGTGGCGCGGGCGGAAAACGCCGAGCGCAGGCTGCGCGCCCTGATGCTGCAACCGAACGGCGATAAGAAGGACCAGTACGCCGCCGCGGCGCTGCTGCTCGGCGAGGGGCAGCAGCCGGAGCGCGTCGCTTCGATGCTCAATCTGCCGTTGCCCCAGGTGCAAACCGTGCGGGAGCTGCGCAACCCGGGGGGCGGTGAGAAAAAGAATATTGTGCGCAAGAAGAGCGATAGCGAGCCGGTGGCCGAGCCATCGTACTTACAGAAAAAAATTGCCGCCTCCAGGGAAAAAGTTGCCGCTCAGGCGGCGGTTAAGAAAGCCGAAGGCGCGGCGCGCACTGGAGCTCGTCACACTTCCAAGCTCACCAGCCTAACCGCTTAGCTACGCTTATGAAACCCTTCGGACCGAAATTCAAGAGGCGGCGCCTGGCATACCGAACCGGGATCGCCGGGACAGAAATCTGCGGTATGTTTATTGCTTCGAGGTAATCATTACGATGGACGCAGCAATCTACAAGGCCCTTTCGGGCGCGGTGGTGCAGATGCGCCGCTTGGACGTAACATCGCAAGACTTGGCTAATGCCAATACCGCCGGTTACAAGGGTGACCGCCTCGACTTCAGCGAAGTGCTCGCCAAACGCGCGCCTGCCGAAGACCGGCCGGGCGGCTGGGTCGCGGTGGGCGATCAGCGCACGCTGTTCGGCCAAGGCGGGATTCAGACGACCGGCAATCCGCTCAACCTGGCGTTGGAAGGCGATGGATTTTTTGTCGTGCAGACCGCAAGAGGCGAACGTTATACTCGCAACGGCGGCTTCACCTTGAATGCCGAAGGCACGGTGATCACGGCGCAAGGCGACCCTGTGCTCGGCGAAGGCGGTCCGCTCCAAATCACCGGCCAGAAGATCGAAGTGGCCGGCGATGGCACGGTGGAATCGGAACAGGGAGAAGTCGGCCGGATTAGGATCGTCCGCTTCACCGACGGGGATCAAGTCGCCAAGGAAGGAGCCAATCTTCTGCGCGCCGCGCCGGCGAATGTAGCGGAAGCCACCGGTGTTCGGGTGATTCAAGGCAGTCTCGAACAGTCCAACGTGAGTCCCATCGACGGCATGGTTTCGCTGATTTCAATCAACCGGCAATTTGAAGCCTACGAGCGGGCGATGAAGCTTATGGATTCGGCCACCGAAAGAATGATTGCCGACGCCGGTCGCTAGGCAAGGAACAAAAAAAGGAGATCATCATGCGCGCACTTTGGACCGCTGCCACGGGAATGCAGGCGCAGCAACTCACCCTCGATGTCGTCGCCAACAACCTGGCGAACGTGCAGACCGCGGGCTTCAAGCGAAGCCGAGTCGATTTTCAAGATTTGGTCTACGAGACGCTTCAGGCGCCCGGCGCCACCTCGGCGCAGGGTCAGGAAATCCCGTCCGGATTCCAGGTCGGACATGGCTCGCGGGCGGTGGCGACCCAGCGGCTATTCATCAAGGGGGATTTACTACAAACCGGCAATGCTCTCGATCTCGCCATCGAAGGGGAAGGATTTTTCCAGATCCAGCAGCCGAGCGGCGACACCGCTTATAGCCGCGCCGGCGCGTTCAAAAAGGACAGTCAGGGTCGCGTGGTGACTTCCGACGGCTTTCCGCTGGAACCCGAGATGACGATTCCCGCCAACGCCTTGAGTGTGACGGTCGGCGTGGACGGAACCGTGTCGGTGGCCTTGCCCGGCCAGCAGCAGCCCCAGCAGGTCGGCACGATTCAACTGGTGCGCTTCATTAATCCTGCGGGCCTGCAAGGTCACGGACGCAACCTTTTCATGGCGACGCAGGCGTCCGGCGACGCCACGCCGGGAACGCCGGGACAGGACGGCCTGGGCACCCTGCTCCAAGGTTTCGTCGAGGGCGCCAACGTCAACGTCGTGGAAGAAATGGTCGGTTTGATCACCAGCCAGCGCGCCTATGAAATCAATTCCCGCGCCATCCGCACCGCGGACGAGATGATGCAGACGGCGAACAACCTGGTGCGAGCATAGTGGCAGATGATTGATCCGAGCTTCGAGGCACGCTTTACAATGGTTCGCCGCGCTCTGAACTGGCTCCTGATGGCGTCGCTCTGCGCGGCATCCGTGGCCCGGAGCGCCGGCCCCGAGCGGACGCTGAACAGGGAACAGGTGACGGCCGTCATTCGCGAGCATGTGCTCAGCCAGGCGCCCTGGAAAGCGGAAAACGTCGAAGTCCGGATTGCGCCGTTTGCCCCCGTGTCCGTGCCTGCGGACGTGGTCACCTATCATGTGCTCAAACCGACGAAAGGCGTCACTCCCGGCGTCCATAGTTTTCTCCTCGCCGCCGATATCGCTGGAGTGGAAGCGGCGCGATTTTGGGTCAAAGCCGAAATTAAGATTTTTGACGAGGTGGTGGTGGCCTCCTATCCGCTCGGGCAGCGCGAGCTGGTGACCGCCGCCGGCGTGCGGCTGGAGCGGCGCGATGTCTCTGCGCTGGTGGCCCGCCCCTTCACGCGAATCGAAGACGTCGTGGGCCGGCAAACGGGGCGTTTCGTCGATGTCAACGAAGTGATCACACAAAAGAACGTCGCCCTGCCGATGCTCATCAAGCGTGGCAGCCCGGTGGTTCTGGTTTACGAAACCGGCAGCCTGCGCGTGGAGGCCCCCGGGGCGGCGGAAGAGGCCGGCAAGGCCGGAGAACGGATCCAGGTGAAAAATCCGTCTTCGGGAAAATTGCTGCGCGGCGTCGTCGTCGACGGGCGCACGGTGAGGATCAATTGATGAAAAGGCAAATTTCGCTCGTGGCGCTTTTTGTTGTGAATATCGGCTGCGCGCAGATGATTGAAAAACGTTTTTTCCCCAAGCCTACGGACGGTGAGATGGCGCAGGAAGTCAGCCGGCTCGGCCAGACCGAAGTGAAGACCCAAAACGCACTGCCGGCGGCCCCGGGGTCGCTCTGGCCCGCTGACGATCGGGTATTTTTCTACGCCGACAAGAAGGCGCTCCGCGTCGGCGATATTATTACCGTGCGGATCATCGAGAGTGCCCAGGCAAGCAACACCGCGGACACCGACCTGTCGCGCACCTCATCGGCCAACGCGAGCTTCAGCACCTTTTTCGGCAAGAAAAAATTTCTCAACCTCTTCAAACTCGGCGATGACCTATTGACCACGAGCTCGGATAACAGCCATAAGGGCGCCGGCTCGACGACCCGGAGCGGGGAGCTGACGGCGGTGATGACCGCGGTGGTGCGCGATGTCCTGCCCAACGGCAACCTCGTGGTGCAGGGAACCCGCGAAGTGCTGGTAAATCATGAGCAGCAATTCATCACCCTGACCGGCATCGTGCGCCCGCAGGACGTGAGCCGCGACAACATCGTGCTTTCCACGCAATTGGCCGACGCCAATATCACCATTGGCGGGCTCGGTGTCGTGGCCGATAAACAGCGGTCGGGTTGGGGCACCTGGATTTTCGATTTGATCTGGCCGTTCTAGGAAGTGAAATAATGAACGCAACCGGCTGGAAAGTTCAAATCGTTCAAAACGTTCAAGCCGTAGAACGGCTTAAACCGGTCAAACGGATTCTTGCTGTTTTCTGCCTAATGACTGCTTACTGCCTGCTGGCGAGTTCAGCGTCGGCGGCGCGATTGAAAGATCTCGCTCACGTCGAAGGATTCCGCCCCAACCAGCTGTTCGGCTACGGTCTGGTGGTTGGTCTCAACGGCACCGGCGACCGCCAGAACACCGAATTCACCGTCCAGACCCTCACCAATCTGTTGCAAGATTACAATATCCGCGTCAACCCCAACGACGTGCGCGTGAAAAACGTGGCGGCGGTGATGGTGACGGCGGAAGTGCCGCCCTTCGTCCAGCCCGGAACCAGGCTGGATGCGACGATCTCGTCGATGGGCGACGCCGTGAGCCTTTCCGGCGGCGTCTTGCTGCTGACTCCGCTCAAGGGGCCGGACGGGAAAATCTACGCGGTCGGCCAGGGCCCGGTCAGTTTGGGCGGCGGCTACACCGCGTTGGGTGTGGGGGCGAAGGTCAGCAAAAATCATCAGACCGCCGGGCGCGTCACGGCGGGCGTGTTGCTCGAGCGGGCGATTCCATCGACAATCATCGGCAGCGACGGACTGGTGCGCATCCACCTCGACAAACCTGACTTCACGACGGCGAAGCGGATTTCCGAGGCGCTTAAAAATTCGCCCCTAAGGATCGCGGCCCAGGCGCTCTCGCCGGGGGTAGTGACGGCGGCGCTAACGGATAAGCTGCGCGGCGACCCGGTGGCCTTCATCTCCGCCCTTGAAACCGTCGAGGTCGCGCCGGACCAGCCGGCGCGCATCGTGGTCAACGAACGGACCGGCACGGTTATTATCAGCAAAGACGTCCGCATCGCTCCAGTCGCCGTGGCCCACGGCGGTCTCCATATCATGGTAAAGACCGAGCAGCGGGTTTCGCAGCCCAATCCTTTCGGCCGCGGCGACACCGCCGTGGTTCCCGATACCACCGTCGTAGTGAAGGAACAGGACAATCGTCAATTGATCGAGCTGCCGGGTGGGCCCGGTATACTGCTCAGCGAAATCGTTCAAGCGCTCAATTCTCTAGGAGTGACGCCCCGGGATCTGATCGCGGTCTTCGAAGCGCTGCGGGAATCCGGCTCGCTCCAGGCCGAGCTGGTGGTGATGTGAGTCCCTTGAATACCCTTGCAAGCGGCAATCTCGGACAGTTCGCGGCGCAAAACGCGCTCGCCAAAAAAGCCGAAAGCTTAAGCCGTGCCGCCGCCGGCAGCGATGCGCTGCAGCGACAAAAGGCGGCCCAGGAGTTCGCGTCCTTTCTCTACCTCGAAGTGTTGAAGGCGATGCGCGCCGCGCTGCCGCAGGACGGATTGCTCGAAGGCGAGTCGCTATCGCGCGATATTTACACCTCCATGATGGACACGGAGGTCGCGCGCCTCATGGCGCGGCGCGACGCCACGGGATTCACCAGCGTGGTGGCGAAGTCACTGGACAAGATCGCGCCCGGCGGGCCGGCAAAAATCCCGTCGCCGGAAGTTACTCAGGACAAGATCCATGTTCCGGTCCACGGCGTCGTCTCGTCCCTGTTCGGATCGCGCGCCGATCCGTTTAGCGGCGCGACGAAATTTCACGACGGTGTCGATATCGCTGCGCCATCCGGGACTACGATCAAGGCGGCGGCCGCCGGCAAGGTCGTCTTCAGCGGCCAACTGGCTGGGTACGGGAACCTGGTCGAAGTGGACCACGGCAACGGATTGATCACCCGCTACGGTCACAACGCCGCGAATCTCGTTTCCCCGGGGGATGAAATCGCAGCGGGGCAGCCGATCGCCCTGGTGGGAAGCACGGGCCGCTCCACCGGCGCCCATCTTCACTTCGAACTGCGGCGGGCGGGTAAACCGGTCAATCCGGAGATGCTCCTGGGCGGTGTCGGAAAAGGATCGCAGCTAAAATCGGTGGCCTAGTAAGAAACCTATTGAAAATAGGGCATAATCAGATGGAGAGCAAATCGGTGTTGGGTCGATTAAAAACCCCCGGCAAGTTGCCGATAACCTCAATGTAAAGGAGAAAACCATGAAAATTACGCATCGAGGGCCCGCGGATGCCGACCTCTCCAAGTTGATCAACAACGATAAAACGGTTAAACCCGCAGGCGCTGGCGCCGAGTCGAAGATTAAAGAGAGCGGAGCTTCCGCCAAGGTTGATATCTCCCCCGATGCGCGCAAAATGCAGCGTGTTGCCGAACTGGCCAAGAAGGGCGACGAGCTGCGCGCGGAGAAGGTCAGACAGATCAAAGAACAAGTCGAGCGGGGGACTTACGAGGTCAGCTCGGAGGATGTCGCCAAGAGCATCCTGCGCAGTGAGGTCTCCCGTTTGATGAAGAAAGAGTAAGGGCACTCCATGAATAGCTATTTAAATGAACTGACCGGCGTCTTGAACCATGAGATCGCCATCGGCGAGGAACTCAGCCGTAATCTCGAAGCCCAAAGGCGGGCCCTCGTCGCCTGGGATGTCGTCAGCCTGCTGCTGGAGATCGACGCGCGTGAGCCTTGGCTGCGCCTGCTCGGCCAACTGGAGGAAAAGCGTGTCGCGGTGCTCAAAGAATTCGCGCCGGCGGGCGCGTCGGCGACGCTGCGCGAGATGATCGCCCAATTGCCGGCCGATCAAGCGGAGCGCGAGCGCTGGCGCGATTTGCAAGAGCGGGGGCGCGCGCTTTTTAGCCGGCTGCACGCCGAAGAGCGCGATCTCAAGGCGCTCATGGAAAACCTCGCGTCGCATATCAACGAAGCTTTAGGTTTTCTCACTCGCCCCGCTGCTCCTCTGTATAGGGAAACGGGCGCTGCGGACCTGCAAACGCCCTCATCGGCGCTCATCCACCGCCAGGCTTAAAATCTTCTTATGGGGATTACTTCGACTCTGTCCATCGCCGCGCAGGCCATGAAGGCCCAGCA
>Ga0153915_10002662_pt1 | contig 16254 bp, 11 predicted proteins | sample Opewatmetagenome_2_FD_107003 | JGI IMG/M metagenome (GOLD analysis project Ga0153915, IMG submission 107003) | Freshwater wetland microbial communities from Ohio, USA - Open water 3 Core 3 Depth 3 metaG | ecosystem: Environmental > Aquatic > Freshwater > Wetlands | place: USA: Ohio, Lake Erie...
AAACCGAAATTGTTGTGTGCCGGATAGTTATTTTCCGTTACCTCTAATGCATGCTTCCAAAGCTCCATACTGTTTTTCCAGTAGCCGCACTGATTCCAGGATAGAAATGCCATGATGGACAGAAAAATTATCCCTGCCGGAAATAAAAGCTTTTTTCTTATTGCTTCACTTTTAATTAAAGTCGGTATTCCCCATGCCATCATAACTGCCAAGCCGATAGATGGAAGATAATGATAGCGGTCGGCCAACGCGTAGGGATAGATTGAGACCTGAATAATTCCGATAACCGGAGCAATGGTTACCGCGTAACACAGCCATCCGACAAAAAGAAACGGCATACGTTTCAACATTATAACAACGACAGTAGTAATAAGAATAATCAGCAAAGAGCTTCCTAGTACCTGCCATATCGGAATTTGGTATGGGAAAGGATAGAAAGCCGCCATGTCGTAAGGCCAGAATGTTCTTTCCAGATACGTTATAAAGGCAACTGGAGCATTGGCGATTCGGAAACTAAGAGGGAACCCTTTTAAGGATGTTTCATTTATATTCGGATTATAAAGTGTGATGATAACAAGAACCGCCGACATAATAAAAAAAGGGGTTTTTTCCTTCAACTGCCATAGTATCAGATTGTTTTTCTGCAACTCAAAACGTCTCAGCGGCCAGAAATCCAGAAGAATCATAACCACAGGCAAAGTTACAACCATGGGCTTGCTCATAAGAGCTGATGCAAACGAAAAAATAACAAGCAGATATCTTCTTATAACCGGTTTTTCTGTGTAAGAGACATAAAGGCAAAGAGTAAGCATCCAGAAGAAGGCACTTAAGACGTCTTTGCGCTCAGCTATCCAGGCTACCGATTCCACATGTAGAGGATGAAGGGCAAAAAGAGCCGCTGCAAAAGCGCTTTTCCAGATAGCTCCTGTCATTCGATTAAATAGCCAAAACAGCAATAAGGTACTCAGTATATGCAAAATAAGGTTGGTAAAATGATAACCGCCGGCGTTCAAACCAAAAAGATGATAATCGGCCAGGAAAGACAGCCACAGCAAAGGATTCCATAAATCGGCATATCTTGTACTGAACGCCCAGCGAAATCCGTCCAGAGTGATTCCGGACTTAATATGACTGTTCCCGGTGACATAAACGACATCATCAAAGACGAACCCATATTGATTCACTTGCCAAAAAACAGCAAGTGTAATCGCTGCCAAAACGACATAAATCATCAAAATATGTTTTGGGGAACTAATATTTATATTATTAAGCATAGTAATCATCTATACCACATGTTAAGTTAGAGTACAGCCACTTTATGATGATTTCAAAACAGGAAAGTTACACCCAGGCGACACACCTGCAAAAGAAAAAGGAGCTACGGTTTCTTCGTAACCCCTCGTAATAATTGGTAGGCGGTACTGGGATTGAACCAGTGACTTCTACCGTGTGAAGGTAGCACTCTCCCGCTGAGTTAACCGCCCAAGTGACGTCTGCTATAACTTAAACCATCACCTATTTCAAGGAAAAAAGTTTCTTTCGTCTAAGCACAAATAAATGAAAATAATACCGGAACTGCTTACTTATTATTTGTTTTAACCAGATCCTGATAATACTCAGGTCTGCGATCATTCAATATATCGTTATACTCATTTATTCTTTTGTTGCGTGCTTTTTGAATATCAATATCTGCAATGCCAATTGCATCATCTTTCTCACCGGCCTGGTATAAAACTTTCGCGTCCGGCGACGTTACCTGGCTTTTGCCGGTGTAATAAAGTTTTTTCCCGTTTCTTTCTTCAAAACCTGTGCGATTGGCGGTTACAGCATAAATTTTGTTTTCCAGACATCTTGTCGGCATGGCATCCTGGCAATAAGGCAAGACGAGATTGGCCGGATGGCAGATGATATCCGCACCTTTGAGCGCCAGAATTCTCGCGGATTCCGGAAAAAACCAGTCGAAGCATATCATTATTCCGATTCTACAAATTCCCAGATCGAAAACATTAAAGCCCGTATTTCCCGGCTTAAACCATAATTTTTCCTCATTAAAAAGATGAGTCTTTCGATAAGTTTCCACATGTCCGGATGGAGATACGAGAATGGCGGAATTGTATAAATCACTTCCTGATTTTTCAGCGATACCGGCAACGATATGAATTTTTTTTCTGCTGGCAATCGCACAAAGCGCCAGGGTTGTCTTTCCAGCGGGAATTTCTTCTGCAAGGGAAGCGACTTCTTCTCTGGAAATAAAAAAATAACCGGTATTAAACAACTCCGGCAGTACGATCAAATCCGCATCGGCCTTCTCAATCATGGATAATGCCTTGTCAAGGTTTGCGCCGGTTTTGCCGAACTCCGGTGAAAATTGAATAAAACCTGCTTTCATATTATTTCTCTTTTTTATTTTAATAAAACATAGGCTAACTTTTCACCTGCGCTTTTGTCAACCTGATTTTATTTCTATGGAAAAACTTTTGAGGACAATCCCCCCGCCACCCTCTGTGAAGAGGATGGCGAAGAGATTGCTAAGAAGAGTTATAGCTTTTTAAAGCTAGGAAGGGACAGTTTGCTTTTTACAGCATTTCATATATAGCGGCTGCGCCCATACCGCCTCCAATACACATGGAGACAATACCGCGTTTGGCGTTACGGCGCTGCAGTTCATGCAGCAACTGAGCCGTCAATTTGGCGCCGGTGCATCCAAGGGGATGACCCAGGGCAATAGCGCCGCCGTTAGGATTAATATCGCCTGCCCAGTAGCGGTCTTCGATACCGATCACACGGCAGGAATAAATCGCCTGTGACGCGAAAGCTTCGTTGATTTCATAAACATCAATGTCTTTGGGCGTCAAACCGGCCATTTTCAAAACTTTCGGAATAGCGTAAGCAGGACCGACACCCATTTCTTCCGCTCTACAACCGGCGACTGCAAAATATGCCAGTTTGGCAATGGGTTTAATACCAAGAGCTTTAGCCTTTTCCGCTGACATCAGCATGGAGAAAGCGGCGCCATCGGTCATCTGAGAAGAGTTAGCAGCAGTACAATTACCTTTTACCCTGAATGGTGATTTCAGTTTACCCATATCCGCCAGACTGACCGGCCATCTCACTCCATCATCCGTGTCAAAAGTAACTGTTTCACGAATGCGTTTACCGTTTTTAGTCTTGTATTTAAAAGCCTGAATTGGAATAATCTCATCCTTGAATTTTCCGGCCTTGATGGCTTCATAAGCGCGGCGATTGCTTTCTACGCCCATCTTATCCATATCTTCACGGGTAATATTATAATCTGCGGCCACATTTTCCGCCGTATTGCCCATATTAATCCAAACATTAGGCATACTGCCGTCAAATTTCCAATCCGGATTCGGACGCATGGCGGTACCGCCCATGGGAATATGACTCATGGTTTCACAGCCGCCGGCAATGATTATATCCGACCAGCCGGCGCGGATTTTAGCTGTGGCATCGGCAATGGCCTGAACACCGGCCGAACAAAAACGGTTTACAGTCATACCGGAGCATGTAATAGGCAGACCAGCTCCCATGGCCAGTGTGCGACCCAGGATCATGCCCTGTTCCGCTTCCGGAAACGCGCAACCAACGATAAGATCATCAATATCCGCAGGGTCTACCTGCGGCACCTTGGCCAACAGGCCTTTGACTACTTGTATACCATAGGCATCTGATCTTGTTGCTGCAAGACCGCCTCTTTTATATCTTCCACCGGCACTCCTTACGGATGCGACAATGACAGCTTCACTCATAATATATTTCCTCCTTACAGGATTTGTTATGTTAAATGCCGGAGGGCTGGGTTTTCAGACCTCCCTCCGGGCATGGTATAAATTTTAATTACGCAGGGGCTTGCCGGTGCTCAGCATAGCCGATATCCTGTCGACCGTTTTCTGTTGACCGCAGAGGCTCATGAAAGCTTCTCTTTCGAGATCAAGAATTTCCTGTTCCGTCACAAAGGTACCTTCGGGACAATCGCCGCCGGAGAGAACATACGCTATCTTTCTCGACACAAACAAATCGTACTCGGAAATGTATTTGCCGTAGAACATGTTCATAATGATACCTTCAACCAGTCCGCGGAAGTTTTCTCCCATGACCGGAATCAAAGCGGGCTTGGGCGGTTTGTAGAACTTGGACATACCCAGCACGATCTGTTTTGCTTCATAAATCTGCATGTCCCTGTTCATGTTGATTTGGCAGGTTTTGCGGATGAAGCCGAGGTTCTGGGCTTCCTGAGCGCTTGTGCCAACCTTGGCTGTGGCAATATTCTCAAAAGCTTTGCCTATGTTGTACTGCAAATTCATACCTTGTTCAACACAACCGGAGGGAATACCTTCGGTCAGACGAACCAGAAGTTCCTTGCAGCCGCCGCCGGCAGGCAGAACACCGACACCGACTTCAACCAAACCCATATAGGTTTCGCCGTTGGCCAGGCAGTAGTCGCCGTGCATTGCTATTTCGCAGCCGCCGCCCAGAGCCATGCCTGCGGGAGCAGTAACAATCGGCTTGGGCAGATATTTCATCTTCATACAGGCATTCTGCAATCCGGCAACCATTTTTTCCAAATTATCCCACTGTTTTTCACTAATGGCGCAAAGAACCGCGAAAATGTCGGCGCCGGCGCAGAACATCCGTTGATCGTGGTTCGCAACGACCATTCCCGTAAAATCTTTTTCTACGATATCGCAGCTGTCAGATATCATCTGAATCATATCGCCACTGATAGAGTTCATCTTGGTATGGAATTCCAGACAGGCAACACCGTCACCGATATCAACAAGCGTAGCGGCCACATTTTCTTTAACGATCTTCTTTCTTTCCTTGAGACCGGGCAGAAGGATTATCTTGGGATTCTCTTCCAGCTTCACATATCCCTTTTTCTTGAAATCATAATAGGATTTGACGCCTTTACTGTCCACCTTGTAGAAAGTCTTGCAGCCATTCTTCAGCATTTCTTCAATCTTGGCCGGAACTTTCTTGCCTAGTTTTTTCATTACCTCTACGGCTTCTTTAACACCTACGGCATCCCATGATTCAAAGGGACCAAGTTGATGATTGTAGCCCCACTTCATCGCGTTATCTATTTCAACGATGGTATTGCAAATCTCGGGAATGCGGTTTGCGGAATAGATGAAATTGTTGCAGAGATATTCGCGCAGATAATCACCGGCAGCATCCTGACCGTTGAAAGCGATCTTCATCGAATCGGCAACATTTTCAAATTTCTTGGCGGCGGAAATGGATTCGAACTTCGGCCTCTGGGCTACGGCATATTCCATATTCGTCCAATTCAGAGCGTACTTAACGTTCTTGCCTTTTTCGTCCTTGACCTTCTTGTAGAAACCGCCCTTGGTTTTATTTCCCAGCCATTTGTTGGCCATCATCTTTGTCTGATAATCAAGGGGCAGGAAAGTGCTGCGGCACTCATCTTTGGGCACAGCGTCATAAAGGTTCTTGCTGACATGAGCGCCGATATCCAGACCGACCAGATCCATTGTTCCGAATATGGCCGTGCCGGGGCGGCCAACTGCCTTGCCGACAATGGCGTCAATGTCTTCAATTTTCAAATTCTGTTCAATCATTACTTTCTGAGCATTGCACAGATCATAAACACCGATGCGGTTGCCGATGAAATTGGGAACGTCCTTACATATAACGACGCCCTTGCCCAGAACTTCTTCACTGAACTTCTTCATGTAAGCGACAATTGCCTTATCCGTTTCCTTGCCGGGAATTATTTCCATTAACTTCATATACCGGGGAGGATTGAAGAAATGGGTGCCCAGGAAACGTTTTTTCAAAGATGCACCGAAATTGGCGGAAATATCTTTAATGGGAAGACCTGAAGTGTTCGTGGAAACGATACATGTCGGTTTAATAACCTTCTCAACCTTGGCGAAAAGTTCCTGTTTGATTTTCAGATTTTCAACAACAACTTCGCATACCCAGTCGCACTCGGCCAATTTGTTTAAATCATCTTCAAAGTTACCTATTGTAACCATTGATGCATTGCTTTTGGCATAAAAACTGGCCGGTTTTGATTTAGTGGCTCCGGCTAACCCGTTTGCAGCGAACCTGTTTCGCCAAGCCGGGCTTTTTTCTGTTAATCCTTTCTTCTTATCATCTTCTGTTAATTCGAAAGGAATTATATCCAGCAAATAACACTCGATGCCGGCATTTGTTAAATGGGCTGCGATATTCGCACCCATAACTCCCGCTCCTAAAACAGCAGCTTTTTTAATCTCAAATGACATGACCTTCCTCCTTTGCCTTTTCTTGCGTTAAACTATTGGCTAACTAAAATATCCTTAAATATTCATCATGCTTCTTTTAAGCCCCTGATGAATAACTCCAATGCTAACTTTATAGTGGAATAAATTCTTTCTCTTCGTTTCACTTGCGCCCCTGAAAAAATATATAAAGAAATTATTCCATTAAGCAATCCCCAGATTGCGTTCTGATTTTGTTTTAAATTAATATCAACAGGAAATTCTTTTGACTCCGCCCCCAACTGTAATATTCTACCAATGGCATCAATTGACCTGACATTTGCACTGAAAATTTGAGAATTAAGTTTCTCCGATAAATTCATTTTAGCAGGTTGCAGCATGTAGGTCATCAATATTCTGAACAACTCGCTGTCATTAAGGAAAAAATCAACATAAATGCAGGAAAATTCAACCAATAAATCTGACGCGGAATTCTTTCTATTAAACAACACGGAAATCTGCTGATTGAAATTATCAATATCATTCAGCAATATCTGTGCATAAATTTCTTCTTTGCTCCTGAAATAAAGATAAATTGATCCTTTTCCCAATTCTGAAGTTTTTGCTATTTCATCAACAGTAACTTTATTAAAGCCTTTTTCAAAGAATAATGTGCGGGCTGATTTGAGAATTAGTTTTTTGCGGCTATTTTTTTCTTTTCCTCGACGTTCCAAAAGTCCCACAACAACCTTCTTCCCGGCAACAATGCTATTTAGCCTGAAAACTTTGGTCAATATATGACCGACGGTCACACGTAGTGTGTAGAACAAAGATACTTTAAAGTCAAGAGAAATAATCTCCAGAAAACTTTATCTGAATATTATCAGCCAACAGAAAACAAAACTGTTTTAAATGGTAACTCTATACATCAAATTCATTAATAATTTAAAATATATACAAAATATTTTCAGGATAAAACATATTTTATTCAAGGCATTTAATAATATCAACACTATTTTTCTTTTTGTTTATATAAATTTAATTCGTTTTAACGAAAATAAAACCATCTTCATTAATAACCAGGCGTGCTTCCAACGCTGAATATTTGTTGTTCCGTACGTTCGTTCCCTGTAGCGAATAGGAATTTCAACGATTTTTAGATTTAATTTAGCCGCGCCGAATAAGAGATCAAAATCACCGAAAGGATCAAAATCACCAAAGTATGAACGGTTTGCCGCAATTTTTTTATAATCGGCCACCCAGAGCGCCTTCGTACCACATAAGGTATCCTTGATCGGTTGCCCTAATATCCAGGAAAAAAATAAGCTGAAAAATTTATTTCCCAGTAAATTAAGAAAACGCATTGCTTCTTTTTCCATTGGATATATCAGGCGCACTCCGTTGACAAATTCAGATTTCCCGCTGTAAAGCACATTATAAAAACGCGGCAAATCTTCCGGAGGCACCGTCAAATCGGCATCAAGGATCATTAAAATGTCTCCGCCGGCATTATTAAAACCGAGACGTACGGCATCGCCCTTGCCTTTGCCTGTCTGCCGTAAAAGTTTCGCAACACGATGAGGATTATTAGCGATGGCTTTCTCTATAACATTATAAGTATCATCAGTGGAACCACCTTCAACAAAAACAAGTTCTGTTTCCCGTCCCATTTGAGGAACGCGTTCAAATATTTTATTAATATTGCCAGCCTCATTGCGTGCAGGAATTATAACCGATACTTTTGGTAACTCTCCGGCAGTTGAATCGGGAGTGCGGGGCTTGGCAACTATGAAATGTGTAAGCGCGAATATTTTGAAAGGCCATATTTTTACGATAAAACGGTTCATAAAAGAAGCAATTACCGGGGTTCGCAAAGGCCATATTATTTCATCCCACTGCCTGATAGTTTCAAAACCGGCAAGAGAAAGCAGTCCCTTCATGTCTTCCACCGTAAGCCAGTTTTGTAATAACATCGGTTTAGCCAGACCTGACTTTCTTATAATATCAAGCGGTAATTCCCATAATCGGCTGTAAAAGTTTATTACAATACGCGATCTCGGTGTTGTAAATGCCAGTATCTTTTGAAATACCGACTGCACATCCCACAACTCATTAACAACATCAGAGAGGATAACAAAATCAAACTTATCTCGTAAATCGAGTTCATCGGCATCAGCCTGAATAAAATGCAAATCACTATGAAAGCTTTTTGCCAGTTTAATCGTTTCCCCCGAAAAATCTACGCCAACTCCATATGATGGTTTGAGAGAAGCAAGCAAATCGCCTCTGCCGCAACCGATCTCAATAACACGCTGTCCGGTCGGAACTACAAATTGCAGAATCTGCCCTAATCTCTCATGATAATAACTGCTGAAATCTTTCCGGTTGCCATACTTTCCGGCAACGTAATCCCCGTGAGCTATGCGCATTTTTTGATAATTTTTATCTTCAAAATTTTCTTTATGAGAATCTTGCTTTATCAAGCATATATCCTTTTAGTGAAATCCAATTTAGAGTTCATAAACTCTTGCTTAGTGGGGAAACTCTTGCAACACATGGCAGTTGAAATATTTTTCACAACAATTATTAAGTTTATTGACGATAAAAGCAACTTCTTTTTCTGACACTGTAAGAAGCTCATAATATATAATGATGCAATTGACATATATTTATAATATTGTTAAATTCTTGCATAATAAAACAAGTTAACATGTTTTATTATGTTTTAACTTATTGTTATTGTGATGGCGATTGATTGGCAAAATATTTGATCTTTTCCATAAATAAAACTGTTCCGTTGGTGGAGTTTCTCTAACCCATGTCAATAAACAAAAATCGTATACTTCAGCCTCTATTGATAACTATTATTAGTATAAACATTTTAATATTATTATTAATTGAAATCCTGTTAAATTTGACTCCTCCGATAGCCCGCGATGCCCTTATCCATCACTTGGCTATTCCCAAGCTCTGGCTTGAAAATGGTGGATTCTATGAAATTAAATGGGCAGGTTTTTCTTACTTCCCCATGAACGTTGATCTGCTTTACATTATTCCCCTTTATTTTAATAAAGACTTCCTTGCCAATTTCATCCATATGAGCTTTGGCATCGGGACAGCCTTACTGATTTATCAGTATTTAAATAAAAGGGTAAGCCGCATTGCAGGACTTTTAGGTATTCTTGTTTTTATCAGCACACCTGTTGTATTCCGTTTATCTACACAAGCTTACGTCGATCTGGGCCTGACTTTTTTTACGACCGCCAGCATCCTGTCTTTTATCCGCTATCGTGACGGCAAATTCAAAGAATTTAAATGGCTATTTCTTTCATCCGTCGCCATGGGTCTGGCGCTGGGAACAAAATATAATGCTTTAATCGTCTGGTTTTTTCTATCACTATCCATTGTATTTATCTATTCCAGAGACGCAAAAATTCAATGGAAAGCTATCGGGTACGGTGCTATTTTTTTTCTTATTTCTCTATTTATATTTTCTCCATGGCTGATTAAAAATATAATTCTTGCAGGCAATCCTTTATATCCGTTATTTACAGGAGGAACTTCCCCCATAATTTTCGGGGATAATCACGCAGGTTTCTTCCAGATGCGCGAGATGTTGTATGGAGAAAAATTTTGGGAGACCTTATTGATTCCTGTTCGTATTTTTTTTCAGGGACAAGATAATTCCACCCGCTATTTCGATGGCGTCTTGAATCCTGTCTTAATTATTTTATCTCCTTTTTCCTTGATGAACAAATCATTTTACCGTGATAAACTTTTCTTTATTTCTTTTGCGATTTTCTTTATCTTAACGGTTTTTTTTCTTGAACAAAAAGCTTTTTCCATGGAACAAATAATACGCTATATTCTGCCTGTCGTTCCTCTTCTGTCTATCCTGACGGTTATCGGCTTAATAAACATCATCAACTGGACAATGAACCTCTCTATTCGCTACAGGAATATTGGGGTAGTTGTCGTACTTTGTATTTTTATTGGAATTATGAGCAAGAATGCCCTTTATATAAAAAATTATTATCAGAATATTGACCCCATGAATTATATTTCAGGCAGGGAATCCAGAGATGAATTCATTGCGCATCATATTAGCAGTTATCCGGCCATTAAATATATCAATACGCACACGCCGGCAAATGCCAGAATCAGATTAATTTTTCTTGCCGGACGAGGATATTATCTGGATAGGACATATGATGAAGGCGCCGCTTACGGGATAGGTGACGTTAGCGGACTAGTGGCAAACGCACACGAAGACAGATATTTCCAGGAATATCTCCATTCTCTTGGCTGCACCTATCTGCTTGTGCGCACTGATTTGTATCTCAAATATCTGCACGATAATTATCCACTGGAAACAGTGAATCGATTATTCCAGCAGATGAGCAAAACAACAGAAATAATTTATCATGATAATAGTTATGCCGTTTACAGGTTAATTAACCCGGGGTAATTGCTTCCTGTCAGGGATGAACTTAAAATGCAATTTCCACCGTTTTCACTTTATCTTCTTTTTTTCAGGGCTAATCGCAAATTTTTCTGAGCGTTTTTGTTATATGGATCAATACGCAAAATCTTCTCAAATTGTAAGATGCCTTCCTCAATTTTTCCTTTTTCTACAAACGCGGCGCCCAGGAGATTGTATGCATCTAAATAGTCAGGTTTTATTGCAATAGCTTTTAAAGAGTAAGCTATGGCCTGGTCAAAATCCTTGTTATTTAAATACGAAAGTCCCATCATAAAATATGCGTTGACCGAAGATGGATCAAGTTGCATTGCCTTTTCGAAAATTTTACGCGCTTCGGAATGCCTGCCCATTCTTAATAAAATAATACCTTGATTAATATAGGATCCATAGAATCCGGGATTTAATTTTAAGGCCTTGTCATAATAATACAATGCTTTCTCATTTTCATTATGATCAGCCATTTCCTGACCCATAAGTGCATAAGCCGCATAGTTCTTCGGATCTTTTTTGATTGTATATTGAAATAAGGTCGACGTGTCGCTCCATAATTTTATTTGATTGTATGTTGATACGGTAAGGAGTGTAATTATTACAACAGATACATAGATGAACGGTTTTTTAAGAAAAGTTTTTTTTGATGAAATTTGTTCTAATCCCCAGGCAATCATTATGAATAATCCAATAAAGGTAATATAGGCATAACGATCAGCCATCGTTTGCTCGCCAATCTGAATAATCCCAATAACAGGAAATAATGTTCCCAGATACCAGAACCACCCGACCGGCAAATAAGGATATCTTTTAAAATATTTGCAGACAAAAAATGTAATAATTATTAAAATTATTGCAGATAAGAATATCTGCCAAACGGGAATATTAAGATACAAATAAGGAATATAAAGATCCGCAGGCCAGAATAACTTCTTCAAATACATCACATAAGAAAAAATCACATTACCGATCCGCTGTATGAAAGGACTGTCTATTGATCTCTCGAATTGAGACGCAGAAGTTGATTGAGGCAAATAAAACATTATGCCTATCGAAAAAGCCGATAAAATAAATAAAGGAACTTTCTCCAAAATCAGGAAACCCGGCTTCTCTTTTGCTTCTTTTAAAGGATTCTGAATCTCTGTATGGTTCTGTGTCTGAATCGCTGTTCTTTTAAGCGGCCAGAAATCAATTAGCAACAATACAAAAGGCAGGGTTACCAGCATCGGTTTCGCCATCAATCCCAAAGCAAAAATGATGAACACCGGCAAATAACGTTTCCAATTGGGTTTCTTTACATACCAGACATAGAATAACATTGTCAGAATCCAGAAAAATGTGCTCAAAACATTCTTGCGTTCGGCTATCCAGGCCACTGATTCCACATTAATCGGATGAATAGCAAACAAAACCGCGACAAATGCGCTGCGCCAAATGGCCCCGGTAAGATTTCTCAAAAGGAAAAACAATAAAATGATGTTGATAAGATGTATAATTACGTTTGTCCAGTGATACCCGCCGGCATTGAAACGGAAAAGCTGAAAATCGAACATAAAGGAAAGCCACACCAACGGGTTCCATAAACCGAAATATTTTGTACTGAACGCCCAGCGTAATCCATCCAGTGTGAATCCAGCCTGAACATGACTGTTTTTTACGATATACATCGGGTCGTCAAAATTAATAAAATCAAATTCTTGCACCGGCCAGTATACACCCAGCGTTAATATTATCAGTATCAAAACAACAAGAATCGAATATTGCTGATGTATGCTAAGTTTATTAAACATAAAATTTACCTTATATTAATCAATTAATGTTTCCGGGAGCTGATAATGGTCGCGCAGTCCTTGCCTTCATAATGATCTTTTTCCCGGCGGGCTTTTGTACGGCATAAGGTTTTTCATAAACACAACGCTTATAGGATCATAATAAACAATGTGCCAGTCTTTTTCATTAAGCATCAACGCGTGTGTTTTTGTTCCCGCTCTTAACAGCACTATATCATGTGGATATTTTGCCAAGAAAACATCCCATTTATCTCTTCCATACAAAAAATCAAAATACTCCTTATGAACATTTTCTTTATAAACTGTTTCGTAACGGCCGTCCATAGCCACGAGGCAATCGGGATAGCATGACCATATCAGGTATTCACCCCATTCAAAATGAGGCAGAATATTTCCTTTGATATTGTTCGTCTTCATCCAACGAATTGCGTTTGTAGGATAATGATCTGATGAAACCACAAACCTGAAACCGGGAATAAAAGTGATCTGTTTAACAGGATAAAAATAAAAGTATGTACTTATCAGTAAGACTGAAAAAAATACCGGCAAAAATCGGTGCAGGCGCATAAAGGAGCGACGCTTTACATTCCATTCATGGGCGGCGGCGTATTCAGATAGATAAACAGGCATATATGCCCCGAACACCAGGCCTAAAAGGACCCCATGGCGGATATGAGCACTTCCCAAATAGATCACTACAGCAATAACTAAAAGTTCTGTGATATTCTTTTTCCGGCGAACAATTAATCCGAACAGAATCATCAAACTCATTATCAGAAATAAAAACACTGGATAAATATGGACATTAAATTTTAATGCTGTTGCGACTGAATACCACTCTGTTATTTCAGGCCTGGGCATTGAAATGGCCTGGATGGTATATGTCCAATATTTTACACCATAAGGATTAATTAATGTGGCAAAGGAGGCAATAATTCCCCATTTAATATAAGAAACAGCAATCTTCTTACGCTCCAAACCTTCACCCAAAGCATACAAAAAGATTAAACCCAAACCGGCAACAAAACCACCATGAAAATTGCACCAGACAATCTGGATCAATGGAAGCCACCCGAGGATAGTTCCATCTCCCGTTTCTTTTGAGGATTCAAGTATGTAAAGAGTCAGAATAAAAAAGAAAAAAGTGAATATTTGGGCTCTTACAGGAACATAGCCGAAAGAAATTAGTAACATTGAAGGAATCAGGATTATTAAAGCATAAAAAATACTGCCGCCTCTTTTTACAGCAATGGAATAGATTAAATAAATTGTTAATATGGCTAATATGTAACGCAACAATTGCAGGCCTGCCGGTCCCAAACATTTAATCAGACCAAAAAAAACAACTCCGGTTAGCCATTCATGATAAACCCACAATGGTTTCGCAGGCGTGTAGGCAAAAACATCTTTATACGGGAAAAAGCCGTCTTCCCAGAAAACACGACCGAAGGAAAGATAGCCCCACAAATCATAATCGGCAAGGCTTCTGTTAAACAAAGCTATAAAAAAAAGATAAAAACTCAAACCTAAGATAACGACAATAAGGTATTTAAATAAATTATCCAATAAAGGAAAAGATGTTTTCATCATTAGACAACCATTAACAATGGTAATTCCATTTGGTTAAAGAACAATCCCGAAAATCAAAAAGAAAAGTTATTTTTTTGCTATATAAAAATTATCTTATTTTTTTCAAATTAAGAAATAACACCTGCTCTATTGCAACATTTATTACATGGATGATATTTAATTAAGAGATTTTCGTTTATGAAAACTATTGTAAAAACGTGAACCGCCAAAAAGCATAAACACAACCCCCAGAACCAGCATAAAAAAAGCAAAGATAAGGGATGGACTGCCCCCATACATCATAATATTGCGGTTGGGATTAGACTGGTCGTACCTGATTTCCAAAGTATCATCAACACGCAATATATCCCACTGCGGTTTGCCTATAGTGCCGGTGGCGCTGATTTTACTGCCGGCGGACGGCATAAACCAATAATATATATAATAATTGCCGCCGCCATCAGATCCCAGTTTAAAATTCTTATTCGTTATATGGCCGATGGCCCGCCCTTCATAATCCTGCACATGTTTATATTCCACATAGGAACCCCAACTGCCGACCAGAAAGAATAATCCTATGCCTGCGCAAATCAAACCCCAAAAAATACCGGAAAAGGAAATCTTCAACTGTAACCTCCAGCCTCTTATAATACGGGAATTATTTGCCTTATTTCAGTAAAAAAAACAATTCATTATTTAGCATGAACATCTTTACGGGCAATAAATGTAAAAAAAAGGGGGCGTTTTATAACACCCCCTTTTTATATGTTACGAATTAAATTATCATTATGGTAACTTGGACGCAGTCAGTGACATCACACCACTGGTTACGACTATTGTTGCAGCATCTACGCCCCATCCAGTAGGACCTTCGCATGTTATTGAGCCATTATTGCCATCTAAACTGCTCGTGGCAGTAGTTACACCTGATGTCTGGCTATATCCAGCCGATGTCAAATCGGCCAGAGCTATAGTTGCGACTTCAGGATGATCAACGACATACGCTACCGATGCGGTGTAGGCATTTTTGCAATCACTGTTCAGTGTTGAAATATAGCCTCTCTTTCTATACTGAATGAACTGCGGGATAGCAATAGCTGCCAGAATACCGATAATTGCGATAACAATCATCAACTCAATCAACGTGAAACCTTTCTGTCCTTCTTTACGGAAAATTTTTAACATAATGTGCCTCCTTATTGTATTAGTTCTGTTTTTCTTGTTTATTGTTATTTATTAATCCACTATTCTTTTTTTGTCCAACACTTTATTTTGTCCAACTACCTCCTTAACGTTCTTTTTAGCTGTCACCTTGGTTAAAGCAATCTATATGCCATGTACAATAATCATACACGTATCGGCATAAAAAAATGATATTCGCCTGTTAAATCAACGGTAAACATTTGTTAAAATTCTGTATAAAAATGAATATCGGCAACCTTTCCGGCAAAATAATGGGGGTTTTCACCAAACTTCTGTTAATTTCGTCATCAATAATTAATTATTCCCCATCATCATAAAATATGATAGTAATTGCAAATCAAAGACCGGAGAAGCTGGAAATGTATGAAGTTACAATTATAAAATCGTTTTCCGCCGCGCACCTGCTTGCTGAAATAGGCGGTAAATGTGAAGAATTACACGGACATAATTTTAAAACCGAAATAACAGTTGCAGCCAAAGAACTTAATCAGGCCGGTTTGTTAATTGACTTTCGTTTTTTGAAAAAAATTTTGGGTGAAATTCTTGAAGATCTTGATCATAAAAATCTTAATGCTTTAACTTCGTTTACGGGCATGAACCCCTCGGCGGAGAATATAGCACAATATATCTTTGAAAAAATGGAGTTAAAAGTCAAAACCGCAGGTGTGAATATGGTCAGGGTTAAAATCTGGGAATCGGAAAACGCGGCAGTTACTTATGTGCCCTGACTCATTAAGTAAACAATATAATTCTTAAAGAAAATTAATATGATTGACATTCAAAATCAGAAAGATTTCCGTAATATAGATATTAAGAAGGTCGGGGTAAAAAATATAAAGTATCCGATTATTGTTCTTGACCGGGCAAAGGGAACCCAGCTTGTCAACGCCACAATAAATATGTATGTGGATCTGCCGCATCACTTCAAAGGCACTCATATGAGCCGCTTTGTGGAAGCGTTAAATGAATTTAAAGGCCAGATCAGTAT
>Ga0153915_10002663_pt1 | contig 16248 bp, 19 predicted proteins | sample Opewatmetagenome_2_FD_107003 | JGI IMG/M metagenome (GOLD analysis project Ga0153915, IMG submission 107003) | Freshwater wetland microbial communities from Ohio, USA - Open water 3 Core 3 Depth 3 metaG | ecosystem: Environmental > Aquatic > Freshwater > Wetlands | place: USA: Ohio, Lake Erie...
AGGCTGGCCCCCGCGACGCCCAGCGAGCCGCCCACCAGCAACCCCAGCAGGGCGCGTGGCAGGCGCAGCTCCCAGAAGATGGGCGAGTGGAGCAGCTCGCCGGGCGGCACCGACGCAGGGCCGAGGACGATGGCGGCGAAGACCGACGCCAGCAGCGCGAGGACGAGGCCGAGCCACTTCACCGGGGAGTGGGGCGTGGGGAGCGGGTCAAATACTGCCGCAGGAGGGCTACGGCTTCCGGGGCGCGGGGCGAGGGTTGCCCGAACAGATCCGGCGGGAGATTGAGAAAGCGTCCCTCGCGCACCGCTCGGATCGTGCGCCACTCGCGTCGGGCGGCCCAGGCGGGCGGCGGCGCGCCCGCGCTGTCACGCACAACGGCGATCCAATCGGGATCGCGGGACGCGATCGTCTCGATCGCCACGGTGGCCGACGGCGTGCTGAGATCGTGGAACACGTTCGCCGCACCCGCCCGCGCCGCCAACTCGTCGAGGAAGCTCCCGCCCCCGATCACGATGGGGGGCGCGTCCCAGACGACGAAAGCGATGCGCGCCTCGGGCGCCGGCACGGGCGGAGCCAGCAACGAATCGATCGTGCGGGCGATGCTGTCCCCCGCCGCGGCGTGCCCGGTGGCGCGTCCCAACAGCTGCGCGGTGCGCGCCACGTCCTCCAGCCGGTCGTGCCGCAGCATCATGGTGTGCACGCCCAGGGCCTCGAGCTGGCGCGCCGCCGTTTCGGTCTGCGGCGAGCGGTACAGCACCACCAGATCCGGATGCCGGGCGGCCACCGCCTCGACGCTCGGGTTCAGGCCGTCCCCCACGCTCGGCACCGCACGGGCGGCGGGGGGATAGAGGCAGTAGACGGTACGCCCCACCACCTGGCCGCCCGCGCCCAGGGCGAAGAGCAGCTCGGTGATCGAGGGGGCGAGCGAGACGATGCGGTGCGCGGGGCCCCCGCCCGCCGCCGCGGCGCGATCGGACACGCGGCAGGTGAGGACGAAGAGAGCAAGCAGCGGTGCCCAGCGACGCATGCAAAAGGCCCACCCCCGGCGGAGCGGAGATGGGCGAGCGACAGCGCCTCAGTGCGCTGTGACGCCACCATCCCTCCCGCGAGGGACTGCAAGGTGGCGCGAACGGCGAGGTCTCCTGGCTTCGGGCTTCTGCGCCTCACGCCTTCCCGGTTGCCCAGTGGCGACAGGCTCTGCTCATGCCCGTTACAGTGGCGGGGCCGCGCCGGACTCGCACCGGCTTCCATGATCCCCGTTCGCGTTTTTACTGCAAGGCCAGTCTAGTGAGAACAATTCAGGGGCGCAAGCCTGACGTCTGACGTCAGGGTTTCCTCTTCTGCTGCCCGACGTCCAGTGTCTCCGGCTTTCGCTTCAGCGCAATCCATAATCCCGCAGCGAGCGCGCCGATGATCACCACGACGAAGAACGGCAGCAGCCGGTCGGTCCGGAACTGCTGCTTCGCCGGAAATACGATCGACACCGGTGCGCCGGCGGGGAGCGAGTCGACGCGGTAGCCGGCGAACCGGCGACTCTCGATCTGCTCCACGCCGCCGCCCGTGACGCCGGGCGCCCTGACCGTGGCGGTCGTGTCCTCGATCAGCAGGTCGAGCTCGGTCGTGGGCTGGTCGATGGGCAGCACGACGGTGCCGCGGGAGGCCGGGAGCACGTAGCGGTAAGACAGCTGGCGGCTGTGACCCGGCTGCAGTGGCGCGAAGAGCAGCACGCTGTCGCCGCGCTGCGTCACGGCATCGGGCGAGAAGTCTCCCGTCTGCACCTCGAATTGGACGGCGCCGGCCGGGATCGCCCCCAGCCACACGGGCTGGATCGTGTCCCGCGCGACGCGGGTCGTCCGCCCGCCGTGCACGAGCTCGAGCAGCTCCAGCACTTCGCGCGATCCGTCCGTGCCGGCGCGAGCGACGGTGATGAGACGGCGTTGCAGCTCGATGCCGGGGCCACCCGAGCTGGTATCGTAGACCACGAGCGGATCGGCGGTCGCCGCCTTCCCCGCCTGCACGCGCAACGGCGCGGAGAAATAGGCGAGGCCGTCGTGCAGCGCACTGGCGATGTAGATCGCGAGGGTATCCACGTGGGCGGCGCGCAGCCGCCAGCGGCCGCCGGCGTCGGTCCGGGTCGAATCCACCGGCCCGCCACCGCCCTGGGTGACCTGGTGCAATACCACCCAGCGGCCCGCGAGCGGCGCGCCGTCCGGCCCGCCGTGGCGCAGGACGCCGGAGACCGTGCCTGCCCCTGCCTGGGCCGCGAGCTCCGCCCCCGCCGTGCCGAGCAGCACGGCGACGAGGACGCTCACGCTTCTACGGCGTGAACTTCCCGAAATCCTCAGGATCCAGATTCTGGAGGTAGTTCTTGAGGTCGTCGGAGCTGAGCGGCTGGGGGCCGCCTTCGCCGCCGGCGTCGCTGGTGTCGACGGGCGTGTTTTCGAGCAGCTCTTCGGTCGTGAAAATCGGCGCCTTGAGGCGCAGCGCCACGGCGATCGAGTCCGACGGGCGCGCGTCGATGTTGACGATCGCATCGCCGCGGTAGATGTGCAGCTCGGCGTAGTAGGTATTGTCCTTCACCTGCGTGATGATGACCTTGCGCAGGTCCGCGCCCAGGCCGACGATCACCTGCTTCAGCAGGTCGTGCGTGAGCGGCCGGGCGAACTTCATCCCCGCCAGCTCCATCGCAATCGCGCTCGCCTCGGCCGGCCCGATCCAGATCGGCAAGACCCGGTCGCCGTTCTGCTCCTGCAGGATCACGACCGGCGTGTTGCTGTTCTTGTCGAGCCCCAGGTGGGCGACGCGGACTTCGATCACGCGCCCCCTAGGTCCCCTGATCCCACGAGGCGAGGTAGCGCTGCTGCTCGGCCGTCAGCGTGTCGATCGCGACGCCCATCGCGGCGAGCTTCAGGCGCGCGATCTCCCGGTCGAGGTCGGCCGGAATGCGGTGCACGTCCTTCGACAGCTGCGCGGCGTGCCGCACCACGTACTCGGCCGCGAGGGCCTGGTTGGCGAACGACATGTCCATCACGCTCGCCGGGTGCCCTTCCGCCGCGGCCAGGTTCACGAGCCGCCCCTCGGCCAGCACGCAGAGGCGCTTCGCGCCGAGCCGCCACTCGTCCACGTTGTCGCGCAGCGGGGTCGGCCCCGTGGCCTCGCGGGCCAGTGCCTCGAGGTCGATCTCGACGTTGAAATGCCCGGAATTCGCGATCACCGCGCCGTCCTTCATGAGGCGCATATGCTCCAGCCGCAACACATGGAGGTTGCCCGTGAGCGTCACGAAGATGTCCCCGACCGGCGCCGCCTCGGCCATCGTGGCCACCCGGAAGCCGTCCATCTGGGCTTCGAGCGCCTTCATCGGGTCGATCTCGGTGACGATGACGTTGGCCCCGGCGCCCCGTGCCCGCTGCGCGAAGCCGCGCCCGCACCATCCGTACCCCGCCACCACCACCGTGCTCCCAGCGATGAGGAGGTTCGTGGCGCGCAGGATGCCGTCCAGCGTGGACTGCCCCGTCCCGTAACGGTTGTCGAACAGGTGCTTCGTGTCGGAGTCGTTCACCGCGATTACGGGAAACGCCAGCACGCCATCCTTGGCCATCGCCTTGAGCCGGATGACCCCGGTGGTGGTTTCCTCCGTGGATCCGAGGACGCCGCGCACCAGCGCGGTGCGGTCGGCGGGAGACAGCGTCTCCACCCAGCGGCGCACCGGCGGGGCCAGATCATCGAGGCGGTTGAGCGCCACCATGTGGAGCGCGCTCACCAGATCGGCGCCGTCGTCCATGGTGATGTCGGGCCGGTGCGCCAGCGCCGCGCGGATGTGCTCATAGTAGGTGGCGTGGTCCTCGCCCTTGATGGCATAGACCTTGATGCCGTGGTCGCGCACCAGGTGCGCCGCAACGTCATCCTGGGTGGACAGCGGGTTCGAGGCGCACAGCGCCACATCGGCGCCGCCCGCCTGGAGCGTGACCGCGAGGTTCGCCGTCTCCGTCGTCACGTGCAGGCAGGCCGCGAGCCGGCGGCCGGCGAGCGGCTTCTCCTTGGCGAAGCGCTCCCGGATCTGGCGCAGCACCGGCATGGAGCGCTCGGCCCACTCGGTGCGCCGCCGGCCGCCGGCGGCGAGGGAGAGATCCTTCACATCGGACGCGGTCTGCGAAGCGGTCGCGGTCATGCCCTCACCTTGGCGGTCTTGTAGTGCGCGGATCGCTGCACGGCGAGCCGCAGATCTTCCACGCGATTGGTCTCTTCCCACCCGAACATCAGGACGTCCTTGTCTCCCACGCGACGCGTCTGCACCGGGCGGCCGAAGTGGCCGTACGTCGCGGTGGGGCGGTAGATGGGAGCGCGCAGCTTCAGGGCCTCGATGATCCCGGCCGGCGTGAGGTCGAACACCTCGCGCACCGCTTCTTCGAGCGCCTCGGCCGGTACCGTCCCGGTGCCGAACGTCTCCACCATCACCGAGATCGGCTCGCGCACCCCGATGGCGTAGGCCACCTGGCATTCGCAGCGGCGGGCCAGCCCGGCGGCCACGATGTTCTTGGCGACCCAGCGCACCGCGTAGGCAGCCGAGCGATCCACCTTGGAGGGGTCCTTGCCGCTGAACGCGCCGCCGCCGTGGCGGGCCATGCCCCCGTAGGTATCCACGATGATCTTGCGTCCCGTGAGCCCGGCGTCGCCCTGCGGACCGCCCACCACGAAGCGGCCCGTCGGGTTGACCAGCACGTCGGCGAGGGCGACCTCGAATCCCTCGCGCCCGAGCACCGGGTTCACGACGTGCTCGACGATGCCCGCCCGCAGATCGGCATTGTCCACCTTGTCGGCGTGCTGGGTCGAGACGAGCACCTTGGCGATGCCGACGGGCCGGTCGCCCTCGTACACCACGCTCACCTGGGTCTTGCCGTCGGGCCGCAGCCAGGGCAGCTCACCGCGCTTGCGCACGGCGGCCAGCTCCTCGGCCAGCCGGTGGGCCAGCACGATCGGCAGCGGCATGAGCGACTCGGTCTCGTTGGACGCGTAGCCGAACATCATCCCCTGGTCGCCCGCCCCGCCCTTGTCCACGCCCATCGCGATGTCGGTGGACTGGCGGTCGATGGTCGTCAGCACCGCGCACGTCTGGGCGTCGAAGCCGAAGTTCGCGTCGGTGTAGCCGATCGACTGGATCGTGCCGCGGACGATGTCGGGGATGTGGACGTAACAGCTCGTCGTGATCTCGCCCGCGACCACGGCCATCCCGGTGGTCACCAGCGTCTCACAGGCGACGCGGGCGGCGGGGTCGTTGGTGAGAATGGCATCGAGGACCGCATCGGAGATCTGATCGGCGATCTTGTCCGGGTGGCCTTCGGTGACGGATTCGGATGTAAAGACGTGTCGCGTGGAGGGCATCGGAGCCTTAGAGGGAGCCTCGGGAGTTCAAGTGTAGCCCGGCCCCGACCCTCGGGCAACCGGGCACCGGGTTTTCAGAGCAGTGTGGGGTCCACACCGCAAGCGGCGATGCCCGCGCGCAGGATATCCAGCACCTCCGTGTCGGTGCGGGCCTCGAGCGCCGCCGCCGCGGAGGCAGCGGCCTGCTTGCGGCTGAACTGGCGCACCAGCCAGCGAATGTGCGGCAAGGAGGGCGGCGCCACCGACAGGGTCTCATACCCCAGGCCGATCAGGAGGAATGCCGACAGGGGCTCGGACGCCATCTCCCCGCAGACGCTGGCCGGCTTCTTGGCCGCGCAGGCAGCATCGGCGATCTGCTTCAGCAGGCGCAGCACGCTGGGGTCGTGCGGCGTGAACCGGTCGGCCAGGCGCGCATTGCCGCGGTCCACGACCAGGGTGTACTGCGTCAGGTCGTTCGTGCCCACGCTGAGGAAGTCGGCCTCGGCGGCGAAGCGGTCGGCGAGCACGGCGGCCGCGGGCGTCTCCATCATCACGCCCACCGGGACCGATGTCGCGGCGCGCACGCCCTCCTTGGCGAGCCGCGCGCCCTCTTCGGCCACGATCTCGCGGGTGCGCTGCACTTCGGCGAGCCGCGTCACCAGGGGGATCATCAGGTGGATCTGCGCGTCGGCGGCGGCGCGCAGCACGGCGCGGATCTGGCCGCGGAAGAGATCCGGGTGGTCGAGGCAGACGCGGATCGCGCGCCAACCGAGGAACGGGTTGGCCTCGTACGGCGCCTGGAAGGCGGCCGGGAATTTGTCGCCGCCCAGGTCGTAGCTGCGGATCACGACCGGGTAGCCCGGGAACGCCTGGCCCGCCCGCGCGAAGTAGCGGGCCTGCTCGTCCTCCGTGGGCAGCGTCGTGTGGCCGGTGATGAAGAACTCGGTGCGCAGGAGACCCACGCCTTCGGCCCCATGGGCACGCGCCGCATCGATCTCCTCGGGCAGGTCCACGTTGCCGCGCAGGGCCACGCGCAGGCCGTCGGTGGTGACGGCGGGGAGCCTGACGCCGCGCTCGAGTTCGACTCCGCGCTCGAGATCCCGCAGGCCGCGCGCCTTCGCCTCGGCGATCTCGGCCCGCGTGGGATCGAGCAGTACGGTGCCGCGGGTGCCGTCGAGCAGCAGCATCGTGCCCGTCTCGATCCGGCCCAGCGCGCCCACGATCCCCATCACGGCCGGCATTCCCATCGAATGGGCCAGGATCGCGGCGTGCGACGTCCGCGTGCCCTCCTCGCTCGCGATCGCGATCACCTGCGAGCGATCGAGCTGCACGGTGAGTCCGGGAAAGACCTCGCGCGCCACCACGATGGAGGGCTGCGTGAGCCCCTCCAGGTCCTCGTCCTCCATGTGCATGAGGTGGCGCACGACGCGGATCATCACGCCGTTCAGGTCGGCGATACGGTCCTTGAGACGCGCGCTGCCGACGCTCATCCAGGCGTCGCGCTGCTCCAGCGCCTTGAACTCGAACGCCTTTTCGGCCGTGAGGTGGTTCTCGCGGATCAGGTCCTCGATCGCGCCGAGGAAGTCGGCGTCTTCCAGCATGAGGATCTGCGCGTCGAAGATGCGCGCCTCGTCGGGACCGGCGCGCGTCGCCGCCCGCTCCTTCAGCTCGCTCACGTGCCGTTGCACATCGCGCACGGCGGCACGCAGGCGGCGCACTTCCCGCTCCACCTGGGAGCGCGGCACGACGCGGTGCGGCACGTCGGGCAGCGCGGACGCCACCACCACCGCCGGGCCGATCGCGATCCCGGGCGAGACGCCGACGCCGCGCAGCAGGCGGTCGCTCACGCGCGCGCCGTCCCGCCCGGCTCTTCGTCCTCGATGTCCTCGAGGTCGGCGTCCGATCCCGTCAGGTGCATCTCGTTGAACCCCGCCGCGACCAGCTCCAGCAGCGCTTCCATCGCCCGCTCGGCATCCTCGCCGTCGGCGCGAATGCTCATCGAGGACCCCCGCTCGGCGGCCAGCATCATGACGCCCATGATGCTCTTGCCGTTGACGCTCAGCCCGTCCTTGCTCACGTGGATCGCGCTCTTGAACCGGCTCGCGGTCTTCACGAACTCCGCCGCGGGCCGGGCGTGCATACCGAGCGGGTTCACGATCTGGGCCTGCCGCTCGATCACCGCCATAGCCACCCCCCGGCGAGACCCAACGCCACCGCCGCGAGCCCGATCCAGAGCGACTTGATGCGCCCCGGCTGCCAGCGCAGCAGCACCACGCCGAGCACCGCGGCGACGGCGCAGCCCAGCGCCCCGACGAGCGGGAACGGCCGCACCAGCCAGCGCGTCGCGAGCGGCAGACAGAATCCGGCGACCAGCGCCATCGCCGGCAAGACGAGCTTCGGCGTGCGCTGCAACACCGGATTGCGCAGCGCGCCCACGACGCCTACGCCGGCGTCCCACCCGGCGCGCAGCGCCCACCAGCGCAGGGCGACGTGCCCGAGGTTGTAGATCAGCAGGAATCCGGCGACGGCGCCCCACCCCGCGCCCAGCGCGATCGCGGCGACCGCCGCGGTGGAGAGGAGCGGCAGCCACCCGGCCCACACCAGCCGGTCGCCCAAGGCGCCCAACGGCCCGCACAGCGCGGCCCGCAGCCGCTCCACCTGCTCGGGCGGCGCGCCTTCGTATTCGGCGCGCGCCGCGGCTCCCACGGCCAACCCGCAGAGATAGGGATGCGCGTTGAAGAAGTGGGCGCCCCGCGCCACCGCCGCCCGGTACGCGGTGCCGTCGCCGCCCGTCCCACGCAGCCCGCGCAACAACGGCTCCTCCGCCACACCCATCCCGACGCCCAGCAGCCGGTCGTAATTCCACGACGCCTGCACCATGAAGAGGCGCAGGAAGGCGGCCCGGAGCGGCGGCGCCGCGGGCGGCGTCACGCGATCCACAACGCCGCCACTCCGCCGGCCAACCCGGCGGCGAACCAGCGAAAACTGCTGCCCCGCCCCACGATCCGCAGCAGGCCCGACACGCCCGCCGCGAGCGCGGCGCCACCCGCGAGCGCGGCGGTGAGCGTGAGCACGCGCGGCGGCAGTCCAGCCACGCCGGCGCGGACGAGCAGCCAGCCGGCCGCGAGCGCCGCCGCGGTCACGACGGCCGCGCGCGCCAGGTCCCGCGCCAGGCCTGCGGCGTGCAGGTGCGCCAGCACCCGGATGTCGCCCGACTCGAGCGGCCCCGCGGCGCGGCGCACGGCCCGCGCGTTGGCATCACGCACCCAGTGCAGCGACCAGCCCGCCCCCAGCCCCACGAGCAACCCCAGCCCTGCGCCGATTCCCCATGCCGTGCCCGCGCCGAGCGCGTGTGCGGCGGCGACGGCGCCGACGGTCGCGGGGCCGTACTCGGGATATCGCACCGCGCCGACCGGGAGAATGTCGAACTGGAACAGCTCGAACACCACGCCGAGCCGCACCCCCGTCTCGGGATCCCCCAGGAGGAGACCGGCCACGGTTCCCGCCACGATCGGCCGCGCGATCATCATCTGCGCCACGCTCACGAGATCGAGTCCCACGAGGGTGCCCCAGACGAGCAGCAGCGCGAGCGTGCCGGCGCTCACAGGAACTCCCTGATCGGCACGGCGCGGGCGGTCGGCACGTCCTGAGCCGAGACGTCGACGCCGTTCGAGGCGAGGCGGCGCAGCTTCGCCGCCTCATCGTCGGTGAGGTAGACGTAGCGCAACCGCTCGCTGCGGCCGGCGCGGTGGTGCACGCCGCCGATGTTGACCCGGGTGATGCGCCCGGCCGCGGCGGCCACGAGCGCGGCCATCGTGTCGATGTCGCCCGCCAGGATGATCCCGGTGCGGGCGTCGGCTTCCCACTCGGGCAGCCGGCGCGACGCCTCGGCGAGCGAGGCGAACACGACTTCCATGGTCGGCGGGACGCCCATACGATAGAGGTCCTGCTCCCACTCGCTGCCGCGCACCTCGTCGTCCACCAGCACGATGAACGCCGCGTTCAGCGGCTGCCCCCATCCCACCACCACCTGGCCGTGGATCAGCCGATCGTCGAGGCGCACGAGGGCGAGGCTCATGCGGCTGGCGTGCGAATCGCCCGCCCGCCGGCGTCGACCGCACGGCGCGCCGCCTCCGCGGGCGAGAGGTCGCGGTGGAAGACGAAGTCGAGCAGCATCGCGAGGTTCACCCCGGTGACCACGGCGATTTCGGCGCGGCCGTGCGCCAGGCGGACGGCGCTCGTGAGGCACGAGCCGCCGGGCAGATCCACGAACAGCACCGTCGGCGCCCCGGCCACGGCCGCGTCGATGCGGGCGGCCAGCGCCTTGGGATCGCAGCCCTCGTTGCTCACCGGCAGGAGCGCGTCCTCCACGCCGCTGATCGCGCGCACCGCCGCCACCAGCGCCGAGGCCAGGTCGGCGTGGGACACGACCACCCCGCGCAGCTCACTCATAGTCTTCTTCGAGGTATTCCCGTACCGACGCCTTCTCCCGCAGCCGGCGAATCAACCCGTCGTTGAAGTTCTTGGCGGCGTCCACCCCGCTGTAGCGCAGCAGGTGGTTCATGGCCACGATCTCGCAGATCACGGTGAGGTTCTTGCCGGGGTTCAGCGGCACCGTCACGAGCGGCACGGCGACGTCCAGGATCGTGGTCTGCTGCATGTCCAGTCCGGTGCGGTCGTACTCGCGCGCGGCGTCCCAGTCCTCGAGCTGCACCACCACCTCGATGCGCTTCTGCTGGCGCGCCGCCCGGATGCCGAAGAGGTGCTTGATGTCGATCAGCCCGATGCCGCGGATCTCCATGTGATGGCCGGCCATTTCGTGGCCGCGGCCGATCAGGATGTCCACGCCGCGCCGGGTCACCTGCACGATGTCGTCGGCCACCAGGCGGTGGCCGCGCTCCACCAGGTCGAGCACGCACTCGCTCTTGCCGATTCCCGAGCGTCCCATGAACAGCAGCCCCACGCCGTACACGTCGGCGAGGGAGCCGTGCAGCGTGGCGGCGGGGGCGAACACATCGTCCAGGTACGGCTTCAGGCGGCGGTAGAACTCGGCCGTCTTGAGCGAGGTGCGGATGACCGGCACGTGCCGGGCGCCGGCCAGCGCGAGCAGCTCCGCCGGCGGCTCCTGCGACTTGGTGATGATGATGCAGGGGAGATCGAAGTTGAACAGATGCTCCAGCGCGCGACGCCGGGCCGCGGGCTCGAGCGAGGCGAGGTAGCTGATCTCGGTTTCGCCCAGGATGTGCAGCCGGTCGCCCACGAAACGGGCGGTGTAGCCCGCGAGCACGAGGCCCGGGCTCGACGCCTCGGCGGAGGGAATCTCCTTGTCGAGTCCCTCCTCGCCGGTGAGCGATTCGAGCTCCAGGGCCCCCTTGCGGGCCAGGAGATCGCGGACGCGGGGCCGCTGATTCATTCCGCCTCGCGCGACACCGAGCGCCGCCGCGCCGGCCCCGAGCGCTTGGCAGGCGACTTGTCGAGCTGGCGGCGCACGCGGGCCGCGGCCCGGTCCAGCGCCGAGCGGTGGTCGTCGGCCTCGGCCCGGCCCACGAGCAGCACGCCGCGCGCCGTGTGCAGCCGCAGCTCCGCCGTGGCGACGCCGTGATCGTCCTCGAAGATGACCTGGCCGTCGTGCGGCCGTGCCGCGACCCTGGCGAGCCGCTCCATCAGGTCCCGCGCGCGCAGGCGCAGGTCGGGAGAGATGTCACAGTGGCGGGCGGTGACGGTGATGCGCATGCGTTCACCTCCGTGGTGCGATGACGCGCTCGAGATGGGCGGCGGTCCGCTCGGCCGCGAGCTCCCAGGTGAGCGGAAGGGCGAAGGCGCGCGCGGCAGTGCCGAGCCGCGCCACCAGCGCGGGCTCGCGCGCCAGGAGCACCATGCGGTGGGCCAGCACCCCCGCATCGCCGTGCGGCACGAGGAACCCCGTTTCGCCGTGGCGCACCGTCTCGCGCAACCCGGGACTGTCGGAGGCGAGCGCCGGCGTGCCACACGCGGCCGCCTCGACGTTGGAAATGCCCCACCCTTCCTTGGGGCTGGGGAGCACCACCGCCCACGCCGTGCGCAACAGGCGGCGCTTCTCCTCCTCGGACACGAAGCCGAGAAACCGCACGGCGTCCTCGAGCCTGAGCTGGCGCGCCTGGGCCTCGAGCCGGCGGCGGTCGTCCCCGGTCCCCGCGATCTCGAGCGCCACGTCGGCCCCGCGCGCGCGGGCCAACGCAAGCGCCCGCAACGCGATATCCACTCCTTTATAACGCTTCAGGCGGCCGACGTACAGGAACGTGGGCCGCGCGGCCCGCGGCGTTTGGGGATCGGGGCAATACCACGTCGCGTCGATCCCCGGATAGATGACCTCGATGCGCTCGGCCGGGATGCCCCGCGCCACGAGATCGTCCCGCGTGCTGTTGCTGATGACGTGAAACGCGGCGCGCGCATAGCGGCGCGGGATCAGCCGCTCGGCCGCCCACACGACCGCCGCCACGGGCCAGCTCGCCTCCACGAACGCCGTCGTCCCGAAGAGGTGCGGCACGATGGCGCAGAACGGCAGCGTCGTGAGCGACGGCAGGTAGAGCGGCAGCTTGTTGATGTCCTCCACCACCACGTCGTAGCCCGCGCCGCTCGTGAGCGCCGCCCGCACCGCGCCGCGCGCGCGCAGCGCGAAGCTCGCGCGCGTCCCCACGCGCCGCACGCGAATGCCGTCGAGCTGCGTCTCGCGCGCCGCTCCGTGCCAGCCGCTGGCGATCAGGTCCACCGCGTGGCCCATGCGCACCAGGCGGCCGAAGATCTCGTGCAGGTGGATCTCGGCGCCGCCGGCGTGCGGGTTGTCGCGGTCGTTCCAGTTGACCAGCAGGATCTTCACAGTCGGCCCGACTCCCGCGCCACCGCGTCGAGCACGCCGTTGACGAACCCGGGCGAGCGCCCGCCGCCGAACCAGTGCGCCAGCTTCACCGCTTCGTCCAGCACCACGCGCGGCGGCGTGGTCCCCTCGTCGAGCTCGGCCATCGCGAGTCGCAGGATGTTGCGCTCGATCACGCCGACCCGCTCGAGACGCCAGTGCTCGGAGACGCGCGCCAGCCGCGCGTCGTACTCACTCTGGCCCGCCACTGCGCGCGCCGCGAGCTCGGCACCACGGTCGTAGCCCTCGGGGAGGCCGCCGTAACTCTTCGCGAGCCGGGTGACGACGGTGTCGATCGACGGGTGTCCGGAGAGGTCCCACGCGTACAACAGCTGCAGGGCGCGGGCGCGCGCCTTCGTCTCAGGGCGTACCATCGCGCAGCCGGTCCAGGGTCTCGGCCGTCTCGAGCGCGGCGCGCGCGGCCTCCCCCCCTTTGTTGCCGGCCGCCCCGCCGGCCCGCGCCAGCGCCTGCGCCTGGTCTTCCGTGGTCAGCACGCCGAACCCGACCGCGATGCGATGCTCGCGCGCCACGTCGGCCAGCCCGCGCGCCGCTTCGCCCGCGACGTACTCAAAGTGCGGCGTCTCGCCGCGAATCACGCAGCCCAGCGCCACGATGGCCCGATAGGCACCCGAGACCGCCGCCTGCTCGGCGGCCACCGGCAGCTCGAAGGCCCCGGGCACCCAGACGACGTCGATGCCGGACTCGGGGATGCCGCCCGCCGCGAGCGCCTCGCGCGCGCCGTCGAGCAGGCGGCGGGTGACGACCTCGTTGTAGCGGCTGACGAGGACCGCGACCCGCGGCGAGGGGGAGGACGCCGCCACGGGCCTAGTGGGTGAGCAGGTGGCCGAGCTTGTCGCGCTTGACGTCCAGATAGGCGCGGTTCTCGTCGGACGGCGACGGCACGATCGGCACGCGCTCCACGATCTCCAGCCCGTACCCCTCGAGCCCCACCAGCTTCTTGGGGTTGTTGGTCAGCACGCGGATCGAGGAAAGCCCGAGGTCGAGCAGGATCTGCGCCCCGATGCCGTAGTTGCGCAGGTCGGGCTTGAAGCCCAATTGCAGATTCGCGGTCACCGTGTCGGCGCCGGCATCCTGCAGCTCGTACGCCTTCAGCTTGTTGAGCAGCCCGATGCCCCGCCCTTCCTGATCCAGGTACACCACGACGCCGCGGCCCTCGGCCGCGATCGTCCGCATCGCGCTCTGCAGCTGCCAGCCGCAGTCACAGCGTCCCGAGCCGAATACGTCGCCGGTGAGGCACTTGGAGTGCATCCGCACCAGCACGCTCTTGGCACCGCGCACGTCGCCGTACACCAGCGCCACGTGCTCCGCCGCATCCACGTCGTTGGAGTAGCCGACCACGCGGAACTCGCCGTAGGGCGTGGGCAGCCGCGCCGACGCGACCGCATGCACCAGCCGCTCGTGCGCCAGGCGATAAGCCACGAGCTGGGCGATGGTGACGAAGGTGAGCCTGTGCTCGGCGGCGAAGCGCTCCAGCTCGGGTCGCCGCGCCATGGTGCCGTCGGGGTTCAGGATCTCGCAGATCACGCCCGCGGGATAGAGCCCGGCGAGCCGCGCCAAGTCCACGCTCGCCTCGGTCTGGCCCACGCGCTGCAGCACCCCGCCGGGGCGCGCGCGCAGCGGAAAGACGTGGCCGGGGCGGCGCAGGTCCTGCGGCACGGTGGCGGGATCGATCGCCACGCGCACCGTGGCGGCGCGATCGGCGGCGGAGATCCCCGTGGTGACGCCGAAGCGTGCCGCGGCATCTACGCTCACCGTGAACGCCGTTTCGTGCGCTTCCGTGTTGTGCTCGGCCATCTGGGGCAGGCCGAGCGCCTGGCAGCGCTCGGGCAGGAGCGGCATGCAGATGAGCCCCCGCGCGTGCATCGCCATGAAGTTGATCATCTCCGGCGTGACCTTCTCGGCCGCGCCGACCAGATCGCCCTCGTTCTCGCGCGCCTCGTCATCGGCCACGATGACGAGCCTGCCGGCGCGAATGTCGGCGATCGCCTGCTCTATCATTCCGAACGGCATAGCTGCCTCACGTACTTTCCGATCATGTCGCCTTCCACGTGCACGCGCGCGCCCGGCTGCAGTGCACCGAGCGTCGTCTTGTCCCGCGTGAACGGGATCAGCGATACCTGCACGAGCCACGGCCCCGGGAGCGCCGTCAGCGTGAGACTCACGCCGTCCACGGTGATCGACCCCAGCGGGATGCACACCGCGCGCACCCCATCGGGCACCCGGAGCCCCACCACCACCGCCTCGCCGCGCGTCGTCACGTGATCCACCGTGGCCACGCCATCCACGTGCCCCTGCACGAGATGTCCACCCAGCCGGTCGGCCGCGCGCACCGCGCGCTCCAGATTCACCTTGCGCCCGACCTCGTACTCCCCAAACAGCGTGCGGTCGAGCGTCGTATCCACCGCCCGCACCGTGAAGCCGCCGCGCGTCACCTTCTCGACGGTGAGGCAGGCGCCGTTGACCGCGATGCTCTCGCCCTTCTTCAGGCTGCGGTACGGCGCCTTGATCTCCAGCACGACGCCCCCGTCCCCCGTCCCTCGTCCCCCGTCCCTGGTCGTCTTCACGACCCTCCCCACCGCCGTGACTATGCCGGTAAACATAGCCGCCGGTCCAAGACCAATAAGGTATCGGTGCCCAACGGCCGACGCTCCACGGGGATCCAGCGCGGCGCCTCGGGCAGCGCCGCGTCGGCGACGCCAGGAAACGCCGGCACGCCGCCCGCGCCGAGCCACACCGGCGCCTGCAGCCAGTAGAGCCGGTCCACGAGCCCGTCGGCCATCAGCCCCACCCCGAGCGCCCCGCCACCTTCACACAGCAGCGATTCGACGCCCGCCGAGCGCAGCTCGGACAGCCCTTCGGCGAGCGATCGCGGCCGGAAGACGCGCACCCCGGAGTCTTCGAGCCCGCGCACGTTCTCGGCGGGCGCTTCTTCGGATGCCACCACCCAGGTGGGCGGATCGCCGGCGGTGCGCACCAGCTTCGAGGCGAGGCTCAGCGCGGCGCGGCGGTCGAACACGATGCGCACCGGCGCGCGCCGCGGCACGACGCCGCCGCGCACCGTGAGCTGCGGATTGTCGCGCGCGGCGGTGGTCCCCCCCACGGCCACCGCGTCGAACCCGGCCCGCAGCCAGTGCGTCCAGTCCTGCGCCTGCGGACCCGAAATCCACTGTGAGCGGCCGCCGGCGTCGGCGATGCGGCCGTCGATCGAGGTGGCGAGCTTCAGCGCCACGAACGGGCGCGTCTGTTCTTCGCGCACGAAGAAGAAGGGCGCGTTGAGCGCGGCCGCCGCGTCGGCGAGCACGCCGGTCGCGGTATCGATGCCCATGTCGCGCAACATGCTGAATCCACCCTGGGCGGAAGCGTCGGGGTCCTTCACGGCTGCCACGACGCGGCGCACCCCGGCCGCGGCGATCGCTTCCGTGCAGGGCGGTGTCTTGCCGTGGTGCGCGCACGGCTCGAGCGTCACGATGAGCGTCGCGCCCTGCGCCCGCGCGCCGGCCGCGCGCAGTGCCACGACTTCGGCGTGATCGCCGCCGAACTCGGCGTGCCAGCCGTCGCCCACCACCACGCGATCGCGCAGCACTACGGCGCCCACCAGGGGATTGGGAGACACGCGCCCCCAGCCGCGGCGCGCCAGCTCGAGCGCGCGCTGCATCGCCGAGCGCTCGAGCGCTTCCTCAGAAGCTGAGACGGAGCCCAAGGCCGCCAAAGACGTGTCCCGAAGAAGGGTCGAAGTCGGTGTAGTTGGCACTCAGCTTCTGGTTCTCGCCCGTCTGGTAGCCGAGCTCGGCCCCGAGGCTGAGCAGCGTGAGATGGAACGCCGCGTCCGCGAATACCACCTGCCGCTCGGTCACCGGGTCGAACGCTACCGTGGCGATGGTGTTGAGCGGCGGATTGCTGTAGTAGCGCAGCCGGCCGTGCGACGTGTACCGGTCGAACCCGATGCCGGCCGCGACGTCGACGCCGATCAGGTGAT
>Ga0153915_10002664_pt1 | contig 16248 bp, 8 predicted proteins | sample Opewatmetagenome_2_FD_107003 | JGI IMG/M metagenome (GOLD analysis project Ga0153915, IMG submission 107003) | Freshwater wetland microbial communities from Ohio, USA - Open water 3 Core 3 Depth 3 metaG | ecosystem: Environmental > Aquatic > Freshwater > Wetlands | place: USA: Ohio, Lake Erie...
AGGGACAGGATTGCCTATCTCATAAAGCTCCCAGCCCTGAAGTATGTATCTCGTGTCCGCGGCTATGTTCTTTATGAAGCCTCTTGCAATCCAGGTTCCAAGCTGTATCATCTCTATCCCTTCCCTTATTGAACCCCTGCTGAACCTGTCCCGAAATGTGATTCCTGTAAAGGCGCTGTTTTGGGAATAAGCGCAATAGCTTTGGCTCTCATCCATATTCTCGTACATGGGAGCCTCGTCAAAATTCACGCCTGGGATTATATCCCCTGTGAAATAAATAACGAAATCTCCTGCCGGCAAGTCGCCTGTCCAGAAAACCCTGTCATAGAAACCGTCAGAATCCGTATCAACTGTCTGGGATGAGCCTGCTGATGCAGAAGCGCTGGTAAAATTAATGGAGTCATTTATGCCAAGCGTGTTCCTCCTTGCCTGTATAAACAGTGAAACCCCGGAAAGGCTCTGGCTTGCATTGAGGGTCACATTAAAGGAGAACGCGTTCCTGCCCGGCACCAAATCCCTGCCCCCGATCTGGTTGCTGAAATCAAGCCTCATCCCGATCACAGGAGCCAGGCTGGTATCAGTTATCTGGTATGAAAGGTCTTCTGTGCTGTTTGTTGTGTTCACAAAAATCCTGGTCCTGTCGCTCGGAAGGTTTGGGGAGGCTGCAGCATTCCTGTATGCTGTGTCCGAGGCCAGGTTCGTCCCTGCAGTGGACAGGAAATACAGCCTTACCTGCTGAAGGACATCCTGGGTGCTGCCAACATCCACCTCCGCATACCCGATTCTGTAGACCGGACCCGAGAGGGAGCCGTTATAAAAATAGCTGGCCCGCACCTCTTCCGTCAGGTAGGACTGCGGCGCTGCCTCCACCCCTGACGCCAGAAACATGAATACAGCAAGAAAAATTGCTAGGGAGTGCCAGGAATCCACCATAATATTACTTATATATTCGGTATAATAAAAATCGCGGCCTCATCAGAAGTTAAGAACACCCTTTCTTCCAGAGTCCAATCGCCTGTATACTTCCTTCCAGAATTGCGATTGAAGTTGATTCGAGGCAGAAGGCGACTCTTGTCGCCTTCATTCCGGTGTTACAACTTCTTTCCAAGAATCAGTTCCACATGTTCAAAGGCTCTTTCTCAGGCTCTATCACAAGGCCGAAATCCGAGAAGATGGAGGAGCAGCTCGGGCACATGAACACCTCAGGCCGCTTGTTCCAGACCTTCCCGCCTGTCCCGCACAAAGGGCATTTTCCAGTAAAAATAATTTTCACCTTTCAGATATTTGTGGCTGGGAACTTATATAGTTTTCAGTTTTTTGTTTTTTGGCTTTGCTTTGTATTTGCCTTCGTTTAAATCTGCAGAACAAGAGAATCATGCGTTCGCAACAGCTATCCCTTTCTCTTCAGCCCTTTTCAGAATCTCGAGCCGCTTCTTCCTTCCCACAGTGGAGGCTATCACAGCCTTCTCTTTTTGAGGATTTATTCTCTCCACATCTTTCGGGTTGAATACTCTTACCAGAACAAACCCCTGTTTATCCAGTCCCCTCAAAGCGGCAGGCGAGCCATAACCGGGTTTCGGAACCCTCCCGCGGCCCCTCTCCTGCTTGCGCATTTTTGAGTGGCGGCCTTTCGGCTTCCTCCAACTGTCCTTGAGCATGGCCTGTGCCCAGAGCTCCTGCCTCTTGAACCTCGGCTTCTTCCTGTTCGCGCGGATTTTCATCTTCAGAAGAGTTTTCTCTCTGGAACCAAGCTTCGCTTTCTCCTTCACTGGTTTTTTTGCCATAAGAATCACGATTTCAATCGCCAATAGGTCTGGCTTTCTGGATAAGGTGGCAGCCGTCCTGGAACACGCGCCTGTCGAATCCCTGCACCTTAGCGGCGCGCTCTATGTTCCCTGCAGTGTTGCCGACCTGCTCCTTGTCTATGCCTGTGATTATTATCTCGTCCTTGGAGACCTCGACCTTCGTTTTTCCTACTATATCCGCTTCCCTGTTCTTCCTCTCACCAAGGAAGTTCCCTATCACGACCTTGCTGCCTTCCACGTTCACTTTCATGGGGAAGTGGGAATATACTATCTTAAGCCGGGTCTCCCACCCTTTTGCCACGCCCACGCACATGTTCCTGAAATGGGCAGCCCAGGTCCCCACAACCGCTCGGTCCTTCTTCCTTTTTGAGTCTGTGGAGAAGACAACCGTGCCTTCCTTTATCTCCAGCCTGGCTGAAGGGTGGAAGAAGCTCCTGCGCAGCTCGCCTTTCGGGCCTTTCACGATCAGCTCTTTCTTCTCCATCCGTACATCAATCCCTTCAGGAATCTGGACCGTTTTCTCGACCATATTATCACAGATTGGTTAATTGGTTAAAGTTGAAAACATAGATATATAAGCTATTTTTTGGCTTTTTTCGCCTTCTTGGGCTTTACTGCCCTGGCTTTCTTGGCAGCTTTCGGCTTTTTCTCCGCCTTCTTCTTTTTCGCCTTCTCCGGAATCTCCTCTTCCTCTGCGCTTATCGCGCCTTCCGGTATCCTTCCCACCAGGTCGAAAGCGCCTGTCCCTATAGGAGCGAGCTGGTTCAGGATTATGTTCTCTATCGCTCCCTTGAGCTGGTCCTTCTCCCCGCGCACTGATGCAGCCACCAAATGTTTCTTTGTCTCCTCGAATGAGGCGCGCACGAGGACGGAGGCTTTCTGGCCTGATATCCCGTACCTGCCTATAGCTTTAATCTCCCCGTCCACTGTCATGAGGTCCGCAAGGAGCATGATGTATCTCACATCTACACCCAGTCCCTGCTCCTCCATGGTGTACTGTGCCTGGTTTATTATCGCGGTGCGGCCGGCCTCCACCCCGAGGACCTCGTACATCTCGAACATATTGTTGCAGAAGCTCCTTGTGTAGTCCACTCCCTCTATCTCGAAAACCTGCTTGAGGTTGGAGCCGAGTGTGTTTATCACCCACTCGTCTTCCTCCTTGGTCACAACAACCTGTGAGACTCCTTTTATCCCCTTTATGTGGGTCTCGAGAAGCTGGTACTTCATCTTGTAAAGCTGCCGTATGTCCAGGTTCTTTGACTTGAGCGTGAGGTTCCCTCCTTCGTAAGAGGCTTCCGCTCCCCTGAGCTTGATTTTTTTCGGGAGGCCTGCAGCATCAATGTCAAACTCCTTGACCTTTAAAGGGTCAAGCCTGCACTTTATCCACATGTCCGTGAGGTCTATTACATTTGAAACTACAATATCCTTGAGCTTGACCTCCTTTATCTGCTCAGCTATCTTCTTCACCTGCTCTATGGACTGGTAATCCTTCTCAATATGAATGGTCATGGTTGGGGTGCGCGGCTCCTTCCTCGCATCAAAAATCTCTATCATCCTCGGAAGGCCGAGCGTTACCTGGATTCCTGCTGTCCCAGCGAAGTGGTAAGTCCTCATCGTCATCTGGGTCGCGGGCTCGGAAAGGGACTGCGCAGAAACAACCCCAACCGGCTCCTCAGGGTCATAAGTGGACTTCTGGTATACGGCTTCCACTATTGCCAGGAGCTTCTCCTGCTCCTGCGGGGAGAGCCTGTGCTTCTCCGCATACTCCTTGAATTCCCTGCGAATCAGTGGAGGTATTGCCATATTATCACACCAATTTCTTTTGAATATCCTTTTCTTTGGATTCTGGAGAGAAGGTGTCCACGGACACCTTCGTTCTTTTTATCCAATTTTTTTTGTAACTCCTTTCTTGGGGTAAGGCCTAGACCTTCTTTTGGAAAGAAGGGATTGGCTAGACGATATATTCTTTCCAGTTTATTTTCCCGTTGTCTGACTTGGTCGGGTCAACGCCATCCTCACCGGCAATAAACTGGATAATCTGGTTGTTCGCGTTCCTAACGCTCATGTCATGGTTGACCTTGAGATCCTGGAGCGCGTTTATCAGGCGCCTCTGCATGTATCCAGACTTTCTCGTCCTTAGCGACTTATCCATAAGCCCTTCCCTTCCGTTCATTATGTTCCAGAACAGCTCGAATGGCGTGAGGCCGTCCTTGAAGCCCCTTGAAACGAAGCCGTGGGACATTGGCGAAAGGTCTCCTGGCCTTATGTGCGGAAGGGTCCTGTTAAAGTATCCCCTCTTTATCCTCTTCCCCAGGATGGTCTCCTGCCCCACGACAGCAGCCATCTGGGTTGTGTTTATCATGGAGCCTTTTGCCCCGGACTTTGCCATCACGATTATATCGCTCCTCTTTATGTTCTCGGATATCACGTCAGAAACATTGCTCACGCCTGAAGCGAGTGTGTTCATGATTTGCGCTTCCAGGGAAGCCTCCGCTGTCATTCCGGGTAGGATTTTAAGCTCCTTCCTCTTGAACTTCTCTATCAGTACGTTCGACTCTTTTTCCGCCTTCTTTATCTCCTGGTCAATCCTTGCGTGCACGCCTGCATCAAGGTCAAGGTCGGAAATCCCGAGGGAGAATCCCCTCCTCATGAGGAATGCTATCCCCAGCTTCCCGCACCTGTCAATGAAGTTCTTCACATCCTCCTTGTCCTCGTAAAGCGTGTCTATCTTGCTTATTATCTTGCCCTTGAACGCCCCGACGCTCTTGGAATCTATGCATCCGGACTTCACCTCGCCGTTCTTTATTATGACCCATGCATCGTGCTCGCAGCCCGAGCGTGTGCAGTCATCGCAGTTCTCGCAGCAGTTCGCCTTGTATTCCATGTTCAGCCCCTTTGGAAGCAGCATGCTGAAAAGCTCCTTTCCGCTGAATTCCTTTTTATCCGGAAGGTCTGTTTCTATGCCTGCATCCGCAAAAAGCTGGCACGCGTCCTCCCTGGAAAGGAGGGTGGTTTTCTTGGTAAGCAGGAATATCCCTGATATCTGGTCAAGGTCAAGGCCTATGACCGGACCTCCGGACCTCGGGGATTTTATGTTGTATTTCACGTCCATTATACACTCCGCCTCTGTCCTCGCCTCTTCTGTCTGGAGCGCGTGCAGGTTCATCTCGTCCCCATCGAAATCCGCATTGTAAGGAGGGCACACGCTTGGGTTCATCCTGAAGGTCCTGTAGGGCACTATCTTGACCCTGTGCGCCATCATGGAAACCCTATGGAGCGAGGGCTGGCGGTTGAAGATTATTATGTCCCCGTCCTGGAGCTGCCTGTCCACGCTCCAGTCTGTTGTGAGATTATCAAGAAGGTCTTTCCTGTTGTCTTCCGAGACTTTTATGCGACGGCCGTCCGGCCTGAGGACATAGTTGACCTTCCCAGCCTTGAGAAGCTCTTTCATATGCTTTATGTTCAGGTGCGTAACGTATTCCGGGATGGTGAGCTCCTGGCTGATTATTTCAGGGACTCCGACCTCGCTTATGGAAAGCCTCGGGTCAGGCGATATCACTGTCCTTGCGGAAAAGTTCACCCTCTTCCCGAGAAGGTTCCCGCGGATGCGGCCGTCTTTCGCCTTCAGCCTCTGCACAATCCCTTTGAGCGGCCTTCCTGACCTGTGCCTTGCAAGCGGGACTCCGGTCAGCTCGTTGTCAAAATAAGTGGATATGTGGTATTGCACGAGCTCCCACAAGTCGTTGAGTATGAATTCAGGAGCGCCTATGTCTATGTTCTCCTTGAGGGACTGGTTTATCCTCACCAGGTCCACAAGCTTGTGCGTGAGGTCATCCTCAGATCGCTCCCCTCCCTCAAGCGTGATTGAGGGTCTCATGGTGACAGGGGAAATCGGGAACAAAGTGAGAATCAGCCATTCAGGCCTTCCTCCCCTGATTCCAAGGGCCTTCAGGTCCCCGTCCGGGATCTTCTCGAACCTCTCCCTTATGGTTAATGGGGATATCTCTTCCTTGTCCTCGTAAAAAGCATAAGGCTTCACGAATGTGATTTTCTTCTGCTGGTGGCCGCATTGGGGGCATTTTGCAGCAGTCGCTGTCGTCTTCTTCCCGGCCTTCGGGCTCTTTGCCGCCACTGTCATTATCCTTGAGCATTTCCTGCATGTGTGCCTCAGGAGGTAATAAACGAATTTCGTATAAAGAACGTGGATAACCGGCTTCGCGAGCTCCAGGTATCCGAAATGCCCCGGGCAGTCGCCAATTCCGCCGCCGCATGTCCTGCAGTGGAACCCCGGGTCTATCACTCCCATCCTCGGGTCCATCACGCCTCCCTCCACAGGATAGCCGTCAGCGTCATACAAATCCGAGGTCACTATCCTGACGCGTGCCATGTTCTTTACCATCTCTGGTGACATCAGGCTGAATTCCAGCTCCTTGATTCTTGATAACGCCATATTTTCACCAATTTCTTACCTAACGGCTTGCATCAATTGAACAAAGCCGTCTTCGCATGTTCGCTCTCTAAAGCTCTTCAGTCACGATCTTCGGATAGATTATCATGGACTTCATCTCGTCCGCTGTGAGCTTGAACGCGTATGAGGTTTCCACCCACGCAATCTCGCTCTCCTTGCACACGCCGCAGTATGTGCGGTTCTTAACGACATCATGTATGGCCACAAGCCCGCACCTCTTGCATATCGGGATTTTCGTGGTGTCCGAGTCGAACCTCTCCTTGAGAGTGAGGGCTGCTCCGTGCCCCACAAGGCACTGCTGCTCCATCTCCCCGATCCTCAGGCCTCCTCTCTTTGCGCGGCCTTCTGTGGGCTGCTTTGTAAGCAAAGTCACAGGACCACGGGACCTTGCATGTATCTTGTTCGCGACCATGTGGTCAAGCTTCATGTAGTATGAAATACCCGTGAATATCAGCACTTCAAACTGCTTCCCTGTCCTGCCGTCATAAAGCGCCTCTTTACCGTCATCCCTGAATCCCATGCTCCTCATGTGCTTCCTTATCTCATTCTCTTTCATGTGGCTGAATGCGGAAGCGTCTATCCTTTTCCCCGCATAGCTCCCCATCTTGCCCGCGAGCATCTCAAGTATCTGCCCCACTGTCATCCTTGAGGGGATTGCATGCGGATTGAATATTATATCCGGAACCACACCCTGCGGCGTGAAAGGCATGTCCTCATGCGGGACAAGCAGGCTAACAACGCCTTTCTGTCCGTGCCTTGATGCGAACTTGTCCCCAAGCTCCGGAATCCTGTCATCCCTTATCACGACCTTGAGGAGCTGGCTCGCATCTATTGTCTCGGAGATTATGACCTTCTCCACCACTCCCTTTTCCCCGTGCCTGACTGTCACTGCAGTCTCACGTTTATTCTCCACATCCGAAACGAATTCCTCTCCTGAAAGGAAACGCAGGGGGGAGATTTTTCCTATCAGGACTGAATCGCTCTCGACCGGCGTCTCGGGATTTATTATGCCATCCTCTCCTAGGTCCTTGTATGCTGCGTCCCCTCGGAACCCTTTTATTGCGGGGTCGGGAATCGCAATCTCATCTTCCTGGCCTCCCCAGTACTTCTTTTTCAGCGTCTCATAAGTACGGAAATAGAAAGAGCGGAACATCCCCCTGTCAACTGAGGACTTGTTCATGACAATGGCATCGTTCATGTTGTACCCGTCATGGCACATTATCGCGACCACTATGTTCTGGCCCTCAGGGTATTCATCCATTATTCCGCTGACTTTTGTGGTGATCATAGGCATCTGGGGATATGCAAGCACGTTGAATTTTGTGTCAGTCCTCACAAGATAGTTGTTTGACATGAGTCCTATCGCCTGGCCCACCATCTTGGCCCCGTAGTTAATCCTGTCCCCCCTGTTGTATTCAGGGTATGGAATAAGGTTCGCAGAAAGCCCGATCATGCTTATAGGGTCAATCTCCACATGCGTGTGGTCTTTCATGATGTCATCCTTTGTCAGGGCTATCAGGGTGTTCTCCTCCTCTTCTGCGTCTAGGTATTCTATTATGCCGTGCTGGATAAGGTATGTCCAGTCCACCTTGCCCTCCTTCATTCTCTCTATTATCTGCTCTGTGAGCCTGGACTTCCCGTTCTCAACAATTATGAGCGGCCTCCTCACGCGGCCGTGCGTGGTGTTTACCCTTATCTCCTCGAATTCCGGATAATGAGAGATGTTGACCTGGTTGGGTATGAGGTTCATCCTCCTTTTCTTCCTCACATTCTCGACGAAGTCGCTCGCGTTTTTCGTCTCCATCAGGAACTTCCCGTTGAAGTAAATGTCCGCCCTGGAACTCTTCTTCGGGCTGGGAATGTCTGCAGGTTTCGCATGGGTTTTGTGCTCTTTCATATTTTTCTCCGACATTCTCGATTTATGATAAGGACTTAATGACCATCTCGTTCTCTTTTGCATCCATGCCTGGCGTTATCTCTGCCAGGAGCGCAAGGTGCTTCCTTAGTCCGATGGCAGAGCCTTCCGGAGTCTCAGCCGGACAGAGCCTTCCCCATTCAGTCGGGTGTATCTGCCTGGCCTTGAAATGCTCCTGGGTGGAAGTGAGGGGTGATATCACGGAGCGTAAATGTGAGATGGTCTTCACATATGAGCTCCTGTCAAGCCGCTGGGACACGCCTGTCCTTCCCCCTATCCAGTTTCCTGTTGCCAGAGAAGAGAGAATCTGCTTGGTTACAGCATTGGCCTCTATTATTCCCTGTATGGAAGAATGCTTGCCTCTCTTCATGAGCTTCTGGTAATTGTAGCTCATTTTCGCGAGAAGGCCCCACCTTCCTAGAAGTATTGAGCGGAACAGCTGGCCTAGCAGCTCGCCAGACATGAGAAGCCGCTTGTTCCCGTAATGGTCTATGTCATCCTCGGGCATTGTGTTTATCCCTACCATTATGGTTTTCCTGACAATCTTTGCAAGGAATTTTGCTTTCTCAACCCGATCCTTCGTCTCTTGGCCTATGTGCGGGAGAAGGTATCTGTCAAGAATCTGGGTCACCCGCTCAGCCCTGTAGTCTTCTGAGACCTTCAGCTTCTTCCCGAGAATCTCTATCGCTTCCTCTTTCGTGGTCGCGTCCGTCTGGTAAAGGTTTATATAAAGCTCATTCAGAATCCTCTGCTCGCCTGAGATAGCGAAGCATATCTCCTTGTCTGTTTCCAGGCCGAGCGCCTTCATGAGGACCACAATCGGGAGCTTCCTTATGTTCGCGAAGGAGATGTTTATCTCCCCGTCCGGCTTTCGTTCTATCACGTGCCTCTGGCGGAAGCCGGACTTCTCGGAGTTTATCCTGACAGAAACTGTGTCTTTCTCTTTCTCGAAAATGGTCTTGTTAGAGGATATCTCCTCTATAAGGACAAGCACCCTTTCAGTCCCGTTTACTATGAAATACCCGCCCGGGTCATAGGGATCCTCACCCTTCTCAGCAAGCTCCTGCACAGTCATCCCGTATGTGGAGCACAGGCTGGACTTCACCATTATCGGGATGTTGCCAATATGCACTGTCTCCGGCTTCTCCTGTATCCCGTTCAGGATTGGCGTTATGTCAACATAAACAGGGGCAGCATATGTGAGGTTGCGTATCCGCGCCTCGTTAGGGTATATCTGCCTTGTGGAGCCGTCCGCCTCCTTTATAATTGGCTTTCCCATGGAGACCTTCCCGAACTTGAGCTTGAGGTCTCCCACTTCGGGGTTAAGCTTGACAGTGCCTATCTCGTCAATTATCTCCTGCATCCCATGGTCCAAGAAATTGTTGAAGGACTCTATCTGGAAATTGACCCAACCCCTGTCCTTCTCAAAAGCTCCCATCATGGCTTCAAATGGCATATTATCCCCAACCTGAAAGTGGCAAGAGCCACTTTCTTTCTAGCTGTTCCAACCCGATTCTTCGACTGAAGGCGGATTTGTGTTTGAAGGTGTCTCTTGACACCTTCGGTCTGCTGTTCCACCTTCTTTCTAACAGTTCCGACCCCGGCCGCTTAGCGGCTCTTTCGACGCTTTCCAACGCTATACTCCAGAGTAATCGTCAGTTAATGGTGTTTCGACTTCTCGGCGACGAGCCTGTAATACACAGTCTCGCCAGACGTCTGCGATTTCCTTGTGATTTTTATCACATCGCCGGGCTTTGCCTCTATCTTTTTAATCACAGGATCCGAGTCAAGTATCTTGGGCAGCTGCTTTTCAGTTATGCTCATCCGCTCCAGAATCTCCTTTTTTTCTGCCGCGGTGAGAACCTCGTGCCTGGGCACGAGCTCATGCTTGAGTATGTCTATCCTGGATGGCGCCGCCATAATATTTACCAATATTATATTAACCCCGGGCTTACACCCGGAGAATCTCCATGTTCTTTATGAGGTTCGAGCCGAGCAGGTTCGTCCGCATCCGCTCTATCTTCCCGTTGCATGCGGATGTGTCAACTATAAGGTCCCATTCAGCGACCTTACCCTTGACTATCGACCTGCTCTTGCTCATGAGCACGTTAATATTATATCTTGCAAGTATGCCTGCTATCACAGCCAGGCTCCCTGGAGAGTCGGCCATGGTTATCCGGAATTCGGCCGTCTTGTCCCTGAGAAGAGGAAGTATACGCGCCTCAGACTTCTCGTTATCCGGGAGTATTATCACTTCAGTCCCGTCTTCCACGTTAAGAAACTTCCTGATATGCGAGGGGATAAGCAGCCGCCCCTTCGAATCCAGCTTGGCGATATTCGTGTTTCGCATCAGACCACTCTTATTAAGCACCTTACTTTCTTCCGTCTTCAGAAAAATACACCCACTTTTTTTCCCACCAAAGAAAAATAGATTTATCTATAGAGCACCTATTTAAATACTTTTCGGTTGCTTTGGCACTTATATAAATACTTTTCGGTCTGTTTGGCTTTGCACCTAAAGTCGCTTTTGCACCTGAAGTCCCCGAAAACCTGATTTTAAATGCAAAGGTGGTCTGTTTGGGGTTTTAAAGACCTTAGAGCAATTTCCCTGAAGTTTCTCGTCTTTTAGATGATTGGCCAGAACAGATTATTCTGGATTAAAATATCTTCCTGTGGAAAATAAATGTTGAACTGTCGGAAATATAAAAACGTATAAATGCAGTTTAAATATTGCAAAGTGTCGACAGAAAAATTCTCTTTTCAGGACATGAAAATTTTTTGCACTACAATATTATATCAGGAAAATCAAGTATTTTATACCAGCATCCGCTCTCTATAATGCGATATCCCTATTATATTATTTTGCCCGGTAAAATCTGCATTTGAATCCCTTTGAAATCAGCGGATGGCACAGGATATCCCTTCATCCGCCATTCCTTCTTGATTAATTTACTATGATGGAAAAATGGGAAAAAGGTTTTTACTTACTTTTTATCTTACATATTACCTTACAATAAGTTAAAATGAATTAACTATTTATACCAGTTAATTAATAAATATATACTATGCATCTGCATAGGTTTCTCCAGATATTTTTTATATTACAATTATACTACAACTCTTGCCCCGCTATTTTTTACCGCACAAACGCGAAAAGACAGTGCTCCCAATTTTCCTTTAGCGGGTCTGGCTGATGGTTTACGCCAAATACATAAGAAGAGGGAAGAAAAGGTTCGGTCCATATTACTATAAGAGCGTTAGAGACAAAGATGGTAAGGTAAGGAATATTTATGTGGGCAGAAGCCCGCCATCACATTCCTCAGAAAAGCATAAAGAGCTGCCAAAGCCCACAGCAATGAAAATCGGCCTTCTCACAGTCCTTCTTCTGGTTCTTTTTGCTTCCAGCGGCTATTACACCTCTTTCTTTGTTGCAAAGGAAACCGTTCACAGCGAAACCCTGAACATAAACACGAAGGAAAGCATGAGCCAGACTTGGGTACCTGAAAATCCAGGCAACATCACTTCCTTCCGCATCTCCGGCTCTATTATAGGGAACGGCACGGTAAGAGTTTACCTGAAATCCGAAGACGAAAGCCATCTTGTTTTCGACTCCTCAAAGCTTGAAATCATGAACTTTACTGTTGAAGAGTCTCCTCTGACAGGTTTCCAGATTCTCGAAGAAGGGAACATATCCGAAGTGCCCGCAGAAAACCAGACAGCAAACACAACAGAAAATATCCCGGAGAACCTCACTCAATTACCGGAAATCGCTCCAGAAGAAGCCAATCTTACAATCGAGCTGAATATTTCTGAAGAAACTCTAACTGAGAATGCCACTCCTGAAGAGAATGCAACCCTGATAGCAGAGAACCTAACCAATGAAACATCAGTTTCTATAGAAGAACCCAAGCCCATTCCAAAGGAAATTATTTACAAATTCTATGAATCCTGCATAGACACATGCGTTATTAAGCTTTCTGAAAAAGAATACACGCTCTGGATAGAGGTTGAGGCCGGAGCTGTCCTTAATATAGACAATGTGATTTACAATGTTCTTGAGAAGAAAAACGGCCCTCCGGAGCTGATAAAGAGCTTTCCGGATATGGAAATATTCCCCGGAGACAGCACAGCCATAAACCTTTCAGAATACTTCTCCGACCCGGACGGAGACGCGCTGGAGTTCTCTTTCATAGCTGAGGAGCAGCTCACTGTCTCCATAGATTCGGGAATCGCAACCATAACCACAGACCCGAACTTCGAAGGGGATTCCAAGCTCACGTTCCTTGTCATGGACATGCAGGATAAAACCCGCGGGAACGAGTTTACCATATACATAAGAAAGAGGAACAGGCCTCCGGAGGGAAGGGTTCCCGACCAGGAAATGGAGGCGAACTCGTCACTTAAACTGGACCTTTCCGAATACTTTTCGGACCCGGATGGAGAGCCCCTCGCATATGAAGTTCTTCCCAACGAGAATCTGGGGCTTGAACTGAAAGGGCACAAGCTGTCTATCTTAACAGGCGAGCTGGAAGGGGTTTTCACTGTTGCACTGAACGTTACTGATGGGAAGGAATTCGTCCTGTCCCAGTTTGCGGTAAGGGTTCAGGCTCCCCAGAATTTCACAGTAACAACAGAACGGACATATACAAGCGATACCTATCTGAATCCTGACGGCAGCTATACCTTCATAGGGCATGCCGGCCAAGTAAACTACAAGGATTCCAGCGGGGCATTCTTGCCTATAAACACAAGGATGAATGATACGGGCAGTTACTTTGAGGTAACAAACGCATCCTATAACCTGAAGATACCCAAGTCCACAGACGGATGGGTTGAGTTCAGGACGCTGTACGAGGGGGCGAACCACACCCTCCTGATGAAACCCGCAGGCCAGAATGTGAGCTACCAGAAGGTTGACGACTGGCATCTTCTCGCCAAGAACGCCTTTGGGGCAGGCATAGACCTTAGCCTGAAATGGGGCAATTCCATGTTCACAAAGGAGATAACCATAAGCGACCCGAAATCAATGGACACCAGCAAAGACCTGGAGCTGACGTTCGAGATAATGCCTGACGCGAAGTTCAAGTCTGTGGACTACCGGAAAGGCACATGGAACAGGCAGTCGCAGGTTACATTCAGTGGCGGGCTGACGCTGAAGGACGGCAAGAACCAGCTGCACCTCTATAAATTCCGTGCATGGGATAGCAGTGACAGGACAATAGACATTAACGTAAAGCTGAACTCCGTCGGCGGGAAGCTCTATTTAACAAAGATAATCCCCGCATCCTTCCTCCAGTCAGCAGCATATCCCATTTACACAGATGACTCGGCCTCTTATTATTCAGGAGCAGGGGATGGGCAAGCCCAGTACACAATGGCAACAAACCCGGGCTGGGACACCATGCACCATGCAACCGACGGAACAGCAGCAAGTTATACTGCCACTACTGCCTATCCGGCCGCAGGCAACACAACAGCCTGGCCCGAGATAACCAGGGCATTTTTCCCCATAAACACCTCTGGGCTGCCTGACAGTGCCGTGATTTCTGCCGCCACTCTTTACCTTTATGCCCAAAGCATAACAGACGGGGAAAATGACGGCAACGACTTCGTAGCAATTGTCCAGACAACGCAAGCATCAACTAGCTCAGTCGTGACGGAAGACTATGACCAGTGCGGGGCTGTCCACAGCCCGACCGAAGGAGCAGGCAGGGTTGACATAACAGGGATATCAACCACCGCATACACAACCTTTACCCTTGATTCAACAGGCATAAGCTGGATTTCAAAGACAGGCTTCACAATGCTGGGAGCACGGGAAGGGCACGATGCCCTGGACGATGCACCAAGCGCATTTACCCGTGCCAGATTCTATGCTTCTGAGCAGACAGGTTCTTCTCAGGATCCGTACATAAACATAACTTACACTGTGGAAACCACCCCTCCGGACCTGTGGTTCACCTTGCCCGCCACTAACGGCTCCATCACAACAAACGCCTACATCTTCGTGAACGTATCCGCGAATGAGAATCTGAATGCATGCCTGCTCAACTGGGTGTATAACAACACCAACCAGACAATGGATGTCATGGGGCAATACTGCTTCGTGAACATAACAGGGCTCACGGACAACACTGCATACTATTTCAGGGTGTACGGGAATGACACGGCAGGGAACTGGAACGTGACAGAAGACAGGCAGGTGACTGTTATGCCTGCAGCAAATTATTCAAACTTCGATGTTTCGGCTGGTACAGACTTCAACTCCCAGCCGGATATAACCAATGTTTCTCAGCCTGTGATAGGAAAGAATAACACAGGCACGATACAATGGTACGGCACTGTAAACGCCTCCGGAGCGGACTTCAATACCTATGTGAACATATCCTCCAACTTCATATCACTGAACTCTGCCGCCCTGAACAACACGCTGAACACCACAGCCAACCTCACGCTTTACGGGCTTTCCTACCTCCAGACACCCTTGATACTCAGGAATGGCCAGCCCTGCCCTTCAAGCATATGCACCCTTAACTTCTATTCAGGAGGAAACCTCTCTTTCAATGTCTCTTATTTCTCCAACTATTCCGCAGGCGCGAACACCAACCTCTCAATCTGGGACGACACAGACTCCCAGACCAAATACACAAGCCAGAATATCACGTTCTTCGCGAACTATACAAACATCACCTCAAGCGAATCCATAAACGGGACAGGAGTCTCATGCAATATATCCTTCCAGCCAAGCCCGTCTGGACCGTTCGAGATGCTTTTCAACTCCACAAGCCGGCTTTACGAGTACAACCGCACGTTCTCCTCCGCGGGAGTTTACTCCTGGAACGTGACCTGCAACAATTCCCAGGGATATGAAAACCTCACCACCACTGACACTGTCACAGTTTCCTCCTCAGGTCCCACCACCTTCAACTGCTCCACCTGTGCAGATTGTTCTAACTATCTCCAGAACGGCTCCATGACATCAGGAGACACACTGCAGCTCACAGCTTCCATATCCGGCCAGTCGGGAAGCTGCATCCAGTTCGAGGGGAAGGATAATGTGACGTTTGACTGCCTTTCGCATGTGATAGATGGGGATGACTCTGGAGTAGATGATGACTATGGAATATTCCTTAACCAATCCTCCGGGGGCTCCAACAACAATACAATAAAGAACTGTATTGTGAAAGATTTTGTCGATAACATATATCTTTATTACAGTTCCGATAACATTCTGAGCAACATCACCTGCTTTAGCACAAATTTTAACAATAATATTATTTTAGAATATTCCAATAATAACCAATTACTTGGCATTAACGCTAGCTACAGCAATTGGAACGGCATATTAATTTATCGGAACAGCTCGAACAACACGCTCACGAACGTGACCGCGAGCGGGAATACGAAGAGTGGAATTTTGGTGTCCGAGAGCGGGAACAACAACACTCTCACGAATGTGAACGCGAACGGGAATTTGATGGGGGTTTTTCTTTACAACAACTTGAACAACACGCTCACGAACGTGACCATAACCACCAGCGGGAACTCGTTAGGTTTTTATGCACAAGGAAGCTCCTCCTACAGGAATAACATACCCAACTCTGTGACTGTGAACGGGAAGCCCGTCCAGTACTTTGACGGGTATTACAAGGCGTGTCCGGATAACCAGATTCTTGACTATAACAACACGTATGCGCAGGTGGCTTTCGTGGGGTGCAGCAATGTCACGCTGAATGCAACAGAGATTATAGACTCTGTGTATTTGTTCTACACGAACAATTCGAGGGTGTATAATGTGAACTCGAGTTATAACTACAACGGTCTCGAACTCTGGTTCAGCTCGAATAACACGTTCACAAATATAACCGCCTCAAACAACCTGGAGGCGGGTGTTTACTTTTATAACTTATCCCTGTACAACACCTTCTACAACAACTACCTGAACAACACCGTTAACCTCGGCTCAAACGATGCCAACAACCAGAACTGGTGGAACACCACACAAACCTCCGGAACTAACATAATAGGAGGGCAGTATATAGCGGGCAATTACTGGACGG